>Ga0114975_10001015_pt1 | contig 20537 bp, 25 predicted proteins | sample S_130626_EF_Meta_FD_87031 | JGI IMG/M metagenome (GOLD analysis project Ga0114975, IMG submission 87031) | Freshwater microbial communities from Lake Simoncouche, Canada to study carbon cycling - S_130626_EF_MetaG | ecosystem: Environmental > Aquatic > Freshwater > Lake | place: Lake...
AACCTCATCATTGGATAATCTACTTAGAGCTTCCCAAATCCAACCATCAGTTATTTTAGAGTCTGCATCAATATTAGCAATCAAAAAACCTTTAGCAGCTTCATAACCAGCTTGTCTTGCAAACACAACACCTTTACGAGGTTCTTTGATGATAAATGCTTGTTCTTCTTCTGCAATTTCAGCTGTTCTATCTGTACAATTATTGTCAACTACGATAATTTCATATGGAATATACCATACATTCTTTCGTATAGAACGAATACAATCTTTAATATGTTTTTCTTCGTTATAACATGGAATTATAAATGATATCATTTTGAGTTTGTCCTATATACGCCATCCCAGATATATTCTCCATCATAATATACGCCTGGAGGATTCTTTTTATAATCTTCTACACGTTCTTTCATCATTTCGTAATACTCGTTCATCTCACCGTCAAATGCAGTCTTGAGTACTTCAAAATAATTTTCTAGTCTATCCCATTCTTGAGCACGATAATATTTAATAAAATCTTTATGAGTACGTGCATAGTTTTCGTTGATAGGTGTTTTATCAACAATGGTGTATATGTTTACACCTATAGCTTTACCCTTAACTGCAAGAATATCAAGCTCTAAACAGAGATATTCATCCTTCACATACTCGTATGTTTTTTGACCAATAACCATTTTTACATGGTATGGTTTACTTTGACCTTCTAATCTGGAAGCAAGATTAACGGTATCCCCAAGACAAGTGTAATCGAAACGTTGATTACTACCCATATTGCCAACCACAACGGAGCCTGTGTTAATCCCAAGACCCATACCAAAGGGTGGAACACCCTCAAGGGCGACTTCTTTGTTAAATCTTTCCAGATCACCTAACATCTCCAAAGCTGTTTTTACTGCATGTTTGGCATGGTCTGCATCATCAAGAGGTGCATTCCAAAATGCCATTTGAGCATCGCCAATATATTTATCCAATGTACCTTCATTATCAATAATCTTTTTAGTCATCGCTGTCATATAACGATTCATTATTTTCGTAAGCCCCTGTACATCAGAACCATAATGTTCAGAGATAGACGTAAACCCCCTAACATCAGTAAACATGATAGATAACTCACGGGTCTCTCCTCCCAATCTTAGTAGTTCTGGATTCTTCTGTAACTTCTCAACAAGTGCAGGAGAAAGATAAGTTCCAAATTGTTTTTTGATCTGTTGCTTGAGTCTAAACTCTCTGGCAAAATTATTGAATATCAGATGAGCAAAAACTATTGATCCTGATATTATGATATAACTTGCATCCCATAATTGTAGTTGTGTTTTAAATAAATAATAGGAACCATATGATGTACTCGCAACAAAAAGAGCATAAAATGGAACTGTCATCTTTACAGACAATTTTGGGACTGTATACAGAAATAGGACTAGCATTACTAGTATTATTATTCCTTCTAATAGCCTTGCTACGGATAGGCGAGAAATAGAAGTACCATCAATCAAAGTTTGTAGTGTTTGAGCTTGTATTTCATGTGCCCATTTTTCACCAATTGGTGTTGCTATTATACCGCCAACACCTTCAATACTTAAACCTATAATAACAATTTTGTCTTTTACACGATCATCAATTTCAGTTGCATCTATCTTATCAAATTTATTATTCCACGATAACCATATACGTCCACGTTCATCAGTTTTGATAGCATTGAACTGAGGAATACGAACTGCTTCAATTCCAGCATCACCTGTTTTAATTTGATATGATGGGTCGCCAGCTGCTACTCTGAGTGTTTCGAGTACAATTGAGGGATATAAGTCAGACCCAATGCGAGCAAGCATGGGGAGCCTACGCACAACACCATCTGGCTCAGGGATAGTTGCAAGAAGTCCGACACCATCTGCACTTGCTGCGAATGAAGGTAAAGGAGATATAGCTCCCCTCCAATTAAACAACCAAAAATAAGGATCACTGCCAATAGAAGCAAACCCTCTACGGACAGCATCAGGGGCTTTATTTTGGGACGTTGGCGTTTGAGCAATGACAATTCCGCCATCTTTGAACGCACTAATGAGGGAGTCATCTCCATTTGCTCTGTCCTTCTCTGAAAAAAGAATTGGCATCATAATAAGACCAGCACCATTTTCACGCAACTTGCCAATTGTATCAGCAATATCACGCCTATCAAAAGGCCACTGACCATATTTCTCTACAGATTTTTCGCCAAATTCTACAATAACAATTTCGTCTGATTTTTTTGGTTCTAGTGAAGTTATTAAATAATCAAAGGTCTTTAGTTGAAGTATTTGTATAGGACTTGGATTGACCACATACAATGTCAACAGGAGACAGACGCTGATAGCAGCCGCCCATGTACTTGTAAGATATTTGCCTATTGTTTCCATCAGTATTGATTAACGATATAAGGGCTGTTAGGACAATTACTACCGCAATTGACACTAAGGCTAAAGCTTTGAGGTGTGCTTCCATACTGAGAAACAATAGCTGTGATATTGTCACCGCTGAGATTGAGAGTAGCAGAATGAGAAGCACCAGACTGAGTAATAGATACACTTTGATTTGATCCTTGTATATTCACGGTTGCATTATTTACTGTCTGCGAGAAGGCAGATGTTGTCATTAGTAGAAGTGCGAATAATGATTTCATATTAATTACTCTGGTTTATTGTTATTGTTGTTGATCCAGCACTATTTACTACCTGTTTAATTGCTAGGTTATCTTGATTGATATTCAATGTCAAACTTTTTGTAGTGTCTACCCTCAATTCAAAATAACTAGAATAAGTTTCTCTATACAGTGTCAAAACATTATCGTCCACAGTATATTTTAGTCCTGTCGTTTTGCTATATTTAGGCAACAAACCATTAAACTCATCCAACTCATTTGCCAACAATTGACTGTTTTGAATATCCAAATAATTTAAAAGGAAATCTGAATCCAGATAGTTTCTTTCCAAACCAGTTGGCTTATCTAGTGCATTCTTATCTAGCCCATCATATTTCAACAAATCTTTATCCAAAGCATTCTCATCAAGGAAGTTAAATCCTTTTGTAGCTTGTCTAGTTCTTTCTTCTCTAACTTCTTTAGGAGGAGTAACAATCAACATATTATTGATTTGATCTAAACTTAGATTTAATATGGCTGACTTTGGTTGAGCAATTGATGTGTTGACTATCACAGCCTCAAATGGTTTAGTTAGTAAGATAGTACCCATAATAGTAGTAACAGAAATATTACCTGTAACACAATCACGCTCAATGTTTTTCCATCCTGTAGGACAGGAAGGGAGCAAAATGATGGTTGATCTTCCTGTTTCATCTACAGTCCCCGAAAAATCTGTTCCTCTTACACCAATAGTTGCTGTTGGTGTCTCTACCATAACTTGCTGTGGATCATTCTTTGCTATTTGCCCAGAGGCATACTTAATAGTACCAAGCGCCATCTTAATAGCAAGTTTACCTGTTTTCTTTTCACCATCATAAACAAACGTATCAATAACAAGTTTACTCTGTTCTGTTATCTGAACTTTAGTATCATCCTTAAATGTAATACCAGTTTTGCTATTAGCAGTAGTTATAACGTCATTCATCTCCACCTCAGATGAGATGGAGCTAGGTACTGAATTCTTATCTCTTCGTATCTCAGTAGGTCCAGTTTGCTCTGTTACCTTACCAACTTCACTATTAGTTATGGTTGGACTTAATAATAAGAGTGTTACTAGAACCATTGATCGTGCTATTGACGACTGAATCAACTGATCCGCCTTGTCCTATTTGAACATTATTAAGCGCACCAGTAACTGCCAAATCCACTTTATGACCAAGTGTACCAGCAACTCCTGTTTGATCAAGAATTACTTGGTTGCCATTACCACCAGAGATATTGATGACGTTGTTTACGCCAGCAACATTTGAGGAGTTATTGGTTAAATTGACAGTGTTATTATCAGATTCAATTGTTAAAGCTGTGTTATTCAAACCGTCATTGGTTATCGTAACGAGGTTACTACTACCAGTTACTGTACTGGTTATAGATGATGCTGTGCATGTTGTACAATCAATATCAACTTGGTTTGTGTTGCCAGTGATAGTTGAATTCAAAGTGACACCATCGCCAACTACGTTAATTAGTTGGTTATTCTGATTGCCTATTTGTGATACTGTTACTGTTAAGTTATTGCCATTAAACGAACTGCGACTTGATGATGAGCCGATTCCGTTATCACTTCCAGTTTGCGTCATAGTTATATTGGAGCCATCTCCAATCTGATCAACATATATCTTATTGCCCGCCGCATGTGCATACTGAATCATAACCAAGAATGACAAAAACGCAATCATTCTTGTTTTTAATTTCATTTTTTGTTTTCCTTTTTATAAGCCCATACTTTTTTGTTTACGCCCTCTTTAATCATATCAACTATAGCTGCTTCAATAGCAATTCTCACAGCATAAGTAGTCGGTTCATTCATGGATGCACCAGCCTCAAACTCAAAAGACTTAGTGCCAGCATCAACAAACTTCATGATATTGGCATTGATACCTGTACTGTATATAGTTTTTGTAGCCCCTGTGGATAAAAGTATCTCGCCAGTGTTGACTGATATGAGTCTAACCATGACTGTAATTTCATCCTTACGGTATTGTTGATCCGCTCCTACTCCAAGAAACCTAGCACCGATACCACCAGTAGACATATTAGCATCATAGCCAACGATTCCACCATCAATCATAATCCCCGCAACAATCAAAGGAACAAGAGGCTTTGCCTGATCTTTCTCATAAGTTTCTCTTTGAGAACGGATAAGCTGACGCTCTTTTACTAGATTCTCCAAACCAACACGTTCAACTGGCTGAAACCATTTACCCTTACCAGCATCCTGCAATGCCTTGATAAGAAATACATCACCGCCTTGTGTGACTGCAGAACTGAGGCTTGCATAGTTATTATTTGGTTTACGTTGTCCTGTCATATCTTGGAAACGGTAGACTGCAATAGGAATTACCTCACCAGATGGTGGCGGTACATTTACCAATTCATTAAATCGTTTGCGTGTTATGATCTCAGGCGCATCAACTTCTGCTTCAATTTTATCTTTAGTTATATCATTTGCTGTACAACCAGCAAGAAACAAAGACAACACAATTGCCACATACTTTACCATGCCAAACTCCCATAAGGAACAACCACTTGTGTGACACTACCACCGGGGTCAGTGATAGTCATTGTAATAGTAGACCCATCTGATACCCATTGCAAATGGTTCCCCTGAATATCAAAGGAACCAGATGTATTACCATTATCTTTGAATAACTCAGAAGCTATGTTCTGAGATATAGTTGCATATATACGACTCTCTAAGTTATTAAGAAACTTAGCTAGATTGGTATTCTTTGCATCAGATGCTGCTTTTTCAGCAATTGATTTTTTATCATCAAACATCTTCTGTTTTCTAGTTGCTTCAAGATTTTCAATTGTAAGCACATGAGAAGAGTATCCTACTCCATTGAATGCTGGACTTTTAAATCCAAATTGAATCTCAGTAGCAAAAGAAACAGAAGAAATTAGGCAAAACAATATAGCTAGGTTCTTCATTTTTAACTCCATCAAGACTCTATATTTATGTCCTTGAGTGATGGAAAGTGTTCAATTAACTGATACCAACAGTCAAGAGCAACTTCACGATGTTCCTTCTGTGTCCCATTTGCCATACGAAGATGACAATAGTGTACCCATGAACGAACAGTACCATTCATATACAAACGAGAAACAGTAAGTCCTTCTGGAAGAACAGCACGAGCCTGTTCCTTAGCAATACCCCTACGAACAGCCCAATCATAAGCTTCCTGAGAGTTATTGATTACTTCTTCCTGCTTCCTACGCCATGCCATTTGTAGTTCAGGATTATCATACTCAATAGAATTCTGACGGTTCTTCTCATCCTGAATACGAGCTTCACGAGTAACGAATCCCAAATCCTTAGTGGGATCAGCATAACGCTGAGAGAATTCTTGGAAAGAAAAGGAACGGTGACGAAGAATCTGACGAGCAATGTCACGAGTAGTATTGATTTCCATAACAGCATTGACCATCTCAAATGGAGACCAGTGCTTATGCTTTACCAGATACTTGAGCAACTTGCTTGCAGTCAAAGTATTGTTCTGATTATCTGGATTGGATACACGAGCTACATATGCAACAAATTCATCAGCTGTCATATGAGGATTCAATGTAGTTCCATCAAACATTTCTTTATCAGGTTCACGCCTAATGATTGGTTGTGTAATAGCAATAGCTTTAGCAGTATGCATAATATCAATCCTTATCAATCATATCTACTATTTGCTTGGCGGTTTCTTCAACTTCCCATGTCTGTGCAGTTGCACCACCATATACAAAAGTTTTTTCACCATCATCAGTACTCATATCATAAACACAGATGATATGATCTGGATTGAAATAAAGTGAACTGCCTCTAATATCTGCACGAATGTTTGTAAGCTTGATAAACCTTGTCATAATATATCCTTTGAATGAGAGTGGTGCCCCCTGTCGGACTCGAACCGACACTGTAGAGATTTTAAGTCTCTTGCCTCTGCCGTTGGGCTAAAGGGGCATTAATCAATTACGTTGTCTTTTGCTTCTTTGAGCATTCTCTTTTTCAGTAGAGACTTTTTATTTATGAGGTTATAAAAAAACTCCATTGAACTATTAAGTCTTTTATATTCTCTTGCAGAAACCATGATATCCATATAGCGATTCATCATTGGAGTCATGATAAAATGTTTGAATACAATTTTTTCATCTGTGTGAAATTTCAAATACAACATAGCATCACCTTCTTTCAATGTCACGCTATTATTTTTCATATGAAAAGCACATTCAATGAAACGAGGCCATTTACCAATATCAAATGAAGCTGGTATAGCCACAATGTTATCAGCAAATTCATTACTTTCTAGATATGGATTTGTCAATGTCATTTCAAGACTGTCACAATCTGGTATCATCATATATTGATTATTGAATGATATCATTTTATCAGGCAATGATCTGACAGTTACATAATCATTGAAAAATATCTGATCATACATTTTACTGTATATCTGATTATTTTGAATTTCAACTGAATAATCTAATTCAGAATTGATAGAATACAAATTTGTAAGGTGATTACGATATGCTGGACAAAAATTATATTGTCCTTTGACATTGGTGTTTAAAATATTTTTAACAGGTTGAGGAGATTTGTTTCTGATGCCTGTAAAATCTGGTACTCTATTCTGATCATACAAATCAAACCTAACACCTTTGCACCAATATATTGTAATCATAATGTATCCTGTGAAAGTGGCGATCTCTAATGGACTCGAACCATTGACCCACAGCTTAGAAGGCTGTTGCTCTATCCAACTGAGCTAAGAGACCATAAAAATAACTATGGGCACATATTAGCACCCATAGCTAGTTTTGTCAAGATTAGAACTTGTAATTAACGCCAATAGTGAAGGCGTCATTCTTAGAAGGCTTGTCATTCTTGAAGTTAGCAAGATGACGATAGCGAGCATCAAGTTCAAAATTCTTGGTTAGACCATAACGGACTCCACCACCTACATTGTAGATAGCCTCATCCTTGGCATCACTCCACTTATAACCTACACCAGCCAAAGCATAAGGTGTAACATTAAAAAGGTTAAGTGGCAATTGTGCAATTGCATTACCAGTTACAATGTCTGCCTTAAGAGCATTGCTCTTGTTATTAAGGCGATCATAACCAGCTTCCACACGAGCAAAGTTATTTACTTCGTATCCAGCATTGCCACCAACTGTCCAGTTGTTGACTTCATCCTTATAAAGCACACCACCACGAACACCAGCAAAGAAAGGAAGACTTGCTGAACTTGCAATAGGTGCAGGAGCAGAAGGGCTCATCTTTGAGGGTAGATCAGTGGCAAGGGCTGCAGTTGAAGTAACAATAGCAGCGAGTGTAATAATAGACTTGAACATTTTTTTCTCCTTGTGTTGTTAAATGGTAGGGACGCTAGGTTTCGATCCTAGTCCAGAACAGTCATCTACTGCTAAAGAGTTTATAAATCTCTCTTGTGTCCAACACCCGCCCCCATCCGTTTATATTACATCATCTTTATTGATGATGCAATCTCTAAATTGGAAAGTACATCTTCTTTTCTTCTTCAAGAATTTCAGCGACACGTTCTTCCAAATACTTTATGATGATATCATTGTTTGTATCATCCTTGGCTAACCATGAGATTTTCAATCTACAATTTAATTCATCTATGAATGCATATTTCTTCATAACTTCTACTGAATAATTGAAATCCATCTGATTATCCTTTAATCCCAGAGTCCATGATAGTATTTAGCGAATAGACGAAGACCATTTTTACGACGATTCCAAGCCTTATCCATATTCTCTCTATCAACTTCGAATGTATGTCTAGGACCTTTTTGCATCTCTGTCAAGCCAGTTTCTTCATTCTTGACAAAATTATAATCTGTCTCACCTGTATGGAATTGATCATCCCAATCTTCATCAATTTCACACTCAAAGGCATGGATCATTTCATCAAGAACCCAAGACCAACGATCATGAATTGTGTTATCAACTTCCCACCCTTCAATCTCACCATTCTCATTCATCTTAACACGATTGGGATCAGGATGCAAGTTCTCAGGAACATCTTCTAGATCAACATGAGGACTGCCATGCTTCTGTTCCTTAAGCTTCAAAAGCATAGGATGAACAATAAGTGCAAGAGTGTGATCCATTGACCACACATCATAGTCATCAATATGGACCTTTATCTTACGCTTTGGTATAAGTTTATTGATAGAATGATTAAAAATCCATTGCATTCCTTCACAGAAGCCTACTACAAAGCTATCCCACTTTGTATAGTTCTTCTCATCAATATCCCAAAACTTTTCACCATACTGTCTTACAAACCACCAACGTTCAAGCGGATATGATGACAACCATGTTCCTCTATAAGGTCCCATATAAATTTTCATCAGTCTTCCCTTTCGACTTTCAGTCCTTGTTTGGTGAACCAAGTGATGGCTATTAGCTTCTCTTCCTCTGTATAATGAGGTGACTCAAGAACCATATTAATCCTTTTCAGGATATCTGTCAACCAATTTATTTCTGCCTGTTTCAGGTCAAGTTCTACGTTTGCCATCAGAATTTTATCCAACTGTTTTCATAATCAATCTTGTACTTGTCTGGTGTCTTGATGCCCATCAGAGTCTTATCATGTGGGATCATATTATATCGTGCTGTCTTGTCATCTGGCTGTGTATAAGACTTCTTATCCTCAGTTGCAACAATGACAGGACAAGGATCAACCACTTTCAAAGGAATACCAAACAAGTTTCTGACACCCATCAAATGATCTACCGAAACACCAAGTTGAAGATATACAGACCTACCAAGTGCTTCCAGAAAAGCTTGTGCTGTCCATGGTGTAATAGCATAGGCATGTGTGCCTTCAAACTTTTTAATATCGTGAATAGTAAATGGTTCATCAACACATTCATAATCATCACGATGGTCCATACGATACCCAAGAAAAAGAATCTCTCTATCATTGACTTCTACATCAAAAAAATTCTTCTTTACCAAAGCATCATGTTCAAAAACTGCTACAGCACCTTTATGATTTGTGACAATCTTTTTCCAGATAGCCATGTGACCAGTAAGACACAACTGTTCTTTGAACCATACATTCATAACAGGTTCAGATTGACGAGCTTCAACTTCGGGATTTACACAAAATCCCCATTGTTCTTTAATCTGATCTACAGTAACAGGAAGTTTTAATCCAAGAAACGGTGTAGCAGGAATACCATGCTCTTCACATGTCTTCTTACACTCTTCCATATAACGAATGGAATCTGGATCATCAATATACAAGATATAAGCATGTTCAATTTTCATATGTCACCTCTTGGTTGCGCTGCCGTAGAATCGCACTACGTTCTTCTGGGTATGAGCCAGAAAGGATACTAACCCCCCGCCCGCAATTAGTTTATTTATGCATCTCTCGTCACAAAGTGAGGACGAATCTTAATAGGACTAAAATACTTACCAACAATTTCAATCACAATATCTTCGTTAAAGTCTTTGCAAGAGAAAACATCCATGTAAAAATCACCGTTGTTTTCACAAAAATGACCAGCAATATGCGACGTTTCAATCATCTGACAAAAACTAATCCCAGCCTTATCAACATCATGTGTTGCAAAACGACTAATGATTGGTTCACGGTAAGGAACCATGTCGATGGCAACTACCAACTCTTTCACAAAATTATATACATTCTCTTCTGATGTGATAAGTTCGTTCTTACCACCAGTACAGTCCAAAAGCAAGTGCCAGCCCCAAGGTTCTACAATCATTTCATTTCTCCTAAGAAAGAATACACCCTATGTATTCGGTTTGGTTAAACAGGTCTTCTATAATCTAACACATAATTTACTGGAAAGTAAGCCACAGTCACTGATTTATTTTGGTTCCCACCAAGAACTTTCACATATAACTGATTACCTTCCCACTCATATCCATTAAAGAATCCAACGTGTCCAGTTACATTACCTTTTCCACGTTTTAATACAACAATGTCGCCCTCTTGTGGGTCTTTTGTTTTTAATCCATATGAAAGAAAACTTCTAGCCATAAGACTATCTGTTCCTTCATATCCAGTGCGCCTTAATACTGCGTTAGCAAATGCAGCACACCATGGTGTTTTTACAGGATCAACAGGCACATTATTATTAGTACCAGCCTTTAGATAAGTTTTAATCTCTTCTCTATTAGTACGGGCATGTAATCCTTGTAGTTTTGCTGCTTCATCAATTGTCTTGTGTGCTGATGGAGCTTTAAAGAAAGTAAAGTCACTCTTTTTTGTACGTGGTTCAAATGTAGAACTAGGATTGCCTATATTATCACACGCAAAGAACGCTGCAGCAGAAACATCAGAGCCAATGGCATAATTATTATAACACTGAGTCTTTAATTCAGCTACAGTAGGTTGTTTTTCAACTACCTTTTTCTTTCTTTTCTTTACCACCTTCTTCTTCACAGGTTTCTTTTCAACTATAGAACCCTCTGTAGAAATAGACGGTGCGGCATTTACTTTATTTAAGGTAATTGCATTAACTGCAAAAACACCCATTATAGCAAATGCCAACGGTACTATTTTTTTCATTTTATTCTCCTCTCATATGTACAGCTATAAATGAGAACTTGCTGTACTATGAACACATAGGGTGTATGAGTATTTAGTAATTTAAAATGGCTGAGAGACAGGGACTCGAACCCCGATAAGCAGATTCAAAGTCTGCGGTCCTACCAATTAGACGATCTCTCAATTATTAATACATATTACCACACATATTAATATTTGTCAAATATTATGACTTGCAGATTCTCTTCTTATCAGCTGCAATAGTCCTTAAATCAGTTACAGGAACTGGATTCTTTACGTTCTTAGCATCTGGAACTGGAAAATTACCACCAGTTACTCTCTCAATATCAGAAACCGTGACCTGATAAGTAGCAAAATCAGATACTAAACCATCCTTATGAGGGAAATAGAATGCATATGATTTTTTTGTCACGTTATTGATAATAATCTTAAATAATGCGTCTGGCACAACTACTCTACCAGCACCAATAGTCTTTGTTCCACCAATGTTACCAGCAATAATAGTATGTGCTTGCTTTGATGAATATACCCATGCTCTACCAGCTGATTCTAAATTTTTCCAGACACCACGATTAACAGAAGGAAGTTGTGGTGACATATTAGACATATAAAATGATTCTTTTTCTACTGCCAAATCCCAAGACATGTCAGCATCATTAGCCAAATGTCCTTGATCATAACCAGAGCCAGCATAATCAGTTGGCTTAGGTGAAGCAGAACCAAGTGACTGATCTGCGGTAAATGCATTAGTGCGGGGAATGCAACCAATAGCGTGTTCTGGTGTTAGTGTCCAAGCAACCCAATCAGGTGTCTTTGTCTGTGGATTATATGAAAGAAGATATGCTGTACGACAGATAAGAGCATTACCAGTTTTGACTGATGGAAGCCCAAAAGGAACCTGTGCAACACACTGAGCAATTGGACGAGGTGGAACTTGATCTGCAGCATTTACACCTAATGATGAAGCCAAGATCAAAAAAGAAGCAATTAATAATTTATTCATTATGAGTCTCCAAGAAATTATGTACGCCCTATTTAGGCATATAATTTCTTAGGAGCCCTTACTTTATATAAGTATGGAGAACCAGCTTCTATCTTTTTAATGTTCAAAGCTTTTGTATTCTTTTTAGAACACACCCACATTTCATCTTTGAATCTCACTGATGCTGTTCTAAACCAATCATGCCAATGATTTTTTTGTAAATCAAACCACCATTCATCTGTAATAGGATCAGGCAATTTTTTTATGTGAGAAGATTTAGTCCACCAAAAACTTCCACTGTAATGAGGTTCAGGTTCATCAAGATAGTTTGTACCAGCAACATCATAGTCCATTTCACTAATTGCTTCTATACAATTTTTCCATTCATCAATCACTCCCCATGTAAGAAATTCTTTCCAATAATAGTAATTGATAAATGTTTCATACTGACTAGTTTTTAAAAATCTTTCAAATGATGTAATTCCCTTTGAATGATTGTAGAGAAAATATGCATCTTCCTTGCAAGCATGATCGTATATTTTTTTTATTGTCACATTTTCAGTTACTTGTGGTGGAAATGATTGAGTATCGTTTAACAATAATAAATTATGATCTTCTCCCAATGGATTAGCATATGCTGTAACTTCATACTTATCTGAAAGAGTTTTTGCTAAATGATATGCCAATCCAATACTATTAAGATTACCAACAACTACTAGATAAATCTTTTCCAATTCATCTAACAATTTGGTGTCTTCCATTCTCTTAAAATTGTCCAAAAGATATGAAGACCACACACCAACATCATCAGTTAAATACAAATGATAATATACATATTTTTTCATAATTAAATATACCTATATCTAAATCCAGCTGATTTTAAATTTGTCAAAACAAAAATGAGTGATATTAAACGCTCAACAAAAAATATAAAATAAGGAATCCCTGCATAATTAGGACTTGCTTGTTTTTGAAAGAGATAATCATTCAAGTATTCATCTGTCTTACTATGATTTTCTATTTGTTCTATAATGTTAAAAAATGTATCCCAGAATTCTTTAGTACCAACAAAAAAATTATACCAACAAAAAGGCATCTGCATTCTTCTTACATCTATATCAAACCCAAGTTTTCTGAATGCATAGTTTGCAACATCGCTGATATTCTGATGATACATATCTCCTTGAGTCCAAGGATTGAAATAATTATTATTTGGATAATACGCTTCCATAAACCAAACATGATTATCAGGATTGTTGTTTATAAAATCAATGAAATCCTTACCATTAGTTCCAGTTTTCATGTTAAATTTGTAGCTAACAAATCCCCATATATCTGCCTTATCTTCCATCGCACGGTTATAACCAAAATCCTTGATGACGGGCCATTCACGCATCTTCCAACTCAATTCTGGATTTTCTCTAGTAAAATCACAATGACTATATGGAATAAAAGCTGGGTCTAAATGACCCAGCAAACTTTCATTATGATATATTTGATATACTTTTAAATTTTTATCAATCATTCTTTAATTTCAACTCTTGGAAAGTAAGTAATGAAACGATCATACTTATGTTCTTCCTTATTCCTACGTTCCTTGATCTTCTTATGAATCTCATCAAAGAAATTCCATGCAAGCGGAACAAACAGAGTTGTACTCAGATTGTCAATATGATCTGCTGATAAGATTGGGATAGAAGACCCCGGTGTAAAACGACCCTGCTTCAAAGGATTATCATCAACAATAAAATCAAGCTTGATCTTAGAATAGTTGAGTAGAGTCATACCCTTTGCGGCAGCACCATATCCAACAACATTCCAACCAATCATTCCTTGCTGAACATAATCAGTCTCATACTTAAGTTTCTCTACAATTTCATCAGCAAACCTTCTGTAATCTTCATAGATTTCTTCACCATACAATCCAGCATTGCGTTCAATATCAATCAACTGTTCAAGCTTTCCTTCCAAGAAAGGACTATCACCTTCATGCAAATCAATTTCAGGATTCTTTGAAATTACGAAGACATAGCTTGTACCATGAATAGGCATATACTGAACATCATGAAGATAAAGACCAGCCCTCTTACACAATTCATTCATTGACTGAATATTGAAGAAAGAGATATGTTCATGATAGATAGTATCAAACTCGCTATTACGAATCATGAACGCCTGTGATGTTTGAATGAACAACAAAGTAGTATTATGCATCATATGCTTTGCGTTCTCCAAGAACTTAAGAGGCTCTGGACCATGAGCAAAAACATTTTGTGCAGTGATGATATCAAACTTCATTGGATCACCATCTGGATTTAGGATGGTTTCATCAATAAAATCTTCATCAAAATAATTACACCATACCATATGGTTCTTGGAAGAACGCTCAAACAAATTCTGAGCGGGATCAACTCCATAAGTATAATGTCCCAACTTCTTAAAATAATCTAACTGAGTACCATCATTACATCCAATATCCATCACAGACTTTGGGTCTTTATGGTTAATATACATTTCATATGTCTCACACGCATACTTAGCAAAATTTTCACTATAGCTATGCATAGTATTAGATGTACCACTAACATAAAGATAATCATCAAACATAAGATGAGGATTGACAGAATGTGTAAGCTGAACATGATAACAATCAGTACAACGATTGATAGCAAGAGGATACTCTTCTTGTACATCATCCTTATTTAATTTATAAGAATTTGCAAGAGGCTGAGTATTCAAATCAAGGGTAAGCTTGAGATTGTGTGAGCCACAAGCAACACACGATGTAAGTTCAGTACAATTTTCCATATTATATAATCCCCTTATGTACGATACGTTCCATTGGAACAATTTCATCTTTTTCAATTACGACCATACTATCATAAAAATGAATAGATGACAAGTCATGAGCAAATTCTTTTTTTGCTAATTTTTCATTAGTTTTAATTACATCCGAAATATCTTGATTAATAAGAAAACTATATTGATCAGTATTTTTCAAATGCAAAATATCAGCAAAATCTTTAGCATATTCTATAAAAGAATTTGGACTTTTATATGAAGAATTGAAATTTTGAAAATAACTTGTGTGCGTATCTTCACAAATATACACACCATTTTTCTTTATCTGTGACCATACTTTTTCAAATGTTACAATCTGTTGCCCCATAGTATGCCCACCGTCATCAATGAAAACATCAATAGGACCAATTGAAGGAAGAGTTTTATTCCAAAATTCTTTAGACTCTTGATCTCCAATAATAATATTGATATTTGGATTATCATATTGGAGGTTAGCACAATTTAGATCAATATCAATACCATACAATTTACTTTCTGGTCCAAAAAATTTAGACCACATTTCCATTGAACCGCCATTTTGAACACCAACTTCTATGAAGGTAATATTTTTACCCTCATACTTTTCTAGATAACGTTGATAAACATCAAAATATCTCGACCATTTATCTGTTGACTTGGGTGATGAATTAAATAAATCTTTTAATTTCATAGTTCAATCCATTCTTTATTAGTGAGAGACCAATCAACAACTTCTTGGATACGCTCCTTCAAAGTGAAACGAGGTTCCCATCCAAGCTGACGCATAAAATCACCATCCAAAGCATAACGAAGATCATGACCGGGGCGTGAAGTATGGAAGTCAACCATTTCATAATTAAATTTCTTTTTCTGTGCATCAGCAATATAAGTTACGAGTTGAAGATTATTAATCTCTTCTTTACCAACAACATTAAACTTAGGACACTTTGCATCACCATAATCAGGTGTATAAACCAACTTCTTCTGTTCTTCATTCAAGTGAAGAAGGAAATACATTGCTTCTGCAACATCCTTGGCATGAATATAATAACGAGAACCGGGAATTGTTCTAGAGGAATCAGAATGAATAGTAATAGTTTCTTCATTGCGAACCTTACGGATACACATAGGAATGAACTTTTCTGGATGTTGACGCTCACCAAAAACATTCATCGTATGAGTAATAAAGATAGGAAGCTTGTAGGTATTCTCATAAGCAACACAAAACTCTTCTGCAGCTGCCTTAGAAGCAGAATAAGGATTGGTTGAATTATACCTATCACGTTCCTTATAAGAAACGCCGGGAGGAGCAACACCAAAGATTTCATCTGTACTAAAGTAAATGAAACGCTCTAGATTCTTGAGTGTACGAGCAAAGTTAAGGATATTGACAGTGCCAACAGTGTTATCCATAACAAATTCCATAGGATGTGTAATAGACCTATCAACGTGACTACTAGCAGCCAGATGCAAGATCACATTAACATCGCCAATAAAATTGTTATTGATCTCTGTGATCTCTGCCTTAAGATCATGCCATACGATCTTTACTCTCTTACGAGTTTCAACATCATATTGGGAAACAACATTATGCAATCGGTTTAGATTACCTGAATAATCTAGACGATCTAGGGTAACGATATCCCAATCAGTCTTCTTGAGGAAAAGATCAATAATGTGATGCCCAATAAATCCAGCACCACCAGTAATAAGAACACGCTTAGTCATCAATATCTCCATAACAAAAAATGCGGTATACTTTATTTAGGCTAACTTAAAAGTCTTCAATACGTTCTGAGCTTCTACATAACGATAGTTTTCAATGCCACGATTTTCCTTCACATACTTTGGATAGAAATCCGTAAGAAGATAATTCATCGCAGCAAAAGCATCTTCAATCTTATAATAGCTAGTCCCTTCACCCTGAGTCCTCATATGCTTGATTGTATTCTTGTGAATAACATGCCCTGTCGTTTCTAACCAGTGACACCAAATCTTATCAAGACCCCACTCAGACTTATCATTTGTATAATCAGTAATTAAAGGAAGAAGCTTTTCAAACATATCATTCCTAAAGAATGGTGTACCACATTCAATAAAATCAGTCTCAGTAAAAAACAAATCTGGCTTGTTAATCATGAGAGGCCAATTGCATTTTGAAATCAAAGATTGATGAAACAATCTAAAATCATAATGCCTAGCAATAGCTAATGCTTCATTCATAGATTGAATGTCTGTTGTATAATCATCATCAAAGCAACCAATATAATCATACTTACGCCAATCAAAAGTTTTGGCTACTTCTGGAATGATGTTCCACTTCAATCCCTTTTGACGAACAATATGATCATACGTGTTTGGCTCTGGCTCAAAATCATTGAACACAATAGCACAAGTCTCATATGTACGTTCTGGCTTTGTGAACCTCCAATGATTCTCCTTATCATAGGCATCATCAAAAAACAAGCCAGTTCCAACTGCGGTAAAAATTAATGCTTTTTCCATATCATAAAAATCCTGTTCTGTAAGAATTATCACTTATAATTTTGTTTATCAAGGATGGCATTTCTCTATTATATACTACACCCTCTTTGGTCATCATGTCAACTGCTTCTGGGATCGTAGAAGTAGTTGTTGCATACGGTGTGTGGTGAAGAAGATTTGTGATAAGATAATTTTGATTCATCATAAAATACTGCGTATCATACACAAAATTATCACCCCAGCAAATGTCCAATCCATCAATAACTGGAATCCAATTCTTTCTATGAAGAAACATAAGCATTCCAAATCCAAGATGTTCACGGTAATGATATGAATTAGGACTATGAACAATTCCAATCTCACCAGTTGTTACTGGAATCTGAGGAGTATCCTTGACACCGGGGCTTATACCAAATACACCACGATCAGGTGAAATATGAGGATTAATCCTATGGAATAACTTAAGATCAAAGATCAGGTCATCTCCATACAAACAAATCTTATCATACTTTGCTCTTGGTACGGCATAGTTCCAAGCTGGATTTACGTAAACGTTTTTACCAAAAGTATGCATAGTGATATTAGGATGATTAAGAACTTCAATGTCAGGTCTCTCTGATGGATTATTATCAATAATAAAAATCTCTCCGACATATGGACTAGACAACATGTCAGAAAGAAATTCATAGAATGGCTTATATCGCCACATTGTTGGAACAATTATACTAATCATATCATACCTCTTATAGACTTATAACTCTATGACCAAAAAACTTCATCTCTTTGGTCCCATATTCACTTGCAATCATCTGATCACAATAGTATTGATGCCAGCTAACATTACAAAAATACATTTTGTTATCACCAACAGCAAATGGGATGAGGGTTGGATATGTAAGCAAATACTTGCAAACACCTTCAACAACACTCATCCACCAATGGTTAGTGATATCATCAATAATTACAACGCCTTCACTGGTTATCAATTCAGATGCAATCTTCAAATCATTCATTGTGTGTTCAACTGTGTGACCACCATCAATAGACATAAACCGAATAGAACCAGAAGGAATAGTTTTTCTAATAGTGTTTTTTGGATTGAGAGAATCTTCTTCCATAAGAACAATATTATTGCCCTTATGCCTATCATAGTTTATGATATTTTGAGCAAACGCATCCTTCTTGCCTTCGCCAGACTTATCAATGTTAAGATGCTGCAAGTCAAATACATCAATTGCATATGACTTATATTTTTCTTCGATTGTCTGATTTAGAAGAAGGAAAAGTTTTCCATGATGAATACCAATCTCACATGCACCACCAATTTTATTGAGGGGCAGTGAATCAAGGAAGTCTACAATATTAGCGACTCTTGGATTACACCACCCCTCAACATTACTAAAACCATCATTCATATAATTTTCAATATACTTATTTGAAAACATTTTTCACCTCATATTGTAATCATTATTATAGATTATACCAATTCAAATCATTTGTCAACAGTATTTAGAAGTTTACTTTTATCCCTACCATGCCTACAGCTGCGGTGTAATTTGAACTCTTATCAAACCCAGCTTGTACATTAAAGAACACATCTTTCATAATTTCATGTTTAGCAGTCAAACGAACTTGACCTACAGTTTTAAAATCTTTAGATTGTGTTACTCTTGTCTCTAATCCAATATCATTATTTAGGTCATATCTAATACCAGCATATGGACGAACTTCAAAAACTTTATCATCTGTTGGTAGAGTTGAAAGAAGAAGAGAACCAGATTCAGTCTTAGATGATATAGTTGAATTAGTTACAACAACACCAACTAATGGTCTGAATCCTGAATATTCTTCTGCAGAATAGAATGTCACATCAGCATAATAGTTCTTAGCTTTTACCTTACTTTGATTTATAAGAGCAAAGATTGGGAGTGATGTAGTTGTATTATATTCAGATGCATTAAATCCAACAGCACTTTTTATCCATACATCAGATTGTTTGCTAAGAATATAAGCAGTAGCACCATATGTATCAGCACCAGATGATGAATTTAGATACCCATTGCTGTTTTGTTTACTGAATGTACCAGCAATACCAAAAGTATTTTCATCAACCGTTGTTTGAGCGCCTAATCCTAATGCGCTAGTTCTGAATGAACCATCACTAGTTTTAGCATATCCCATCATTGGAGTTGCCCATGCACCATCCTTAGTTGATATTGCATCTACTATGAATGGATTGAATCTAGAAACGGCAAGAGCATCCTTCAATCCAGTTGCAGATACAGAAGCTTTCTGATCTGATGATGCTGATTGAACGATGTTATCTCTTACAGTTGTAGTTACAACTTCATTTGTAGTTGAAGATGTTTGTGTGTTTGTGTTAGTAGTTGATGTTGTTGTTACTGGAGTACCATCTGTTGATGTTGTTGAACCATCAGAATAATTAGTTACAGTAACAGGTGTTGTAACAGTTGTAGTTGTTACTGGAGTTGTTCTTGTAGTAACTGTAGTAACTGGTGTTGTTGATGTTACAACAGTTGTTCTTGGTGTTGTTCCAACAACAGTGGTTGTTCTTGTTACATCAATAGTTTTAGCATTCTTTACAGCTGCATCTCTAGCAGTAGCTACATATACAGTTGGTGCAGTTGTCACATTAGAAACATTAACAGTAGTTCCTCTTGTAGAAGTAGAAGAAGTAGTGACTGTTCCATTAGAATTACTTGAAGTTACTTTTGGTGTTCCAGCTGCAGTGCTTACTACAGTTGGGGCTTGATTTCCACCACCGTTGGATGCAGCTGCACCATTACCATTAGCACTAATAGTTCCACCAACAGTACCAGCAACAATACCACGAATAATATCATCAAGTGCAGTCACGTTTTGTTGTTGTGCAGATGTACCAGAAGTATTGAAACGAGAAGCATCAAGCCAATTAGTATCAGCAACAGTGACGATAGTTCCTGTTACACCTTGACCAAGATTACCAGCACGACCAATCCATGACATACCAGAAACA
>Ga0114975_10001017_pt1 | contig 20530 bp, 19 predicted proteins | sample S_130626_EF_Meta_FD_87031 | JGI IMG/M metagenome (GOLD analysis project Ga0114975, IMG submission 87031) | Freshwater microbial communities from Lake Simoncouche, Canada to study carbon cycling - S_130626_EF_MetaG | ecosystem: Environmental > Aquatic > Freshwater > Lake | place: Lake...
CCGATGCTGATGGTAAAGAGACGATCTATAAATGGCAACAGGTTACGAATAAACAGTTGGATCGCTGGTTGAACTTCATTGGTCAAAAGTTCTCATTTGCTTTCAAAAATTGGTGTGATGAAAATAAAGCGGCAATTGATACCAATGAAGATATGATGGAGCAGTATTATTCGAACTTCCAAAAAGTGCTCGGTGGTAAAATGAGCGACGATACGCGTAATCACCGAATTCGGCAGCATGTATTTGGTAAAATCAAACAAAATATGAAAAACGTCATCGAGTTTGAGTTCATTTAAGAAAAATTCTGGACATAATATATATTTTTTATTATGGATATGTTGTCGAAACTGCACGGTAATAAATCGGGAACGGGAATGGGAACGGGAGTGGGAATGGGAATAGAAATGAATATGGATCATTCACTTGGAGTTATAAAACAAGGCAACGTTATCTATCTTAAAAATGAGATATTGTATCGACAGCCCGTTTCTGATTTTTCTTATAAAAAATACACCGGACTATTTAGTAATCAAGATGGCGAATTGGCAGGAACAATTGAAGGCGACGACCCAAATTTCAGGATAAAAATGTCAACTGTTTATCAAATAGAGGGGGAAGATGGTTCTGTAATGTATACAAATGAAGATGTTTTTAACGAAGCTTCTGATCCCGAAATTCATGACGAACCACCTCCGTTCGAAAATAAAAATTCAGGATCCGCGTTTGACGGCGCAGTTACTTTCGTGGAAGATGGAACTTTATACACAAGGTCAAAGGGTGTGGAAATATTCAGATATTCCACAGAAAGTAGTTTTGGAGAACCAACATTGGATGGGGTTCAGGCTACTGAAGACGGTGGCACAGATTTTACTCATAAAATGGCCGATATTTATAAAATAGAGAGACTAAAAAGAGGCATGGGAACAGATGAATTAATTACAGTTTATGTCAACGATGATGTACTAGAACGAGTAAGTAATCCGGACCAACCAATAGATATAGGGTCTGGAACGAAAATATTTGGACAATATATCGCCGGTCGTAAAAAAAAACGTACATCAAAACGCAAGAACACGAATCGTCGCAAAACTCACAAAAAATTGAAACGTAAAAGATCAATTAAACGGCGATAAAAATAACCAACCATGGGATTTGATTTAACCGTTTCGATCAGTATGGAAATTGATCCCAAAACAGGATCTCCATTTGTATATTATGTGAACACGAACTTTTTGGATAAGAAACCGTACGACCCCGAAGAGTTCAAGATCCCAGAACAGTATCTTAAGTATATCGAACAGCGTGGGTATCAGTTTCATCAATATATCAAAATATTTCCGTTGGGATGTTTCAATGCGTCCGCCAGAGACTTTTTACAAGTCTATCCTCAATGGGACGATGTAAAGAGCGGACTAGATGTTTATGATTACGAGGACGAGGAGTGGGGTTGGACAGAACAAAATCATAACGAATTCAAAGAGTTTCTAGAGTGGATGGTAGAAAAGTCGCGCTATATCTGTATCTTTAATCTTAACTGGAGTTATTAGACAGAAAATTGACATAAACATTTCTTTTTTATTGTATAGAAAAAGAAATGGCAAAAGTACCTCCTGATTATCTCGCAAAAACGAACGCTCATCCTCGTGATGAATTCATCACCTTCGATGAAGGGCCTCATGTTTATACCGTCCATGGCGATAGTACATTTACTTCCGTGACCACATGGAACCATAGTCACTTCGAGAGTTTCGACTCCGATAAAATCATAGATAATATGCTGCGCGGAAAAAAAATGCGCGACCCTACCTATAAATACTATGGTATGACAAAGCAACAAATCAAAGATCTATGGGCGACCAAAGGTTCCGCTGCATCCGGAGCAGGAACTAATATGCATTATGATATCGAGTGTTATTATAACTATATGGAAGTGGAAAACGATAGTCCAGAGTTCGAATATTTCCTCAAGTTCGACGCGGACTTCCCCGATCTCAAACCTTATCGAACCGAATGGATGGTATATTATGAAGAACTCAAGCTTTCAGGTTCAATTGATATGGTTTTTGAGAACCCCGATGGAACACTACAAATCTATGATTGGAAGCGTTGTGAGGAAATTCCCTACGAAAGTTTCGGAGGTAAGACATCGTCCACGCCCTGTATCTCACACCTACCCGATAGTAAATTCTGGCATTATGCGTTACAGCTCAACACCTATCGCGCCATTCTCGAAAAGAAATATGATAAAAAGATCACCGCGCTTTATTTGATCCGACTTCACCCGGATAATCCATGTAAAACATATGATCGTATTGAGGTTCCCTTTCTCGATAAAGAGATCGCTGATCTATTCGAGGTTCGCCGTTTACAGGTAGAAACAGGAACAGATCGTATCAAAAAACATTAACCGATGGTAACTATATAAAAACATTTTAATGGGTTATTTATATCGTCATGATCGCACAAGTAATAAATATTTATTTAGTTCTTATACGTTTATTTAAACATCTTTTTCATATTTTTTTCCAGCAACAACAAAGCGGTCCGGTAATATCAAATACCCCCAAAACACACACTGCCATTGCTAATGACTATGCGAGTATTTATAATCTAAAATTTTCCAGGTCGTTTGAGAACCTCGCCATCCAAGATTATGATAAAAACATCGACCCCGCGTTTTATGACAATAAGTCTTTTAAAGAGGCGTTACAAGAAGAAAATAATGATATAGAAAAACTTTGGAGAACCCGCATATTATTTGAAAACACACCCCGTGGTAATGTGATTATGTACTATGATGCTTATAAAATCGGGTTTGCTTATTATTGTGATCAATATGTCCCCTATGATATTTTGAACGCGGTGGCCATGAAATATGTGCTCACATTTCAATGTAGGGATTTTTTCGTTGACGAAATGGCGCGACCTGAAAATGCTCCATCCAAGATCTTGAAACTCATTGAAGAGCCCAAGAAAGAAGAAGAGAAAAAGATAGAGGGCGAGAACACTTCCTCAAAAATCTCTGTTAAAAATGGCCCATTCGCAAAACTCAAAAGTTATAATATGGTGTCCTCTAAAGTAGAAACAAATAAAACCGAAAAGGAACCAACCACTTCGACCGAAGATAAGAAAGACGAGAAGAAGGAAAAGCATCGTAATCGTTTCGTTAATCTAGGTAAGATTGTGAACTTTAGTTTCATACAGAAACCAAAAAAAATACATAAACCATTCAAAACTGAACTTGGCAACGGCCTTTTTGATAATGCGACGGTTCAAAAGGAGGTGTTTAGTTATCGAGATTTTAAAGCACGTAAATTGGCTCTTGCTACTCCCGATCCTTGCTCCACTTTATAAAACCCACGCTTTTTGATAAGTCAAAGGACGAGCCCAGGTGTTCTTTTGCAATAAGATACGCTTTCATTTCTTTTTCACTTAAGCTCTTCAAATAGTCGTCAAGAAGAGCCCGCAAATCTTGTGTTGCTTCCATTTTTGATAATAGGATAGTTTTTTATCCTATTATTTTACGCGAAAATATATTCAATTTTTTAATGCGAAACACCCGGTCCAGGCAACGGTCCGCCAGCACTGGGACGACCGACAGTTTTATCATTCTCAGCACAGACGGTTTTCAAATTTTTAAGTCGCTCGGATGAAACAACTGGTAAATAATCACTCTCGGGTTTGGTAATCAAACAACGATTGGGGCGCCTCCAGCTAGGACGTAAAAAACGTTCCTTCACCAGACATGCTGGCGCAGGCGCGGGTAAGCTTCCTAACTTTACTTGCGTATCAATAGGAAGTGTGGCAATAATAGCAGGGTCAAGAGAAGCAAGATAATACAAATGATGGCAATCATTATAATCATTCAATGCCTTTTTCGCAGTTTTATCAATATAATCTTGTTGTGTGTTTTTGTTATGACGGTCGTCCGGATTTACGGTCAAAAGGTTATGATATGGTTTATATTTTTCTTCAATCATAGCATGTGTATTCATAGACGACGTCTTAACCACATGTTCGTCGTTCAATGATGTAACTGCGCTTTGAACAATATGGGTTTCATTATACGTTCCGCAACACCCTCCGTAACCACGAAGTGTGGTACCATTCATTAAACTCTTGGGTAAAGATCTCGATAAAACGGATTGTCCTACCCATCCTTGACTACGATGTGTACCATTTAACGAAAAACCATGCTGTGATCCAACACTCATGTTATTATATTGGGTTTTTGTTTTTCTTTTTAAGGTAGCAATTGACATTATATATTAGTGAAATATTTTATTATATTCGTTTACACGTTCTCGATAGTCGTGAAAAGTGTAAATAAAATATATATCATCATAATAATGGAAGGCCTCGATTTAGATATAAGCAACTATAATATTCATGATCTAGAGCGGTTTTTTCAACTAAAACCTAAATCAAAATATACCGCCGCAGATATCGAAGAAAAAGAATATCAAATTCGAGAACAATTATTGAATAGTGGTCATATCAATAAACGATTTAAGCGTGATTTATTGGCATTTCTTGAAACCGCGAAGGATTGGCTCATCTATGTAAAATGTAAGCCCTTTGATCGACAACCCACCACCATTCCTAAAAACTATCAGTTAGATACATTGAATACACCCTTATCTAAAGTTCCACCATCGAGAACCGAAGAATTAATCACACGACCAGAAACACAATATGTAAATTCTCTACAAAGCGATTTTTTTCCCGGTGTGGTGAACCCATTGAACACCCGTGTCATTACAAAATGCGTGAATATCGATACGCGATTTCGTGATAACTATAATAATACGATCAGTTCCGATTTTGTTCTCCAATTACCCGAAAAATTCTCGAAAGTGGTATCTATGCAATTGGCATCTTTTGAGTTACCCATATCCTTTTATGGTATATCTTCTGGATATAATAATAACTATCTCTATTTAGAGGTAAAATATTTGGGATTTACTGCAACACAATCACCCACCACGTTATACGATGCATCAAGAACGATTTTTGTTCCCGATGGAAACTACGCGGCCATTGACCTTATTAATAAAATAAATTCGATCTTGTCTCCGGTGAATACGGATAATACATTGATCTATCCCGATGATGTGTTTTCTTATATTTCTCTGAAACTTGACATTACAATAAACGGTTCGGGATCAGGAAAAGTAACGATTGCACCAAATCCGGATACTAAACCTACCTCTTATTCCACAAATATTAAGGTTATCAATATGGATTTTACAAAGGATGCAAATGGTATCGTCGACTATGTCAATATCTCTTCAAAATTGGGTTGGAATTTAGGCTTTCAGAAACGTCAATATTTAAATGGCACCACCTATACAGGGGAAACCATCATTGAACCATCCAATATCCGATATATTTATTTGATGATCGATGATTTCAATAATAATGTAAATAGCCATTTTGTGAACCCGTTTAATAAATCATTGATGACCTCGAATATTTTAGCCCGAATTGCAATGAAAAGCGCCAGCTTCAGTATTCTCATGGAGAATGATTTCAATATGATATCCGAACCACGAAAATACTTCGGTCCCGTGGATATTCAGAAGATGAAAATCCAGTTGGTGGATGAATACGGAAAAATACTACAAATGAATAATTCGGATTTTTCGTTTTGTATTAATCTGAAAATGCTATACGATCTATAGCAGGGAACCAAGGCCCCCTGCGACCCCTCCTTTTACAAACCTTGCGCCAACTTGATCCTTTTCTTTTATTACGTTATCTTAAGAACGTAATAAATGAACCCAGCGGAGAGATATATGAATACAATTATTGGTAGTTTAACACAACAACACACTGGTGCTTATAGAGGTTATTATTATGCATTTTATGGAACAGGCGGGTTCTCGAGCGACCAATCTTTCAACCCAATTAAATTAAATCCAATCTATTATACTCCCGCAATGTTTGAACTATATGATGTTACATATGCCCTACAAGTAACTTACGATGTTCGACTATTAAATAAAAAACTCGGGTTAATAAAAGACGCGAATAATATCAATATTCTTGAAACCACCTTTGATACTTCTATGCATGCATTTCCATTAGATAGTATTACCATATCTGCAGCCGAATTCACAGATAATATGAGTGCATCCCAAATAATTTCTCTAGGAAAATATACTTCACTTTATAACGACTATTTGGAGTACGTGAATAACTATTTCTTTGGGTTTTCCACATCGAACACCGAACTATTTTCAGAACAAAGCGCGGCGGATATTAGTGGAGGAATTTTCGACGCCAATATATTTATGGAATTGATTTCTCCAAGCTATATTAACGGTAATCCTAGTTATCCATTAAACGGAATTATAACAATACATAATATAAATCAACTATTAAACTATGCAGTAAATAATGATGTTTTTGATAATCGCCACCAAAAAGAAACACCAGATGATACGTTTCAAGAAGCCGCAAGTATTTCTCCAGATATTTCAAATAATACGGTCATAGACACATCAAATAATATAACCACGCAAAATCAGTTTGATAGTTCAAACAATATAGCGACGATAACAATAACCGATAATTCAACGAATTACGTCACCGTCCAAATAATTGATTATTCAAATAATACTATATCTGCTACCACCACGGACCCAGACGGTAACGCAACTACAACCACAGATAATAGTTTCAGTGTTTTTTCTTCGTTTTCGGATGCATCTTATTCTAATGTGGAAGGAAATTATAGCATGGCCAACGGATTTCTCGCGGGAGATCTTATATTTATTCCGGCAGGAACAACCATAAAACTACAGGTTGCCATTGATCCTTATATAAATTCATCGGGGTTCAGTATCGCCGATTTAATTAATGAAAGCGGAACAGCGCGCGAAATAGGTCTCGCTTTGCCGGTAACGGGCGTTGATCTAAGTAGTATTCCTATTGTTCAATCTTATATTGTCGATCAAATTTTGGCTACTCCATTACTTATTGAATTAGCAAATCTATCTACCGAATAGTGATATAATATATTTTATCATTCTATTATAAATATGAGTAATAAATGTTTACCTTTACCTCCTCCCGCTGTAAACCCTAATACCTATACTGGCTACCATTTTGCGTTCGACGCATGTGGTGGTTTCGCAGTTGATCAATCATTTAATCCTGTTGTTTTAGCAACAGGGCGTCCGAAATATTATGTTACGGATTCCATACAGCTTTTTTATAGTGCGCGAACATTGAATAAAAAATTGGGTATATTGAAAGATGCATCAAACGTCAATGTTGTTGAGGCATTACTGAATAATACAGGAGATCTAATAAACGATACTATTACCTTAAGCACTGAAGATATTATTAATGGTCTCAACATAAATAGTGTAGTATCCGTGGGAAGATTGCATTACCTATACAGAGATTTTATGGATACAGTAAATACTTATTTTGGTAACCCAACTGAACAATTCGCCGCTCTTTTTTCGAACGCGAGTGATTTTACAATAAATAATGGCGTATTTGATGCGAATAATCTCATTCAAGTGTTGAACACTGCTTCCTTTAATATTCAAGGTAGTTATATTTCAGATTTATCAGGTAGCGCAACAATCATAAATATAAACGATACATTAAACTACCTATTAGAATTTAATATTTTCGATAATCGTATCCCAGCACCAGTGTGTAATAATCAAGAAGATTATGAAGCTAATATCCTCCCGACTATACGTAAAAGTTCTTATTCGAAAGCAGATGGATTTATGGCCGGTGATAATGTGTTTATACCAGAGGGTCTTACGATTACGTTATCCTTGGATATTCAATCCGTCATCGACGCTTATCCAGCATTTGCACATGTTGGATCTGCAAATTTAAACGCTATTAATAATCAGATCAATTATACTTCTGGTTATATAAAGCGCACAACAACTTATTCCACCACAAATATTACACAAACAACAAAAGTTCCAATATTACTTTTATTAGTAGATACCACATTACAAAATAATTCCAATTATGGTAAACAATGGACGATTGCAACAGATGTATTAATTAACGGCGTTGTTTCCAATACCGCTCAGCGTTGGTTGGCCATATCTATATCCACCGATGGTAGATATCAAACAGCGATTACCGAACTTGGTGATATATTTATATCTGAAAACTATGGGGCGACCCGTACAAAAGTCTTTAATATCGGAGAATCGTCTTCGAATAGTATCGCTATTTCATTTACTGGGCGATATCAAACAGCCAGTAATGGTCGTTCTATTTATGTTTCTAATAATTACGGCACTTCATGGAACTGTACGTTCACTGGAGGTACTTCTAATATTTATGTCTCTATTTCTTTGACAGGTATGTACCAAACTTTGGTTTCTTCTGGCGACACCGTATACACATCTAATGATTATGGTAACACATGGAGAGAACTGGACATCGATATTACTCGCGAAGATACTCAAAATAATCTTTATCTATCTATAGAGGCATTTCCTACTGCTGGTGTCAGTTTATCCTATGATGGAAGATATCAAACTATTGCTGCCGAAAATATTTATGTATCTTCGGATTATGGTGTAACTTGGACAGATATTAGTGATCCTGCGTATGAATTCAATGATGGTAACTGGCAGGGAGTATCTCTCTCATCTGATGGTAGACACCAAACGGCCATTGATAATGGCGGGAAAGTGTATATTTCAAATAATTACGGATCAACATGGGCAGCCGTTACGCAGGATATTATGCAAAACAAAACATGGGTCTCTGTTTCCATTTCTGCTACAGGAGAATATCAAACCATCTTAGAGCAAAACGGTAAGATTTATTTGAGTAATCAATATGGTTTATTTTGGTATATTTCAACGGATCCTTTAGTAGCGGAAGCAAAAGATTGGCGATCAGTTTCTATATCTTCAAATGCGTTATATCAATGCGCCGCCGAATATAATGGACAGATTTATATGTCTCATGTTGTTGCTATTATTGATTAGTTATGTTTTATATTAATATTTCTCTGTTAAATATATAGATGCCATATACCATTCATAAAATTCCAAATAAGCGTTGCTATAAAGTAATCAATAAACGTACAAAAAAAGTATTTGCTAAATGCACTTCTTTGAAACGAGCAAAAAAACAGGTCAATTTATTACGTGCCATCGAAAATAATAAAGGTTTCATACCGAACACCAACCGAAATAAAACACGTAAAAATAGATCGAAATAATGTATTGTTCTTGAAATCAATAGATTATTTATCCATATGTAATCGGTTCCGCCGAACACATCGCTATGTTGGGACGAATATAAACACTATTCGAATAACGTTTATTTGTATAGCAATTATTCATATTTGTAGGTACATAAGGTGTCTTCACATATTTCGGGACTGGCTTGGGTTTAAAATAGACAGTGGACATAGGAACACGATTTACACGCGTGTTTGTCAACTTACATAGCGGAAATGTGGGGCAATTCGTAGTCTTCTTCAATACGTCAAATATCAAAAACGTTCCCGTTGGGATCAAATTATTCTCAATGAGTTTTGTATCCGGGATGGAATTCTCTATGACATATTGTTTATAGTCTATATAGTTTTGCTCAGTCAACACAGGAGGCAATTCGCGGCTACTTTTCAATACTGTGGATACGCGCTTATATTTTATATAATCACTTTGCGACATTATATATAATGCTTACGATTTTATTTTGTGGTCAAATATTTATTCGTTACCTCATAACATAAATACGCGGCGGATGCTCCCACAAACGATCCGGCGGCTAATTGTTCCAAACTATGTCTTCTATATTTCCATCTCTGATAAATGGTTAACGTGGATAAAAATAACTCTAAGAGTAAAAGCGTATTATCCTTCTTAACTAAATACAAAAACGTTGTCGAGAAAGTTACCCACTGTGCATGACCGGAAGGCATTCCGTAACTAACGCGGCCACCATCATTATCTGTTTCATTTATAGCTTTCCATCCCTTGGGTCTAGGTTGTCGGAATATATTTTTCAATATTTTATTCAGATAGATATTCGCAGAGTAAAACACTAAATAGCTAATGAAAAACGCCTTCTGATTAAATAAAAAACACGCGGTAATAATAAAAGTTATAGTGGGGCCTTGAAACCCAATATTATCTATGATCTCAATGATATCCATTTATATACTCTGCATAAATAAAATCGTTCTATTATTTTTTACTTTTATCTTTATTTGCGTCTGGCTTTTGTTGATATAGTTGCTCGGCTATCAGTGAAAACGACCAATCGGATCCATTCAAATCCACAATATCGCCATTATTACTCACTAATTGCACAGCCATCTTGAAAATATTCACTGGACCAAAATAACCACGCTCCTGGTTTTGTAACGTACCGCCATAATCCACATAAACCGCGCCCGGGGCCAAACCCGCGGTTTTCATTGGAATAAATCCGAAAACATCTTTTACGAAAGGACCCGACCCATAACTTTTTGCACTCACGTTTCCAGAGTTACTTATGATCGTACTGGTGCGTTTACTATTCGCAATTTCGGTAAGCGTATATAATTGGTTTTGCGTCAACTTATTATGCGTCGTCGTGTTATCCGCGGCAACATTATACGTCAATAACCCGGTAACAGGATCACAAGTATAATCAGCGCGATTTGCATACGACGGTAAAGGTATAGACTGTTGAGCTGTCGTGACAGTAACCAACCCGTCGTTCATATGATTTTGAGTATAATCATCGATACATAATAAAAAGTAATCATATAGGTTTACGCTGACTGTGGTGTCTCCGACAATTTGTATATAATCTCCTGGATTTCCATAGTCCGAAAGCGCGTATTCCGTGGATCCATGAAAACCGATCAACCAACCAATTGTAGTATCCCATGTAGTATTTTGAATACTACTCGCCCCCGAATAACATTTTACGAAATTCATCTGATCATAAAAAACAATTTTATAGTCTGTGGCTGTGTAAACTTTGTTCACATCGAAACGTAACTTTGTATATTCTTTATTATTCACAGTTATGATATTGATGGAGGAACTATTTGAAATAGAGGGCACGTTCAACGCGGCATTCATGGCTATAATTAAATTTTCTCTCGTATAATTGATAACCGTTTTTCCATTTACTGCCGGAATAACAAATTTTACATCATTTGCGCCACTATCTTTCAAATAATATGGCGGGGCAGTTGAAACACCTTGTTCGTAGGGTTTCAAATAGAAAAAATTATTAACGCCATCTACGAATTTTATTGTATTTACAGTAATTGAACTCGAAGCGGTAACACGCGTATAAGATTTCGATCCATTATTGATATTTGATAAATTATAGCCACCATTCAAATATCCTCCGGTTGGATTTAATGCTGTTGCCAAATAATTTATATCTAATTTCAAGTTATTCCCCCATGATGAACTACTAGGAACTATTAAATTTGTACTATCCAAAAACGACGCATGATCGATAAATCCAATCGCATAATCTTTTTGTGTTAACACCTTTTTGATAACTATAGTAAATATGCAATCGATATATCCGGTTAACGGATTAGGTGTCATCGCAATATTTGTACCCGCAAAAACGTTTTGGCCATATAGATCCGCATAATTTGTAAACGCATTATTTATTGCAGTTTCTATATCCTGATAACTTGTATATACCGTTCCCACGCCTTCGGATGGCACTATAAACGGTGGTGCATTTTGGTTTCCGTAATTTAATTTACTGGGATACGCCGTTAATAATAGGTCATTGTCCACCTGATATGTGGAGTTTTCAATAAAAGATCCTGTAAACTCATAGGTACTTCCGGATAGATCCATTATTCCATCCAAGTACTCTCCGGATAACCCAATAAACGAGTTTAAAAACGTGTTTGAAAGATCGATATAATACATATCTTGTTCGAATGTTCTAGTAACATCGACATCGAGATTAAACGTTGAACTCGCGTCCACAAATGCATTAAAACTTTGTAAATTAAAATCACCCAGGGGGTGTTTTGTAGTTATTGTGGTATTATTTGTTATTACGATCGCAGTGTTAATAGCACTAATATACTGTTGTAATGAGTACCCGGCCTGAGACGAATTTGCAATCGTTATTGTATAATCGTTTTGTATAACATCATAATATGGACTGGTTTCTTTAAGATAAATATACGGATTATTTAAAATGGTATACTTACCCGAGGCCTGTTCTATGGGGGAGGTTTCCGAAATTACATTATTCAATTCATTATCAGCGCTCGGAAAACGAAAACAAGAGGTTGGTCCAACCCATACTGGACTATATTGAGTAGTCGTCGTCTCGGTTGGAAACACTATTCTCGTTTTCGAATTTTCGATATTATTTGTAGTTGACCGATTATAATTCAGTCTTAATTCAAAGTATGAATTTCCATATCCGAGTAAGGAAGGATTAGTTATATCTTTTCTGACAATACGAGACCCTGATAAATATTTATTGTTTCCAAGTTGATTGCTCACATCATTGACGAGTTGCGTTCGTGTACATATACCCTTTAAAGACAAATTAATAGTAAATGATAAATCGATCGTCGATGTCGCCGAATATTCACCAGGTCCGATATATTTATAAACGGTAAAGTAGTTATTTGTGTTATTCGAACCATCTATAAAATAAATAGCATTTGTATTATCCGATGTATTTCCGGTGGTATTTGTAGTAGATAATAACGAGGAAGATGAATATAAACAATTCAAATAGTACGTTGTAAAGTTATAACCTAAGAACCCAGGTATGGATTGGTAACGCGGACCACCCACGGTGGCGTTCGAATTTGGATTTGTCCAGGTTGGAAAATATAAATAATAGCTGGTTTCGTTGTATACTTTTTTCAAACTGATGGATAATGTTGCCAATGCAGCGTTTGGATTATAACCTATTTGAGTATTTCCAAAACTTATATCCAAATTCTGTGATTTTATCTCCTGGATTTTTGTATTCAATGCACCGATCAACGTGGTTGACGTATAGTTACCAGCGGATATATCAATCTTATAATCATAAGCTCCGTTATCTATTCCCGGAGAATTACCTTTCAGATAAAAAAAATTACACCCATAACTATTCGCAACAGTATACCAGGTTTGGGGTATTTGTATGGAATATAATTTCAACGATACCACATCCCTTAATGGCTCCGATAAATTAAACGTAAAGTTCGTCGATTTATTTGTCTTATCATCGCGGTATTTACTATCTATACTGATTATGCGTTTTATTGTATCTTTGATTGTGGGATTTAATTGACCCTTCGAATATTCCGTCATGGTTTTTGTTGACATAGCGGTTGTAACCGGTATTGTGCTGGTTGATGTGGGCGTTGTAGTATTCGTTAATCCTTCAATGATTATATTTTCTTTTTCGGGTAATTCGGGTTGTTCCTCCACTGCCTCTTTATCTTCCTGTTCTTGTTCCTCCGTTACATCTTCCGGTTCATCTTCTTCATTGGCCTCAAAAAATCGGTCATGCATATCACTAAAAAATTTGGCGAGTTTATCGCCAGATGGTGTCTGCATATTTTCATACCGCCTATAAAGACTGATAATCTTTGCCTCTAGCTCACGATCGCTCGGATTATTCAAGTCTAATATGTTATATAGTTCTTGGTCGGTATATTCATTTATATTATACATTTCCTTTTTTCCATTATCCATTGTTATATGTATTGTATAGATAAATCGTTTATATTTTTCTCTATGGAATAGTTTTATTTTTCGTGCTGAGTAAACGCCTTTTAAACATATTACTCACGTAGTTCACTAAATCAAACCCTTTTTGTTTGCATTCATAGAGTGTCTCGATCGGAAATAAACGCAATCCCTGTCCACGCTTCATGTGCCGTGTTCCTCGAAATACCATTTCGTCCAGGATTTTCGTAACCGCCTCTTCTTGCTCTGTAAAATCCGCGCGAGGAATTCTGTACTTGCCAATATAAACATATCGATTATAATTACCGTCATCATAGACATGAAATCGTTCGCTATACGAATTGTTTTTTGTCATACCTATCCCCATGATCTTATTCGTATCGTTATTCATCTCTAGAACCAGCATAATACTATCTTGACCTATGCTTTGTGATACCTGGTCCGGAGTACAATAGATACACCCAATATTCGGGTTTCTAGAACGATATCTTTCGTTTTCGCTCGCTGTCTTGTCATTAAAGCGAGAAGTCAATAGATATTTTCTTAGTTCGCTCTTATAACTATTTAGGGTCTTACGCTTGATAGTATCATTATTTGGAATGGTTGACATTGTTTTTGTGAACGAATTTGTGGTTCTCTAAATATTCAATTTTTCGATGTCAATTTTTTGTAAGGCGTCCAGGGCGTATTATAATATCGCTTATAGTTATTATAATGGAAACAAATAATGAAATAAACGAGATTAAACTCGATATTGATGCGATTTCGACCGATATACAGGTTTTACATTATACGAACGAAACGCCTACAAAAGACGGCGAAGTCGAACTCGATACAGTTGAGGATCTCATGATACGAAGTAATAGCCCTATCACAATATCTGACCATGATAGCGATAGTAATAATGATAGTAATAGCGATAGCGAAAATGATGCCCAAGAAATCCGTAATATACGTCGCGATCGTATTCGAAACCAATTGGATAATTTCGGTGAAATTGTATTCAAGGAAAAGAAATTCACAGATATTGAAAAAACCATAACCAAATACTATAACCAAGATGGTAGATATTCGAAAAAACTCGATATTCTAATTACCTATATGAAAGGACAGAAAAACGTTTTTTTGTATTCGAAATTTATTACGCAACAGAAAAATCACCTTTGTATGTTACCGGTTTTGTTATTTTCCGCGGCAATGGCCATTTTTGCGCCTATTATTCAGGAATATTCATGGAGTGGTGGGTTGATTTCCGGATTAAACGTCATTGTTACATTTTTGGTATCGATGATGAATTATATGAAGTACGAATCCTCGATCGAAAAATACCAACAATTATCCAGTCAATATGATAAACTAGAAAGTTCTCTCGAAATGACAACCAATAAACTATTATTTATTGAGGACGAAAGTGAAAGAAACGCCCTCGTTCTAGATAAGTTGAAAGAGATCGAAATCAATATCCATGATTTCAAAGATATTTATAATATGCTCATGCCTGAAGAAGTACTTCGTCTATTTCCGATTATATCCAATTTCAATGTATTTTCTATGATTAAAAAGATGGAAATGTGTAAGAAAGTACTCATATTGCGTTTCAAGGATATCAAAAACGAAATACGTTATATCTTATTCAAATGGAAACGCGGAATTTCGAGTGATTTCGAGCAACAAAAAGAGAAGGCGAGACTATTATTTTTATATGAAACCAAAGATAGAACCAAGAATGAAATCATAGAATGTGAACGTATCTACGAATACGTGGATGAATTATTCACCAAAGAAATACGTAACGCCGAACATAATAAACATTGGTATAACCGCTTTTTTTATAAACATACGGAAATAAAAAAAGAGGATGTTCACCCTCTTCTTCAAAAGTACTTCACGTTCATTTTTGAGGCATAGTTGCTACGACCTTCCAAAACCAAGGCATACTATGTACTATTTTTATGGTTTCGTTATTTTTCAGACGCGATAAAATATTGATCGAATTTGGTGCGTTTTCGTTCCATAACACTTTGATAATAATACGCTTATGTTTGGTGTCATTTCTTAGTGGTATTTCATTGATCGCCTCGATTTTACCGATCTTAAGTTTCGCGAAAGTATTGAAAATATAGGTTTTCGTTATCGAGTTCTCTATTCTTGGAATACACAAAGAATAGGTCATGTATTTTTTCTTGATTTCGTACCTCCATTTTCTGCGTGAAAATCATAGTCAATTTTGCAGGGAACTCTCAAACAATTGTCAATCTAACGAATTCTAGTTGGCAACTCCTTATTTTTTGGAATGATTGCGTCGACCACCTGTCTTGACTTAAACCGCTCGACCGCGTTATTATACTGGATCTCAACATCGACCATATTTACATATTCACAATACGTCAAATTATTTAATACATTCCAGTATCGTTTGTTCCAGTCATTTTTTGCGTCATTATTATCCTTACCATAATAATCATAGTCTAATACTTTATAAGACTGTCCCTTAATGGATGAAATTTTAATATGAATTTCATTCGACGAAAATACAATGTTATAATCGTCATAACGAATGTCGCCAAACTTAATGTTCGGGTTGGACTTAAATGATACATTAACTGGTTGAACTATTTTATTAGTTGCTTCAAATGCGAAATTCATTTTTGTACCAGGCCCGCAATGTATAACTTTATTATTTTTACGATCCTTTATGAACATGGGTACAGCAGTAGTCGCGTCATTCATTTTATCATAATCGTTATACCATAATAGATAAATTAACCAATTGTTGTCCAGAATAACAAACCAATAATACTCCGACACGAAAAAATTATTACATCCGATAAAGTTATCAAACCACCAAGCGCCGTCTGGTTCTATCTGTTGTCCATTTAAATCTCCATCTATAATTTTACCAATCATCGGATTGTCGCTTGCCCACTCATTCTTACTCTTCGTTTCAGTCACACTTGTGTTCACGAATGCGTTTATATTTTTATATTCAGGCATAAATGACGGAACAGTAGTAGAATAATCATCAATTAAGCATTTTACATTGAGTTTAATTTCACCAATAGAAACACTCAACGTTTGTATGTTCTTTTCAAAATCTATTTCTTGGCGATAATTTGATAAATATTGAATGAACAACTTTCTACCATGTTTTTTCGTCGAAAAATTAGAAAAATCCACCTCTATAGTTTCCTTTGTTAAATCATTTGTATTGAAATTATGATAATAAACCATCATTGAACCTCTTTTTGAAAATTTATTATGTAAATTCATTAAAACCCAGATTATGGTAGTTTTGGTTTGAAAAAAATGATAAAAATACAATAGCGATAGTTCATTGTCATTGAAATTCGTTAGCGCTTTAAGTTCATCGGGATGCGTCGATCCAAGTATTAAAGAATTTGTCAATTCTTCTATCCATTCTTTACTCTGATATTTGGAAAGATTGTTTAGTGGATATACGAAACATGCATATATAATAACGAAAATAATAACAAACATGACAAATACATAGACGGACATGTAAATGGGAGACGTTAATGCTCGTTTTAGTATTTTATTCATTGCGTGTATAATATATATAATATAAATTATATATATTTCACGCCAAACACCATATAACTTCTGGAACTATGCATACGTATTAAGTTATTAATCGGTAATGTTAGTCAAACGCATAACACGATGTAAAATTTATAATCAGCGTTAGAAAATTGTATCAATATACTAAATACAAATGTGTTGGAACGAATCCATTTCGTTAAATACTTTTATTTTCACAAGCTTCGTTTTACTCTTCATTTTATATAACAACACATATACAAATTATAAATTAGAAGAATTTCATCAAAACTATTTACTCTATTTTTTTTACTTGGCATTTACAATCATGCAGCTATTTGAGTATTTTTTATGGAAAAGCGTAAAACAAAAGAATGAAACCATGAATGTACTATTTTCAATTTTAGGGTTTATTTTGATTATGTTTGTTCAACCGCTAATAAGTATGGCGTTTATATCGAAAACCGAAATAAATACAAGAAATAATTTACTTATTCTTTATTTCTCTGCATTGATTGCCCTTTTTATAAGCAAACTAAACGATAAGTCGTTCTCGTTTACCACAACCGTCGATAATGGACATCTTAAATGGAATTGGTTACAATTTAATGGTTATGAAATATTATTCGTTTTTGTATGGATGTTTTGTGCATTTTATAGTACAACTCTCTTTTTTAGAATTGCCGGTATTATTATGGTACCCTTCTTTTTTATGTATTACTACAAAGAAAAAACATGGGGAAGCATGTGGTGCTGGGCTCTAAATGCCGGTCTTTTTATACATTTATTTAGAATACTAATAATACTTCCGTATTATGAATATAAGAATATATGTTAGCTAACAGCTACGGATTGTTACGGTGGCTTTAATCTCTATCCGGGATGAAATTATTTAAGCGCGTATAATATTTACCCAAAGGTAAATATTATTTTACCTACTCATTACAAACGTACTCATTTGCATAACCGGCCCCCTATGCTTATTTTCCAGTTTATAATTCTTGATCTTACGATCAAATGAGTGCTGTCTCGATTATGTCCATCAAAATTACTTTTATTTTTCTAATTTATAAAGGTAAGGTTTAATTTTGATAAGTGTTATTCGCGCGGGCATGTGTGCTATCTTCACCCCCGGGTAGGAGATATGGTCGCAGTCATCATAACACTATATCATCATTATTCGGTGCGGTTTCGAGACAACATAGGTATGGCCTATTCTTTATATGAATTTATGAAAAATTGATTGTATGAAACTTCGTATAATATTATAATACGGTCACGCCCATGATCATTTTGAAATGTATAAAAGAAGCTAGTAAACTACGTATTAAATTCCATTGTTTTATCAATAGCGATAACCAACAGTATACCAATGTCTATAATAATAACTATAACTGTAAATTTCCCAAAGATATTCGTAGGGCGGGTGCCTATTATCGAGTAGGCGACACTGACCTCTCACTATCCGCCCTTGGTAATAAATCGTTTTATACCATCAAGCGCGCGAATATTGTGGTATTGACCGAAGCAGAGGTCCAAAATATTTTACATCCTCCACCTACTGCTGTGGATATTTCACAGATGCGGATCTTCGATGCAGGTGAATGTGTTATCTGTTTGTCGGGTCCGAGCTCAATCATCTTCCTTCCTTGTGCACACCGATGTGTATGCTCGGGCTGTGATGGCACACTAAGAACTACGAAATATTATTGTCCGGTTTGCCGACAGAAAATCGAAAGGGGTATCACTGAGTGATCCGGGGAACCTTGGTTCCCCAGAGAATTGGTTTAAAATAGTGAAAAAAATTATGCCGAATTAATAAATCCCAAAGACATATGGAAAATAGTTCAACAGACGATAACGATTTAGATACTTCATGGATCCAGGAAGAGGAAAAATTAGAGACCATCGAAAAAAACTATCAGCGAGAACCCATGGAGAATATCGATATTTTTTTCTTATATATCAATGCCGATGACTATATCGAAAAGATCATCTGTGAAAATCACTCTCTCTCTGATATTGTTCTCAAAAAGGAATATATTTTACACCTTATCCAATCAAAAAAGAGAACATTGAATAGCCATCGGTATAAATTCATGGATATGTTACTCTTTAATGCGGATTTAGACCCAGATCATATCCAAACCTTTTCTCAAACGGAAATCAACGAAGAAAACGCGCGAGGCTTTTTAAAAACATTTCCTATCGTGGATGATGTCACGATCTCTCCCTCGATCTTCATTTTTCATAACATCAACTCGCTCTTTTTCTTATTCAAAGAGAACCCGAACGAACCCATGCCAGTAAAATCCATCTTGAAAAAGGATGGCCCGCTACGATCTTTACATAAGGTCACAAAAAAGGTCAGAATCGTGGTTGATAAAATGCATAATGGTATGACCAAAAAAAATAGATCCGAACAGATATAAACATTCCATGGTATGTATTTATTAGTAGATACTATGGCTTATACTCTAGATATTCATGACGAACCTAGCTTTGGTTCGGATGACTTCCCCATGTTACCCGAAACGACCTTCGAACATCAACATCAATACTATCGCGAACAGATCGTACTATTATTTTATAATCTTACCCGTAAAAATACCGCCGAAGGTTATGTGTTCGTTGAAAATGTTCTCAATTCCTTATTATATTCTCTGAAACGGGATATCCAAAAATCCGCGGATGACTTCCTTCCCTATTTAACCGCGATCTATAAAATGATCGGATATACGCGCGATATTTATAACGGAAAAGGAGAACATGAAATCGCGTATATGATGATCTTCATTCTACATAAATATTATCCGTCGTTGTCGGTTTATTGCCTTTATAAGTTTGTTCAGCCCGCCTGTGCAGGCGAGATGTCTTATGGGTCATGGCGAGATATGAAATATTTCTGTGACTATTTACGTAAGAAATCTTCGCATGGGTTCAATGACGCATTGATCGAGATATGTATAAAACTCATGAATAAGACCCTTGCTAATGACGTATTTGCGATCGATGAACTCATGAAAAAGAATAAGGTGACGAACGAAAAACCACTGTTTCGAGAACATATCACTAATATTGCGAAATGGATCCCCCGTGAAAATAAAAAGTTCGATTGGCTCTATAATATGTTAGTGAAGGACTGGTTTGCTACGTTTCATCCCTATATGTTTACTCCCCAACTGAGTGGACAGAGTTATTATGGCGCGCTCTATAAATGTAAAATGAAGTATAGAAAAATCGTCAGTTTCGTGAACCAATGTTTGGATACCACAGAAATCAAA
>Ga0114975_10001018_pt1 | contig 20502 bp, 32 predicted proteins | sample S_130626_EF_Meta_FD_87031 | JGI IMG/M metagenome (GOLD analysis project Ga0114975, IMG submission 87031) | Freshwater microbial communities from Lake Simoncouche, Canada to study carbon cycling - S_130626_EF_MetaG | ecosystem: Environmental > Aquatic > Freshwater > Lake | place: Lake...
AGTATTATATCCACTGCCGGCAGTAGCAATAGTGCAGATGTTAAAAACAGCGGGCGCTGATAGAACTATTGAAGTATCATTAATCAAACTACCCGGGACTGTTAAGTTACCATCTACGCCAAATGTCCAGTTATTTCCATTAACAGATAATTCAACTGATTCAGGAACATATCCCGGAGTAGTAAATGTTAGGTCTTCTAATGGAGTAGGAGATGTATCCCACTGTGCTGACATATATAAAGTAGTCGCATCACCCACTGCTACTACATATTGCCCACTAGTATATCCTACCCCAGTTACAACCATACCTGGCACAATACCGGCTGTAGAAGTCACCCACAATGTGGTACCAGATTGAACTATTGGATCTTGTTGAGTTATTACTTGTGAGCCGTAACCTTGAGAGTTTATAGTAGAACTACCTGGTAGTGTTAAGTTACCATCTGCGCCAAATGTCCAAGTGTTGTTATTACTGTGAATGTATAAGTTAGGAACATTACCGTTATAATAACCTACTTCAAAACTTGATGCTTCACCACCTAAGAATATATTAGCATCTGGTTCGTCAATATTTGCACCCGGGGCTCGTAAGTGAATATGACTTGGACCAGTTGGGTCAAGTACTAGTGACTGTGAACTAAGGAGAGCATCAGGTGTAAAGACCATTGTGCTGACATTTGGATATAATGGCTCCGATGAACTGTTAGCGATACTTTGAATCACACTGTTGCCACCTGCTAATATTAAATTACCAGTTGTGTCAAAGTTCCAAGTATGTGTGCCATTGGCATCACCGGCTTGTATAGACACATTACCATTAACATTGACAGCGACATTAGCAAAGTCATCAGTACCGAGAATAACAGTTTCACCGTTGCCAGCAATGTGAATGTCTGGGCCTGCGGTTAGAAAGATATCTAAATATGCACCAGCATTAGCCGAATCAGGTTGTAGTTTTAAGTTTCCTGTGCCAATGACATTAATATTATTGAATGTTACATTACCTGTATTAGCATTGCCACCGGCTACTGCCGCAAATACACCGTTACCGTACAACACATTAGTATTGCTACCAGTTAAGTTTGCAGTTGCAATATTACCTAAACCAACTACATTAGCAACAGCAATATTACTGATGTTACTACCGTCACCTTTTAGATATTGTGCACCAATAACGTTAGCGTTAGCAAAGAAGTCAACGTTGGTAGTGATTCTACCATACTGACTTAACTCTATGTTATATGTAGACCAATTAATATTACTAACTTGTTGCGGGAAGTTGATAGCACCATATATATCTACATTTCCCGGAGTTCTTAAACTACCATCTTTGTTAAATATCCATTGTTTACTAGTGCCGTTATTGGTATTGATATAAACGTTGTCACTAGAAGTAGGGACAGATACATTACTATTGCCATTACTAATTTGACTTGAATTGCCTCCACCACTTGCCGGGGCAAACACCCCGTTGCCGTACAACACATTAGCATTGCTACCGGTTAAATTGATAGAAGAAATATTACCTAAATTAATAGCAGTGATGTTGCCTACTGTAACATCAGCATTGATAGAAATATTGTTAGCCGTATTAGCAACAAGTTCTACACCGTTATTAAAACGAATATCTGCTTGCTTGAATGGAGTAGTTGTTCCAGCCACATTTAAATCAATAAATTGTAAATCTAGACCGTAATCAAATCCTGAGCCAGGAGTTGAGTTCTTCATACTTACACCATATGCTGAACCAGCCGTAGTCAATCCACCGTCACCGTCCAAATAAGCAACAACAGCCGCATTTGCTGTAGTTGTTTGATCTCCTACGACACCAAGTAAACCAGTGTTAATAAATTCGCTTGCATTGGTACCAGTAACTAAGTATTGACCGGTTACGCCGGCAACATAATTGCGTGTCTTAGTTAGATTGTTACCTGTTACACGACCACGTACTGCTTGTGCGCTTGCCGGGTCATTTGCGTTATTGCTACCAAATGCTGAATCAATTGCTAGTATACTACGTACTCCAACTGTTGCACCCCCGCCCACTACATTAGCAGTACCGGTTACATTTGCATAACCAGTTACTGTGGTATCATGCAGATCAGCAGTGCCATCTACACTTAGAAAGCCACCGGTTGTGAGTCCAGTGCCCGATGATACGTTACCGCTTGCTACGACTTGTCCGCCGGTTACTAAATTTCCACCACTAATATTTCCTGCGATGTTGAACAGCCCCGTCGTCTTGTTAAATGTAAACCCAGTGTTACCACCAAAGTTACCACCATCATTGAATTGAACTTGTGTATTGGATCCACCGACTGAGCCATTACCACTACCACCAGCCGCCCATGTTAAATTGCCTGATCCATCTGTTTGTAAATAGTAGCCTACTATTCCACCTGTAATTTTCAATGTATCAACACTCAGTGTACCAACATTAGTGATGTTAGGTTGTGAGGAATTTGATACTGAGTATGCTACAGTAGAAAGAAATGCCGGAGATAGTGCATTACCTGCTTGTGTTAATACATAGTTGGCTACAGCACCTACTGTAACTTGAGCAGTTACAGCCGTACCACTAGTGTTAACTACTGGTAATATTGTTGATGCTGAAAGACCATTACCCAAATTAGGTAGTTGCGTTATTTTTATTGTTGTCATTTTTTATCCTAATTATGCGAATGCTACGCCGTTCTGTCCAATACAGAACCATTTACTATTAATATATTGTAGAGTACACCCATCACCTATATCACCAAATGTGATTGTACCTGTTCCTGAACTTTTCCATCCTGCGTTAGTAACTGTGAGAACCATATCACCACCGTCGACCACCATCATAAATGTTTTTATTTGCCCTGTAGTGCCTGCGGCTAATGTAGCAGTGCTTGGAGTTGTAGTAGTAAAATAACTTGCGGTAACTGTTAAACTTGCGGCAGAACCACTAGCAAGATTCTCACTGCCACTTAGTGACAATCTACCTGTTATTGCTACGTTAGCAGGTATCTCAACGTTTACGGTACCAGTGCTTGTGACTGGACTATTTGTAACTGTTAATGAAGAACTAGATACACCAACACTGGTAACTGTACCGCCCGTTACTGTAGCAGAAACAGTAATGTTACCATTACTTCCGCTTAAGTTAATACCACTACCTGCACTTAATCGTGTTACACCAGTATTAATGATATTGATGTTTCCAGAAGTAGTAACTGGACCACCGGACACTTGTATACCTACGCCACTCGTAGTTAAATTTACACTTGAAACAGTACCTACTGAAGATGCGTTTGCAATAGTAGTGACTCTGCCATATTGGTCAACTGTAACAGTTGGATATGTATATGTCCCTGCTAAGTTAGCAAAACTTGGTAAATTGACTACAATATTACCGGAACTAACAATGTTACCACTACTAGTAGTATTAACAGTTAATGTAGAAGAATCAACACCCACGCTAGTAACTGTTCCGCTACTTCCGTTTCCACCACCATTACTTGAGATAGTAACATCTCCGTTACTTCCACTGATTGATATTCCAGTACCGGCTAGTATATTTACTACGCCGGTATTTGTAATAGTAACTACGCCGGTAGTTGAATTGGCTGTAGTTGATATGCCTGTATCACCGTTGAATATGTTATATGGGCTAGCATTAGCGAATAACGTATTGAAGTTTGTTACAGTTTTGTTAAATGCGGAGTATAATGAATCACTCCCAGAAGATTCGTTGGGTAATCCTACTTGTATAACCTGTATTCCAGAAATTGCCATGATTTAATCCTTATTATGTATTTATCAATAAGGATCAAATCATGTTTATCCTGGATTAAAGCTACTCCCGCATCCGCATGTTGATTCTGCTTTTGGATTTTTGATATTGAATCTTGAACCCTGTAAGTCGTCTACGTAGTCAATTTCAGCACCAGTAACATATTGTGCTGACATACTGTCGATTAGTACACTAGTCCCACCTGAGGTTATCTCAAAATCATCCTCATTTTTTACTTCATCTATGGTAAAACCATACGAAAATCCAGAACATCCTCCACCTTGGATGAACATTCTTAGTCTAGATTCAGGTGTCTCATCTATTAAGATTTCTTTAATTTTTTCTTGTGCTGATTCAGTAATTGTTATCATAACACATATTTATCTTATTTCATCAACCTATTAACTTCTATGTGATTGATTAATGTTTTGGTAAAATTAGCATGTGTTTTAATCCCGGCATGCCCCAAATCTCTAGCATAATCTACGGGAGAAAAGTATAGATTGTCAATCCCATATTGGTGTTGTTTACTGTGATTGCAATTAATAGTTGGTGTATTTTTTGTAACCGTTTTAATTAATAATGTACTCATGTGTTTTTTTGCATAGACCATTCCGGAATCTTCAGCGTTTATAATGAATGACATGTAGTTTGGTGCAGTATGATTCCAAGTTCCATGAGTTAAAATGTTATCTCTTAATGAATCATATTCCATAAATCTACTATGATCCGGCCATTGAATTATTAAAAGTTTTGGTTTTTTTTGTATTTTAAAGTACCATGTTAACAAATTATATTCAACTACATCCATACCAATTGCAGGTATGCTTAAGTTATAATAATCCATTTTTAGTTCTTTACTGAGTAAGTAAGGATATGTTTTTTTTAATTCTAACCCTACTCCCATAGTATGGCTACATCCAATAAATAAAATATAATTATCTTGGTCTATATCTTCAAAATTTTTACATCTATGACCTTGGTCGTTAAACGCATATTCTAATTCAGCAGTATGATAATACCAATCAGGTGGTTGTTTTTTTGCATGTTCAATAAATTGTTGTTTACTATCAGCACCCGGCATATATGGCATAGTTTTATTGTAGCTATCAAGCCCAATAAAATCATTATAAAATTTCATGGTCTAACTTGCCTTTTCGTTTTATTAAGTTCATCAATAACCAACTGACTAATTGCATTATGATTAAATATATCACCCTCATGTTTTAGATTAATAACATTATTTTTTAATGCGGGTACTCTATCTTTAAACTCAATTTGATAGATAGGATTTATAATTAAATTTGCTAATAATTTGTCTGTAATGAAATGTCTTGTTGAGAAATAATTTGTTGTATTTCCATTATCTAAAACTGCTTGAACTTTATCATCATTCAAATCACATTGTTTAAAACCAGTATTATTTTGGTTGCTGACAAGGAAAGAATTTAAAAATTCATTGCTAATAATAATAGCCCGTGGCTTTTGTGGTATTTTGTGATACCAGGCAATTAAATTGTATTTGAGGGACTCTAAACCACCGTTGAAAATAGATAGGTTATAGTAGTCTATTTTTAGTGCTTTGCTAATTAAATAGGGATACGTTTCTTCAATTGGTGTGCCCCATCCTACACCAACATTATCTCCTGCAAAGAGAATATAATTTTGTAAATTAATTTCTTCAATTTCTTTGCATCTGTGACCGCGAGAATTAAAGATATCTGCTAGGTCATGGCCCAAAAGACTATCATAAAATTGCATTACCTACGCCTTGTAATTCTTCCTTTTGTCAGGTCGTAAGGACTAAACTCAACTTCTACTGTGTCACCTAGTAGAATTTTAATATCATGTTTACGCATTTTACCTGATATGTAACCAGTCACAGTGGGTCCACTGGACAGGATTACTCTAAAGACAGCATTGGGTAATACGTCTATTACCTTACCGTCCATTTTAATACCTTCTTCTTTTGCCATTTTGTTTTTCTTTAAACTCCTTTAATCTTATCCACGGCGCATCTTTGCAATATCAATTGCATCTTGATCGCAGAACACTGGGACTGCATTGCTCTTATGTAATTGACCAATGCCTATCATTTTTGTACCTGTATATACAGGAGATGCTTTATATGTACCTGCACCTTCTCCACCTGTATTGAGTGAAGGAATACGTGCGGTAGTACGTCCGGGAGGCGGAGACAATGTATATTGTAATGGCTCAGCCGATAAAGCACGTTTGCGCTTTTTATTGTCAGCATCAACTTCCCATTTTTTCTGTAGTTCTTTCCAGTCGGCATCAAGTTGTCGAGCCTTTTGAGCCTCTGCACTATTTCGAAACTTAATCTTGCCTTTACGTTTACCACCAGTACTAAGCCAGGGTCCTTCTAAATGCATGGTCATGATGTGTGGGTCATAGTTATTAAACAGTTTCTAGTATAGCAGATTGTGGATTATTTGTCAAACCTTAACGCTTTAAGATTGCCCAAACTTTCTCTTTTTCGATGATTTCGGCTTCAAGTTTTTTATAGCGTTTGCCCAATTCTTTTAACTCATCCCATTTTTCTTCTAATTTTTCATTTGGATGTAGAATTGCTAATCGTTCTTCAATCTTTTCAAACATATCAGTTAGGCTTTTGCCCTTAATACTTACTTCACCTTCAAATTCAGCATCACCTTTAACATGAAGTGTTGCACCTTTTAAACTAGGATCTCCTGATATAGTTGTCCAACCAGTACTAGAGCCATTAGAAGTTAATACTTGATTCTGACTAATAGTATTAGTTGACCAATATAAACCAGTAGAAGTATCTGTTGAAGCAATGGTGTATCCACCCGCTGAAGGGCCGTTAATTGTTATTGTGTCATTCATATTTGGGGAATTGTATGTCATACTTTATATGATACTCTATACCAGATCATATGTCAATGTGTTTGGACAAGTTATTTATCATCCAGCCATGGCATGTGTGTTTTTACTAGTTCTTCTTGCTTTGCTAAGTACGCATCATAATATTGTATGATGCTAGGAACTATGGGTTTGTTTGTTATTTTACTTAATGTGTCTAAAACAATGTCACGATTGTGTATTATATCGTATACGTTTATATGAAATAAATTGTTTTTATATTGTTCGGGTATAGGGAAGTTGTGCATAAAAAATTCAACATTTAAAAACGGCCAACAGCTTGCCCATTCTTTAATGTATCTCTCTGATAGTTCAACTGGGACATCTCTAGGATCAATATAGTCCTTGAAATAAGGATGCTTATTTTGTGTATCTTCCCATACTTTTAATGATTTTGGAAATTCTTGTACAAGCGTTTTAAAAAATAAATTACCCTGCACACGGTTAACAGTGCGCTTATCCATCTCTATAACAATATTTTTGCACAAAGGATATTTTGTAAAAAGATCATCTAGATTTGGTACAACGTGGTCATATAATATCAGGGGGTATGAAGATATTAATGGATCAACTGATGAAAAAACAGAAACTTTTTCTTCATAAAGATCAGCGTAATTTACCGAGTTTATGTTTTTCCAATTTTTTACGCACTCCTCTAGAGCAATTCCATGTGCATGACCAAATTTTGAAAAGGCAAAGTCATCTACTGGATTAACTACAAATTGATACACCAATGATGTAACGAATGCCCCGCAACTACCGCCGAGCCAGGTGATTAAATAAGTCTCGGTGTTCGGAAATACATTCATATTTTCTTTAAAATATAATGTCCGTTCTCATCTAATCCAAAATCAATAGTGTCACCTTCTTTCCAACCCATACTGTCTAGTAGAGCTTGTGGAATAGGTAGAAGCACATCACCTGTTTCTTTATCTTCTTGGGTGATAACTTCGTATCGTGTATTATTTTGTCCGGGATTAGGTAGAGCCATATAAATTACTTATTATTTAAGTACGGTGCATAAATCTTTTCTAACTCTCTGATAGTATGGTTAGTGTTACTATCTTCGTGCTTGACCGCAATACCGCCGGCGCCACTCCAAGCATTAAGGTACTTGCCATAATCATCTACTAGTACATTTGGTTCATCGCCATTTAATGCGTATTTGTGTTTATGTTGTGTAAAAATAGCATTTCCTGTAGCACCGGGATTGTGTTCATCTAACCAATCTTTTTTAGCTTCTACACTAGCCTTAGAATATGGCCCACGTAATGGGGCACTTAATACAGTAAATGGAATTTTATGTTGATGTAACCATTGTACAATTTTACCACCACCACTCAGTGGCTTTAGTTCTCTAAAAAACTTATATACTTCTTCAGGGCTACTTGTGGCTAACTGATTAATAGATGTTTCAGTATCAGGTATTTCTTTATAGTTACTAACACTATGCATTGCGGCCCAAGCTCCAAAGAAATCGGCTTGTACTCCGTCCATATCTAAGTATAGATGCGGCATTACTTTGTTTGTGTCTTCCATTAGTTCCCTAATTTTCATTAACTTTCTCCTGAACTCGCTGTCTTAGTATCGTCTGGGTCAATCTTTTTCTTTTTAATTTCAACTGGTTGTTTGGTAATATTGTCAGCCTCATCCATTGCATCATGAAACTTTTTATTAGCTTGTGCTTCAACTTTTTGTGTTTCCATTACACGGTCTGATTCAATCATCTTACCGCGTAAGTGTAACACCGTATTGACTTTTTGATTCAAACGGATCAAATCATTGTCTAACATACGAATGCGGTCAATTAATGCAATTAAAACAGTATTGGCGTCATTGATGACAGGCTTAACTTCTTTTGTAGCCCATTCCCAAACGTATTTGATAATGAAACCCATGCCAACTGCCATGACAATTGGAAAACCATATTTGTTAATTAATTCTACTATGTTCATATTATATTTTAAATTTCAAAATAAGTCAAGTGTTATGGACTTATTTTGTTATTTTATTCCCTTTATTATAAATTTTTCTAATTCGTTAAGTTTAATTAATTTCTTAACACCTGTCTCACTATCTTCAACCAATTTAAAGTAGTCTCCTTCTTCCCATCCTAATTTGTGTATTGGAAGTTCTTTGTCAAACACTAAACTGTCTGGGTTTAAATCCCAAGAATAATCCAAGTGTAGCATTAATCACGCCTCGCATCATTCTTACCATCGGCACGTGCAATTCTATCTACGTCAGGACGTAATCCTAATGCATTACTAACGATAGTATCAATACGTACTACGTCATGGTTCATTGTTTTTACTCGGTTGTCTAGGGCTGTAATAATGCCCGCCATGCCTTTTATAGCACTCAACACACCTGCTAATAGTAGTTTGATGGTCAAATAAACAAAATAACCACCGGCTAGTGCAACGGCAATTGGGAAACCCAAATCACCTATAATCTTAAAAACTTCTCCCATATATGCTCCCCTTATTATTCTTATGTATTACGCTATATTTTTGATCTAAATCAACTAAATATATGAGTATTATTATATTTATCGGAGCAGACAATGATAAGAGGTATAGCAATAAGTACCCTGACGATGCTCTCTATTTCAGCATATTCTGCGGAATTACAGCATCAATTTAACAGCCCATCCTTCAGTGGTTCAGGGTACAGTAGCCATGTCCTGACACTAAAGCAGTTAGAAGATTTACAAAAAGATAAAAATAAAGCACTGGCAGATGCACTAAAATCAAAAGCTGAAAGTGAAGCATTGAATACCCCGCAAGCTAAGTTTTTAGCTAATTTAGAAGCAAGAATTTATAGTCAGTTAGCTAAACAATTGACTGATAGTATGTTTGGTGAAGGATCCACATGTACGACAAAAGGTGTGATTTGTGGAACTATTCCGGACCTAGGTGGAAATAACATCAGTTGGAAATTAGGTGATGGGAGTGATAATGGATTAATCATTATCACAATTACAAATAACAGTAACCCGTCACAGACAACAATAATGAAAGTACCAGCGGGGACGTTCTACTTCTAATGAATAAAATACTACTATTATCATTTGTTGTACTATTGTCAGGTTGTGCTTTAAGTAGTGCTACTCGTAATGTTGTAACCGGTAATCAATTTGATGATCCTGTTATAGAGCAAAATGTATATTTAAAAAAAGACGATAACAAATTACAACCGCCAGCAGATGGTCCTATTACTATTGCTGTATATGGATTTACTGACAAGACAGGACAACGCAAGTCATTGGCTAACATAGCTAGTTTAAGTTCAGCAGTAACACAAGGCGCTGAAAGTTATTTGATTAAGGCACTGCAGGACGTGGGTGAAGCTAGGTGGTTTACCGTATTAGAACGTGTTGGATTAGAAAACATCATTAAAGAAAGACAGATGATACGGCAAGCACGTGAACAATATCAAGGTCGTGATGCTAAGCCGTTGCCACCAATGGTTTTTGCTGGTGTATTAGTTGAAGGTGGGATTGTTGGCTATGATAGTAATACATTGACTGGTGGCAGTGGTGTAAGAATTTTAGGTATTGGCACTAGTACACAATACCAAAGTGATACAGTCACCGTTAATTTAAGAACAGTTAGTGTTAGCACCGGAGAAGTATTGACAAGTGTGACAGTTACTAAAACTGTATTGAGTTATATGGATAAGGCAGGTGTATTGCGTTTTACTGATAGTGGTACAAGCGCAGTTGAAGCAGAGATTGGTGCAAGTATTAATGAAAGTATCAACAAAGCAACTAACCTTGCTATACAGGCTGCTGTCATTGATACAATACGTGAAGGCGCCCGTAAAGGACATTGGAATTTTAAACAGGAGGAAAAGAAAAATGAGTTGGTTCAAACGCAAACCCCATCTAAAGACAGCCCCCAAGTTACAACCTCACCGCTTAAGCCCGACAACGGAAAAGTTGTTGGAAGAGACCAAAATGGAAGTTTCTGGGACAAAGTTAAAGATGGATTTAAACTTAAAGAAGAAGTAAAAGAATAAAATATATTTGTTAGATGACACCTACAGTCTAAAAAATATTCAAAAAGAAAAGTAGGTTAACAATTTAGGGTTATAACCCAAGGAGCGTAATTAGGAATAATAACTGATTACTGTAATTAAATGAAGCATTATAATAATTATAATAGGGTGCTTTCAACAATAACGTTAGCATTGATGATGATAACGGGTACTAGTATGGCGCAAGTATTAAATACTTCCACTGGTCCAAATAAAGTTTATATTGAACAGATAGGTAACACCAATACTGTTACGATAGAACAAACCGGTGGAACTAATAGTGTCGGTGGTGTTACCAACGCACCACCTAGCAATACTAACTATGCTACTATCAATGGTAATAGTAATACAGTTGCTATGATTCAAAAAGGTGATAACAACTTGGGACAGTATAATATTAAAGGTAACAATAACGATTACACAAGTACTGTTACTGGAAATAATAACAAGACTAAGTTAACTATCGGTGATGCCAATAACGCAAGTAATTTGCGTAATATTATTACTGAAACTATATTAGGTGATGACAATACTGTTATTCAAAATATCATTGGTAATGATATATTAAGTACATTATCTATCACAGGTAGTACCAATGAAGTTATCAAAGACTTAAAAAGTTCTAAAGGTATAAGTGACGTTACTATCACAGGTGATAACAACAAACTTGATATTGAACAACTTGATGCCAGCGGCGCAAATGGTCACAACTTGAAAAAAGTTATTCAAGGTAACACTAATAGTATTGTAACTCAACAACAAGGTACCAACGATACTACAATTGATATTAAAGCTACCGGTGATAGTAATACTATTACTGTGCGTACAAGTAGTAATAGTATAATAACAAATCCAAAAACAGCAGTAGCAAGATAATATGCGTAAGTTTTTATTGTTCTTATGCTTGTTTACAAGTATTAGTACCTGGGCAAGTATAGGTAATGTATCAGAATCAGCCGGCGCACCCGGTGAGATAACTCGCGGAAAAGAAAAAGTTGTGGGTAGTAAAGGTGCTGGCATTGAAAGTAATGACATATACACTACTAAGAACGGAAATGTGCAATTATCCTTTATGGATGATACAAAAGTAAAAATAACAGAAAATAGTCGGCTAATGATAGACGATTTTGTTTTTGATCCCAAAAAAAGTGATGCAGGTAAATTAGCACTTAAAGTTGGTATGGGTACTGTTCGCTATGCTTCTGGTCAAATAGCAAAAACAAACAGCCAACAAGTAGCAATTAAAACACCCACAGCAAGTATCGCTGTCCGTGGTACAGATTTTACAATGACTGTTGATGAAGCAGGACAGTCATTAATAGTTTTAGTCCCAAGTTGTAAAGATGATGAAAAAGTAAAGGATTATGAATTAGAAGAAAACAAATGCAAGGTTGGTAGTATTGAAGTAGAAACACTAGCAGGCAAAGTTATATTGGATCACGCATTTCACGGCACATTTGTTAGTAGTACTAATATGCCACCTACTACACCGGTTGTTATGAATACAATTGAAGCAAAACTAACGAACAACTTGATTCTCGTAAAGCCAATGGAAATTGTAAAAGCAGTTAATAATCAAAGTGGTAAAAGTAAAAAAGAAGAAGAAAAAGAACAAGAAGAAGAACAAGGTCGTAGATTAAACAACGCAATTAAAAAACAAGACGCTGAAGAACAAGCAAAAATCATAGCGGCTAATAGTTATAAACCAGATTTAAGTTGCAACGCCACAACCACTGTTTGTATATTATGGGAAAAGAGTGACGGTGATTTACCAGCTAGGGGAAAAGGTATAGCATATCGCAATAGTGAGAATGAACATTATGCTGAGGTAAAAACACAGGGTTACAGTTCAAATACATTAGTTACTATTGTTCATAACGATTCAGTAGCATCAGAACTTATAGGTGATGGCTCACCCGGAGGCAATATTGTTTATATCAAACAAAACTCAGGATTAAAAAAGAAATGACAGGTAGAGAACTACAAATGATGTATCAACAATGGTGTCAGGGCAACGAAGACCACGGCTTTCGTTGGTTAGATTTTGTTGAAATGGCAGCAAGACAATTTAAGCAACCATAAAGTGAAATACTTAGAGAGTTGCAAAAACATTACTGGTTTGTAAAAAATAACAAATGAAAAAAATACTATTATCATTATTATTTTCTAGTTCAGTATTTGCTCAAGTTTATATTGAGCAAGTGGGAAACTACAATATTGTTAATGTAGAACAGACCGGTAATGGTAATAACTACATTAATTACTATAGTGCTGGCTCTAATAACAATGTGACTATGGAACAACGTAGTACAGGTGGTAACAAATCAATACAAGCAAATGTAAACAATAGCAATAACACCGTTTTATTACAACAAAAGGACAATGGGAATCATTCTATAATATTAAACTTAACTGGTGGATATAAAGAGGTAGATATATTACAGCAAGGAAGTGCTGGACACCAAGCAAACGTGACATTAACTGGATTGCCAACTGGATTAAGTTTAAGTCAAGGTGGGTCTACTCAACAATCATACTCATTAACCTTTAACTGTGCTATTCAGGGTGGCTGCGCCAAATTAGCAGTTCAGCAGGGAAACTAAATAAATCATGTTCAAAAAAATTATACTCAGTCCCTGGACCGCTATCCTTACACTAATAATAGTATTAGCAGTAAGAATAATAGATCCATCATTTGTAGAATCTGTTCGCCTACGCTATTTTGATACACTCATCACTAACAAAATGCCCACAGAAAACAACATCTATACAGTTAACGTAGATGAAGCAACACTAGACAAGTATGGTCAATGGCCATTACCAAGAGGTGAGTATGCAAAGATAATAGAAGAATTATACAAACGGAACGCAGGTCTTGTTGTCTTCAATGTACTGATGCCCGATGTTGATAGAAGCGGACAAGATGGTAAGTTAGCAGACGTAATGAAACAATATCCAGTTGTTCTACCTAATGTACCTAATGATAAGACAAAGAACGTTCCCCGTAATCCAGGTGCGGCAATATTAGCTCCAGAATATTTAGGTAAGATAGTTCAATATTCTGGTATCATTGCTAATGTTCCTCTATTAGAAAACTCAGCATACGGTGTTGGTACAGTTAATACATTGCCAGAAATTGACGGTGTCAATAGACGTATCCCATTGATTGCTAGCGTTGATGGTAAACTATATCCAAGTTTAAGTATGGAGGTATTAAGAGTAGCGGCAGATGATACAACATTTCAAGTTAAACTAAATGAGAATGGGGTAGAGAAAATGCGTATTCCAAAGTTTGGTCCTATTACTACTGACAACTTAGGACGTATTTGGATTGATTACAGCCAACAAAGCAAATCAGTAAGTTTGATGGATCTACCAAAAGACTTTGCTGGTGCTGTAGTTATAGTAGGATTAACAGCAAGTGGATTAAACAACCCCGTACCAACAAGTAAAGGTAGTGTATGGCCACATGATGTTCAAGCAAGTGTAATTGGAACAATGTTTAACAAAGTTGTTATCGTTCGACCTGATTATGCTGATGGTGTAGAACTTATTGCTATACTAGCTTTGGGTTTATTAGTTATATTTTTATCAAGGTGGACTTATGCTTTTATTCCAGTTATTCTCGTTCTTATTTCTAGTCATTATATTGCATCATATATATTCACATCCAATTTATGGCTCTATGATATTACCGCCCCTGTTGTTGGCATTGGTTTGGTGTATCTTCATGCTTATACTGTCAAGTTTGTAAGTGAATTCTTACAGAAACAACAAATTAAGAAACAGTTTGGTAGTTATGTTAATCCAACAATTGTTGAACGACTACAGAAAGACCCTTCATTAATTAAACTAGGCGGTGAGAAACGTGAACTATCTATTGTTATGACTGACTTACGTGGCTTCACTAGCTTGGGTGAGAGTTTTGGTGATGATGTTGAGGGACTTACACAGATTATGAATGATTACATGACCGCACTAAGTATTCCTGTATTAAAAAACGATGGAACATTGATTAAGTTTATCGGTGACGCAAGTTTACATGTACACGGTGCTCCATTAGATGATCCTAAACATGCGGTAACTGCTGTTAATACTGCTATGGAAATGATTGATGCTATTACAGAATTCAATAAAGAACTAACAGCTAGTGGTCGACCACCAGTTGGCATGGGCGCAGGTGTTAACACAGGTGAAACATTAATAGGTAACATTGGTGCTAAAACTAAGTTTGGTTATGACGTACTGGGTGATAGTGTAAGTACTGCGGCTAGGCTAGAAGGACAGACTAAAGGTTATGGTGTATTATGTATTATAGGCCCTAATACAAATGAACAAGTTAAAGATGAAATCTTTACACTAGAACTAGATTGTATTGCCGTAAAAGGCAAGACAATTGGATTAAATATCTTTACACCATTAAAAACTGATCCAAATAGTATGGCAGAATATCTATCAGCACGTGAGTTACATGATTTAATGATAGATTACTATAGAGAACAAAAATGGAACCAGGCATTACATATGATAGAACAACTTAAGGGTGAATTCGATTCGCATATGGACCATTATTATGATATAATGATAGAACGAATAGGAGAACTACGTGAAAATAATTTACCTACTGATTGGGATGGTGTATATCGGGCTACTACCAAATAACTCCTATTCACAAGAAATTAAAGACTCTATTGAAATAGATTTGCCTTGTTATGATTCAACCGCGTTATTCAAAACCCTAAGAGAAAAATACAAAGAAATACCACTTATTACGGGCATTGCAGGTGATGCCGCCAAGTCTGCTGTAAGTATTTGGATGAACCCCGTTGATGCTACTTGGACTATAGTAGCAACTAAGAATGATCTATCTTGTATTGTAGGTATAGGGGACAATATGAAATTGGTTCCATACAAAAAAGGAACTAGTATATGATTAAAAAACTAATAACAATATTAGCCTTAGTTAGTTGTTCTTCATACGCTAATCAATCGTTAACTGCACAAGCATGGTTAGTAGCAGATAGTAATGGAAAAATACTTGAAGGATCAAATATTACCGAAGTTCGTAGTATAGCAAGTATTACTAAACTAATGACGGCCATGGTTGTATTAGATAGCGGTCAATCGTTGACTGAAACTATACCAAAGAAATTATACAATAAACAATTAACAAGAGAAACATTAATTGATTTGGCTATTGTTAAGAGTGATAATAATGCCGCTAAAATATTATGTGATTATTATCCCGGTGGATATAAAAGTTGTGTTACCGCAATGAACGCTAAAGCAATGTCATTGCAAATGAATCATTCAATGTTTACCGATCCAACCGGAAAACTTCACACCAATGTAAGTACGGCAGAAGATTTGATTAAATTAGTATTTGCCGCAAGCACTTATCCACTGATTGTTGAAGCAAGTAATATGGATGCGGTACGTTGGTCATTAAATAAAAAGAAATCTATTGAGTTTAGAAATACAAACACTTTAGTTGGACATGGTTATAAATTTTTAGTCAGTAAGACCGGATTTATTAGCAAAGCAGGTGGCTGTATCGTTATGATGTTAGATACAACACAGGGTATCAGAACAGTTGTATTGTTGGGAAGTAAGAATACAAAGACACGTATTCCTGAAGCACAAATGTTATCTCAGATAATTCGTTAATCAATTAACTTTTTATATTTACTAGCGTCACGCTTGGGCACGTAATCTACTCCGGGTATCGGAGAGTAATCCTTACAAACAGATTGAATCATGTCATCACCATACTTTAATGTAAGTAGACTATAATATTGGTCACTGTCTTTGATGTAGGTACTTATGCCAATCATAAAATGTTGATACCATCTTATTTTAGTATCAGCAAATCGTTTTACAATGGGATCGTTTTCAATGTCAGTAAACAAATTGTTTTCACGGAAAAAGGTGTAGTATTTCATTTCTTCCAAAGTATAAAGTTAAGATAATCGGATTCAATTTCAAAGTAAAAATAATAATACCCAGCATCCCGACCAGCCGGGACCTTGCAATCATATCCCCAATCACTGACGCAATTACGCTCACACCATTCAATAATGGGTTTTAGTTGACCATAACCAATTGTAATTTCAGTCTTGAATTGGGTATTTGGTGACATTAACTCCGCCCTGTGCAAGGAATTCTAATCCTTTAGTATCTCTATATGCTTCTTTGTAGAATACATTTTTGATACCAGATTGATAGATTGCTTTAGCACAATGTATACAAGGTGCATGTGTTATGAATAGTGTAGAACCCTCGCTAGATTCTGTACTTGAGGACACTTTAGCAATTGCGTTCATTTCTGCATGTAACACTTCATCTTTGGTTACTAACCTATAACGTCGGTTGCTTTGTACTTCGAGGTCGTATTCTTTAAAAGGCCACTGTTCTTCAATTTCATCTGGACTCAACCAACCACCGGCATCACCGCTCATGTAATCTTTGTATTCACATTCGTTACTCCATCCAGTTGGCATACCATTGTAACCTGTACCTAGAATCTTATTACCTTTAACGATAACTGCACCAACGTTTAATCTAATTGCTGAACTTAATTTACTTGTTAGTTCAGCAATATCCATGTAATAGTCTATAAATTTATGCTTCATATTTGTAACGTACAATAAATGCTTCAGTTTTTGAATCAGTACCTAGTAATTTTGCAGGAAATTTTTCTACAAAAACAAGCCCACTCGTAGCTTTGAATTCTTCAAGTACTGAGTATTCTAGTACTTGCGTAATATAAACATCAGCGCCAGGATTAAGATGTTTGCCGATGTTTGCATAAAATTCTTTGTGTAAGTTCCAATCTAAGTCAATAGTAAGTCGATGATTAGTATCATATGAATCGTTGTTAACCATCCAATAATCTTCTTTACAATGAGGTGGATTTGCAACAACTAGATCAAATTTTTCGCTATCAGGCAAATCACCTACTTTTCCTAGGACATGATAACTTATTTTGTGACCAATATTGTTTTTTTCTGAGTTTTCTTTTGCTTTTATTAACGCAGGTTCGTAAATATCCATCAATATAAAGTGATCGCATATATCAGCATCTATTAAACTAAATGCTATTGCTGACAATCCAGCGCACCATTCTAGTCCTTTGTTGTATTTTTTACCATGAGTTATGGCATTTAAAAAATCTACATAATGAGTAGAGCCACCACCATCGTCACCCCAATTCCAATTAATATGAGTGCCGTTTTTGAATGTTAGTGATTCCATTATTCTTTCCTTAAGTAAATCAATTTGTTGTCATTGTTTTTCCACTCGTCTGCGTTTGGTAGTGGTTCTTTTCGTTTTGTGATATTAGGCCATTTAGCTGATAATTCTGTATTGATATCTAACCATTTTTTTAATTCAGTAGGATCTTTTATATCGTCATCTGTTGTAATTGCATTGACTGGGCATTCAGGAATACATACTCCGCAGTCAATGCATTCATCTGGATTGATAGCTAAGAAATTAGGACCTTCATAAAAACAATCTACGGGACATACAATCACGCAATCTGTGTATTTGCAATTAATGCAACTGTCTGTAACTAAATGTGTCATTTTATGTAAAATTTCCTAATGTGTTCTCTTGCGCTATCGTCGGGTAATATACTTAGCACATAATTTGATTCGTTATACTTTTTGCAAAAGGCTTCACCTAATGTGAGATTACCTTTAATCTGTTCAAAGAGAAACTCTTTGCAAAAACTTTCAAATTCTTGTTTAGTGATTTTAAAATCTTTTTGTCCCTTGCCTAGAGTTTGTAATTCTAGTTGCTTTGCCATTTTATCAAACATCTATTAATCCCACAGGCTACGAAAATATTTACCAAACAATTCAAGCCCTTCTTGAATTTTTTCATCGTGTAATCTGTGACCTTCACCATCATACCAGTGACTGTCGGGGTCTTTATCAACCATTTGAAATGTATCTTCTACTTTGCCTGTTAATGGATTATGATATTGTTTATCACTTTTGATCCAATCATAATCACTTTTACCATGATGATACTTATCATCATAGTCGCCCTTAAGCAATTGCTCAAAGGACCAAATCATTTTGTCTAATACTTCGTCCCAACGTTTTGCGGCTATTTCCCAAGACTCAGTGTGAGTTTCTTTATAGAACTCAAAACTATCTTGAGAATCATAGTCTTCACCTCCCACGTCATTTACAAAGTCACCCGGAATGCCATGCTTAGTTGATTTGAGTTGAATCAATGCGGGATAAATGATTACTGCTAGAGTATGGTCTAAACTCCATGTGTCAAAATTATCAATCTGTACTTGTATTTTTCTACGATCATTAGTTTTTTTGAATTTGCCTATATTAATTTTCATTTGATAATTTCTTTTTCACTTTTAACTTTTCCGTCGACAAATGCATAAATTTCTTCACCTAACATAACTGCGGCATATTTGACATTGTTGTATTTCTTTGCAAGTGTAGCAAGTTCTTCCAATGACTTAGCCTGACATACAAAGGTTTTACCTTCTCGGTTATACAAGTAAAGAATATCGTTTGTTTTTTCTACATATAATTGTTCAACTATTGTAGTTTCTTCTTCTAGGTCTGTGTCAATTTCTTTAAGCAAACCTATTCGTTTTGCTTCCTTATAAACTAGGTGACGTAGACGATATGCGGTAATTGCTATACCGGCCTCATAGCCTACCCAAAAAACAAGTCCAAGAATAATAATTTCTAACATAGTTTATTTATTAATTTTTAAATTAGACCATTGCTTAAGTTTTTCAAATTTCTTTTTCTTTGCTTTAGTTAAGCCTTCAACTGTAATACCAACATTGTTATCAGTTAACAACTCAATCATAGCTAACAAGTCACCTAATTCTTCTTCAAGCATTTGAATATTAGTCATTGGCTTGTTTGGTTTAAGATGATCTGGTCCAAATCTAAAACACTTGCTAACCGCTTGTGTTACTTCTGCACACTCTTCCTGCAAAATTAATAGTATCTCTCTTGTATCTTCGTTCATTCTTCAACTCCATTAGTCTTTCTTTTTGTTTGCCATCTGTACAATCTTAGGTTCAATATATCGTTTGTGATATTCTTTATAGTTAGTCAAATACAACTCCCATTGAATCCAGCGATTCTTTCCTGTCTTTGTGTTAGTTAAGAAACCCCAATCACGTTGTTGCGGCCCCATAAAGAATAATGTAGTAGCTGGTTTGTCATCCTCAAGTTCAAGCCAATGATATTCATTTGCTTTGCGATAAATTATACTACCTGGACCACGCCATGTTTGAAATTCTGCAAACATTTGTCCTTCACTATTAAAGACAGGAGTATGTTCCCAATAACCACCTTTAAGTACAATAGTCAAATAAGACCAAGGATGATCGTGCATGATAGGATCATCACTACGCACAATTTTATGCAGAGTAAGATTGAAGGGGAACCAACTGCGGTCTTTCAAAAAAAGATAATAACGGTGCATATAGTCTTGACCAGTACGGCGATCTGGAATCGAACGATAACGACCTAGCTTATTCATTATTTTGTGAAAGAAACTCATTTATTATTCCTATAGAAATAGTGTATACGTTATTATAACATACTTTTTAATTAAATGCAAGTAGGAAAAGGGCGTTAACGCCCTTTTCATTCAATCTAGTTAAAGATTAAACTAGACCCATTGCCAATGCTTTGTAACCTGCGGCTACGACTGCACGGGTAGGAGTACCCAAACGATACTTGGTGAAAGTATCACCACGCTTGTTAGTACGCTTGTTAGCGTAAACA
>Ga0114975_10001019_pt1 | contig 20501 bp, 31 predicted proteins | sample S_130626_EF_Meta_FD_87031 | JGI IMG/M metagenome (GOLD analysis project Ga0114975, IMG submission 87031) | Freshwater microbial communities from Lake Simoncouche, Canada to study carbon cycling - S_130626_EF_MetaG | ecosystem: Environmental > Aquatic > Freshwater > Lake | place: Lake...
AATGAGTGCTCGTGATGTAGTTGACCGCCACGCACGTACATTGCAGTACTTTAGAACAGTATTGGCAGAACAGCACGATCGGAAGTTTGTTGTAGTTGGACATCATACACCTAGCTTTCAAAGTGCTCATCCAATGTACAAAAATCAATACTTGATGAACGGTGGCTATCATAGCGAATTAAGTGAATTCATTTTAAACCATCCGCAGATTAAGTTATGGACACATGGACATACTCATCATCCGTTTGACTACATGATAGGCGAAACTCGTGTTGTGTGCAATCCTCGAGGTTATGAGTCTGACGGTTATAGTGAAGAAACTGGTTGGAATCCTAATTTAATCTTAGAAATATTGTGATTCATTATACCAATACAGATGACCCAATTAATTTTCCAACGTGCGGATGTTACAATTGTATGCACAAACGAAAAGATGCAAACGGCTGGCCGTTGACTATGAGTACATTTATAGTCTGTCCCATTTGTAGAAATAAACGTTGCCCTAGGGCAACTGATCATAATTTAACTTGTACCAACAGCAACGAATCAGGACAACCAGGAAGTAGATATGGATAATAAACTATATGAAGTGATGAACATTCTCAGTGAGGAATGTGCTGAAGTAATTCAAGCAATTAGTAAGTGCAATCGTTTTGGATTGGATAACGCCAAGCCAGGTAAACCCCTAACTAATGCACAACACCTAGAAGGTGAAATTGGTGATTTACTTGCAATGGTAGATCTGTTACAATCAATGAATATAGTAAGCGAAGCTGGGTTGAATACAGCAAAGCAAGCTAAAGTTGAGAAACTCAAGAAATGGTCTAACATTTATGGATAAAATTAAAGTCAGTGAAATTTTTTATTCGGCCCAAGGTGAGGGTAGATTTGTAGGAGCACCTAGTGTGTTCTTTCGTACGTTTGGTTGTAATTTTAAATGTGCTGGATTTGGCCTACCGCCTGGGGAGAAGACTACAGAACCAGATGAGATTGGCAAAAGTGTTAAATTGTATAATTCGTTTGAAGAATTACCACTAGTAAAAACTGGGTGCGATAGTTATGCAAGTTGGCATCCTGCATTTAAGCATTTAAGCCCTTACTATAGCATTGATGATGCAATTGATGCTATGCTTAAACTAACTCCAAATAACCACTGGACACAAAAGAATGGTAACGATGTTCATTTGGTAATTACAGGAGGTGAACCATTATTGGGTTGGCAACAACTATATCCATCTATCTTAAGTCATTCACGTATGCAGGATTTACAAAATCTTACATTTGAAACAAACGGTACTCAACACTTACACGATGATTTTCACGAATACTTGTTTGAAGAATTTACAAGATTTGGACGTGACAGAGATAATTTAACTTTTAGTGTTAGTCCTAAGCTAAGTGCAAGCGGAGAACGTTGGGAGGATGCTATTAATCCAGATGTGGTGGTTGAATACCAATCATTGGGACATACATATTTAAAATTTGTAATTGCAACACAAAAAGATTTTGATGAAGTTGAAGAAGCTACTTCTGTATATCGTAAGGCAGGATTTGGCGGTGACATTTATGTTATGCCAGTTGGCGGAACAGACGAAGCATATTTTAGCAATTCTAAACATATTGCAGACGAAGCCTTACTAAGAGGCTATCGATATAGTCCACGTTTACATGTTGATATTTGGTCAAACGGTTGGGGGAAATAAGGAAAAAATGAGTTATCTATTTACAAGCGAAAGCGTATCCGAAGGTCATCCTGATAAGGTCGCAGATGCTATCAGTGATGCAGTGTTAGATTTGATTATGGTAAAGGAAGACTCTAGTCTTCGGTGTGCATGTGAAACACTGGTTACTACAAATCGTGTTGTTATAGCCGGGGAATATAAAGGAACTTTAAATAAATTAGAAGTAGATGGAGCAGTACGCAATGTAATTAGAAATATCGGCTACGAACAAAGTGGGTTTGATTGGCGTAGTGTAGAAATTACTAATTTACTGCACGGACAAAGTGCCGACATTGCATTAGGCACAGATACCTTTGGTGCAGGAGACCAGGGATTGATGTTTGGTTATGCCTGCAACGAAACTGAAAATCACATGCCCAGTGCTATCTACTGGAGCCATCGTATTGTTGAACAATTGACACAACTACGCAAGGAAGGAACTTTGCCAGACCTTGGTCCAGATGCCAAGAGTCAAGTTACATTTGAATACAATGATGATGGTACACCCCAGCGTATTGCTAAAGTTGTTTGCAGTACCCAGCACAGTGAAGATGCAGACATTACCCTAGTTAGACATTCTGTAGAACACATTATTCGCAACATCTTACCCAAGGAGTACGTAGACAATGATACTGAGTTTTTTATTAATCCTACTGGTAGGTTTGTTATTGGCGGACCTGATGGCGATACGGGTCTTACCGGTCGCAAGATTATTGTTGATACTTACGGCGGCTATAGTCCTCATGGGGGTGGTGCTTTTTCCGGCAAGGATCCTACTAAGGTAGATCGCAGTGCTGCCTACTTGACACGATGGATTGCCAAGAACATTGTGGCCAGCGGTCAGGCACCCTGGGCCACTGTGCAGATCAGTTATGCCATTGGCATGGCACAACCCATGAGCTTCTATGTAGAAACTAACAGTATTTCTCAAAGCCGTATGTTAACAAAACAAATTCAAGAAGTAGTTGATCTGACACCAAAAGGTATTATTGAGCGTTTTAATCTGTTCCGCCCCATTTATAGCAGTACAACAAACTATGGTCACTTTGGTAAGTCTGACTTGCCATGGGAATCTATTAATTTATTTTAAGGAAATTTAATGAACTCAGCTGAACTTGCAAACAATGTTATTGACAGGATTAGACATCTGACTGAGTTTATTGTTGAAACTGATGTACCTGATAATTTTAGATTTAATGGTACAGTGCCATTTGATATAAGTATCTCCAATGGTATCCTTAGCGCAAAAATTCTTGCTATTTCGTTTGATGGTGCCGCACTGACATTGGATAAGTTTTTAGAGGGTTGCAAATGAATTACGAAAAGCCAGCAGAAGGCATTTTGAAACGCAATGATTGGGGCGATGCAATGACCTATCAGGTTGTTTGCGAGTGCGGCGATAGCAATCACGATCATAATATCTGGATTGAAGCTGATGACAACAGTGTTACCGTTACTACATATACACAACAAAAAAGCAAATGGTGGAGCATGAATCGTTGGCAAAAGATTTGGACTTTGTTAACTCGAGGCTACATAGAATACGAAGGCAGTATTATTATGACTGAACAACAGGCGCTTAACTATGCTCGCACCCTCGAGTCGGCTATAGTAGATGTAGAAACATTTAGAAAAAAATCCACCCCCTAAATAAGGTATATACAGCTATGAACACTTGGTCTCATCATTGCAATCAAATTGATACATTTATTACATTACCTATTGGGGCCGAATGTGATCATTGTAAGACTAATAATGTAGTATACAGTCTCAGAGTTGGCGGGTATATTCAACAACCTGTTGAAAAAATTACTACTATGAAGAAAATTGCAGCCTTGCTTCTTCCTCCAAGAGTAACAACAAAAGAAAATAACAATGCTATCTAAAATTAAAAATTTCTTTAAAAAAGAACCAGATTTAACACAAACTGCTGAATCAATGAAAAACAACCCAGAACCATGGGTTAACGTAGTCAAGGCGCATGTAGATCCTAGCAATCCAAAGCAAGGATATTTTGAGCTAGAATGGAACACTGCCTTTGTATTGTTTCTACGTAATAACGGGTATGTTGGTAATACTCCTGAAGAAATTGTAGACAAGTGGTTTACCGACCTTTGTCGTAATGTTGGACAAGATGGAGACAACGATGGCAACTTTATTGCTGACGCTGGCAGAATGATGACTTCTGAGAAAACTCGCGTTCAGCGATGAAATACGATCCAACACTAACCCAAGGTCAGGGTTGGATGCTATATCAAAATTTTGTACCAGACAATTTAATTCAAAATTTTAACAATCGTATACTGGAGTTAAAGCCAAAGAGAGCTTTAAATTTTAAAAAGCAGTATGCTGAAGATCATGAAATTCAAAGTATTGGACCTTTAGCAATATGGTGGAGTCAACAAGTTTTAAATTGGCCAGAATTTCAATCAATTGAAAAAATAGTTGCAACGTTTATTGCAACTCAAATGCAAGACCCAATACTATATGCAGCCGATGTTGTAACTATTCAACCAGGCAGCAATTTAATTAATCCGCATATTGATACACCGTACAGATTTCCCAAATGGAATTTTGATAAGCGATTATTAAGCATTCAAACTATCATTCCGTTACATGACATTGATAGTAATTCTGGTAGTACTGGACTTTATAGTGGAAGTCAATTAAAAGACTACCCAATAAATGAATGTTATGCTGGCAAGTTTGATCAGGAATTTACTGAGAACTATATACAACCAAACATGCCATGCGGTTCATTGCTTTATTACAATGCCAAGTTATTACATTCAAGTATGCCAAACCCATCAACAAGAGCCAGACGTGCATTATTGATACACTACACTGATCCAACTATTATCAATGAATTATATGAAATTGATAACATTTGGGCTTGACTTTAACCTTAATCTTTGTTATTATTAGAACATGAGCTACTTAATCGTTGATGCCGCAAATCTCTTCTTCCGTGCCCGTCATGTGATCCGTACCGGTGATCCTGAAGAACGTGTTGCAATGAGCTACCACATTATTCTTGCCGCTGTACTTAAACAATGGCGAGAGCGTGAGGGCAATCATGTAGTCTTCTGCTTCGAAGGTCGTAGCTGGCGTAAAGATGTTTATAAACCTTATAAAGCTAATCGTGCTGAAGGTAGAGCAAAGCATACTCCCAAAGAAGCAGAAGAAGAAAAACTCTTTTGGGAATCCTTTGATAATTTCCACGAATACATTAGTACACGTACAAATGTAACTGTCTTACGTAATCCTGTTTGCGAAGCTGACGATTTTATTGCACGTTGGATTCAACTGCATCCAAGCGATAACCATACAATTGTGTCAAGCGATACAGATTTTGAACAGCTGATTGCTCCAAACGTTCAATTGTTTAATGGTATCTCAGGCGTATTAACTACTCATGAAGGATACTTTGATGACAGAGGCAGGCCAGTTGTAGACAAGAAAACTAAAGAAGTAAAGCCTGCTCCTAATCCAGAATGGTTGTTGTTTGAAAAGTGTATGCGTGGCGATACCTCAGACAATGTCTTCTCTGCATATCCAGGTGTACGTACCAAGGGTACTAAGAACAAGGTTGGACTAGAAGAAGCATTCTCGGATCGTAATAACAAAGGTTTCATGTGGAACAATCTCATGCTTCAACGTTGGTCCGATCACGAAGGTGTTGAGCACTTGGTACGTGACGACTATGAGCGCAATCGTCAGATCATTGATTTAACTGCTCAGCCGGACAATATCAAAGCAGTATTGGATCAAAGTATTGCAGAGGCTGTACAAAAGCCACGTAATCCTTCTGTAGGAGCTCAATTTATGAAGTTCTGTGGTAAGTACAGATTACAAAAGGCTAGTGATAATGCTCAACAACATTCAGAATGGCTGGCGGCCACTTATAAATAAAATTGCCATTTTTTTGGTAGTAACTTTTGCTGTCTTTACATTTTTAATGTCCGCATTACCAGCAGTTGCACAGTCATCATTTCTTGCTGATTCAAAATGGCAATGTGGAGGCACACAAGGTCTTGCCAAGCTACTCTCTGACAACGGTGAAGAAATTACTGCGGTGGGAACCATTGGTGATGATGAAATGCTGTTTACGCTATGGATCAATAAAGAAACTCGAGAATGGACAGTAGTTGCTACGCCTGGTAATAAAAAAGATGTCAGTTGCATAGTACTGTCTGGAACAAAAATTCGAACTTTAGTTCCAAAAATCTCAATTTAATAGTGTTTTAATAGGGTCATTAAATACACACTTTTGATAAATAAGTGTATGAGCCGACCAAAACCAAAAATCATATTAACTAATACAAATCCTCGAACTTACAAAAGCGAGGAAGTTCTTGCCGCTGATGCAATTTATGCAGTGTTTTATAAAGATAAACCTATTAATCTACGCACATTGAATAGTTTAGTAAGTTATCCTGGTCCAAAGTATAAAAAAGTAAGTTTTAGTAATCCAGGACATGCATTTAATCTTGCTGATAGACTTAACAAAATGTTTAAAATCAACGACTTTACAGTAGTTGAATTAAAACAAGGCCGCCGTATTGATGAGCAAGGAACTAGCTACAAAGATATCTGAGTACCTGGCTCAGTATCCCATTCCTCATATATGGGAAAATACCAAGGTAACCCCTTACACAATTTTTAAAAACTATCAACCTGGCCGACAAAAAGGACTCAAGCTAACAACCTTTGGTTGGGAGTTAATGAAACCACACTTTAGGTACTGGTCATATCAAATGCCAGCAGGTTGGACACCAAAGCCCATACACCTAATAGGGCTAGAACAACACTTGGACTGGCCTTACTACCACGGCGCTGGCTACCTACGCATATTTGGAGAACAGGACGCAATGGAAATACGCCTTGTCAATGATGATATTATATTATGGCTTAATGGTCTAGGACGTAAAGCAACTTTAAATTAGTCTTTGATTTACTGCGTTCCAGTTGACAATTTGCCAAAAGTTATCTAGGTATTTCTTTTTATCTGATTGATAATCCAATGCCCAAGCATGTTCCCACCAATCAATCAATAACACAATTTTATCAGTACCGCCTGTAATACTGTGATTTGCAATAGTTTGTAATTTACCGTTGCGATCTAAGAAAATCCAGCCGCTGCCTTGGATGCCCATTGCTTTATCAGTAACCTCTTCTTTAAACCCACTAAAGCTTTTAAAATTACGGTCGATAAAATCTGCTACGTTTCCAATTGGTGCATTACCACGGGATGGTGCTTGTAGCTGTGGGAAGAAGATATTATGAAGATCAGCACCATTCTTGTTAAACATCGGGTCGCCCTCACCTGAATTATAGCGATCAACATAAGCCTTGGCCAAATGATTGTAGTGATAATCAATTGTTGCCTTGCTCATGATTGGTGCAAGCTCATCCTTTTTATAAGGCAGGGTGTTCAGGCTCAGTGTTAATTTTGTGCCTTCTACAATCTTGATAAATTTTCTAATATTGTTTTCCATGTTAGTATTTATAAATAATGACATGCAACATTGGCAACCGTATGTTAAAGCAGGTTGGGAAATGGTCGTTGAGGCCCAGGGCCGTAGCAACACATATTTGCAATCTGACCTAGAAGCATTTCTAGTGCATACCATTGCACGAACGTTTGAACGCACTGATATATGGAATGAACCAATTGCAATTAGACTCATGACTGCACAAAATAAACCAGGCTTGTCAAAACGCATTGAGCTTCGTAGTATAGGTGAAGAATGTCTGTTTATAGATGCTTGGGAGATCAAACAAAGACGCTGGCCGGGTCCACGATACTTCCAAGACATGGGTTCTATTGCGTTTGGTATGGCTAGTGTGGCAACTGAACCAGTAGATAAACTACTAGAATTAGTAGGTGAAAACTTTGGACGCATGAGTCAAGTGCTAAGAACTGCTAGAAATTTAGCAAGAATTGCTTAATTTTTAAGCAATGTTGTTAAAATACAACAAAAAATATAACAAAAAGAGCCAAAAAAACCCAAAAACAGGTTGACTCATGGCCCTAAAACACATATAATAGTAACACTATGAAACGGACCACTATTACAATCAAACTTGAACGTTCTAAGCGCCGTGCTGTGGAACTGTATGATGCTAACTCGCCTTTTAAACCCAAGGTGACTCGCGATCGTACGTTGTACAAACGTCGCCCCAAGACTCAAAAAGAGGTTGACAGGGATATGGATCGGTAGTATAGTACACATATTGCGGAACGGTTCTGCAATATACACTCAACAAACAAATTGGAGTTTTTATATGTCTAAAGTTCTTTCTCAAACCCCCGACGCTATTCGTAAACGTGCCGCTCGTGCTCGTGCCGCAGGTGTCATGGAAATGGTAATTGCTGAGCCAACTGTTGAAGTTGTTGCTCCAGCAGTGGTAGAGGCCGCAATTGCATCTGTTGCAATTGGTGAAACATTTGCATTCGTTGGCTATGCAGTTGATCAAAAGGGCCGTGGCGCACTTCGTTATACCAACGACAAGCGTCGTACTCGTACACTTGTTCGCGCAGGTTGCACTGATGTCAAGTTTATTGAACTGCCATTGCCAATGACCAAGGAGCAGATTGATGCTTCTGAGTTTGTGGCACAAGTTCAGCCTGCTATTGAAGCAGTTGCCTAAAAATAAAGACAGCATTAGAGTTGACAAAGCTTTAATGCTGTCTTATAATACATACATGTTTAACAAACCCTAAGTAGGAGCCACCAAAATGGGAAATCAAGTAGAAACCCGTACAGTTAAGATTAGCGAGTGCAAGCCAATTTTGCGCCGAGCCGTACAAAAACGCCGTCCAGTATTTGTCTGGGGTCCTCCCGGAGTCGGCAAGTCGGACATGGTAAACCAAGTTGCCGCAGAATGGCCCAACTCCGCAGTTGTAGACTTGCGTATGGCCTTGATGGACCCAACTGATATTAAAGGTGTTCCTTACTACAGTGCAGGTGACAATACCATGAAATGGGCTACTCCTTCCGAGTTGCCCACTGAAGAATTTGCCTCACAACATGATGTGGTGTTCTTGTTCTTAGACGAACTTAACTCTGCTCCTCCTGCTGTACAGGCCGCGGCTTATCAATTAATTCTTAACCGCAAGGTTGGGCAGTACACATTGCCAACGAATGTAGTTATGATTGCCGCTGGTAACCGAATGGGCGATAAGGGTGTTACCTATCGCATGCCTAGCCCACTTGCCAATCGCTTCATGCATTTGGAAATCCGTGTGGACTTTGAAGACTGGGAACAGTGGGCTATCATGAACGAGATTCATCCACATGTGGTTGGCTTCTTGAAGCAGTTCAAAGGTGACTTGTACAACTTTGATCCTACACAACATGATCGTGCATTTAGCACACCGCGTACCTGGAGTTTTGTCAGCGACATGATCGATGACGACATGCCAGACAGTGCCAATACAGACATGGTGTCGGGCTTGGTTGGCGAAGGTATGGCAATTAAGTTTATGGCGCACCGTAAGCATGCCGCAGACTTGCCAGATCCTGCAGATGTACTGAGTGGCAAAGTTACCACTTTCAAATCCAAAGAAGTGAGTGCCGCATACGCTCTGGTTACCAGCCTGAGCTATGAACTTCGTACACGTTACGAAGCCGGCAAGCGCACAGGCAAGTTGGACGACTTTAATAAGAGTGCAGATAACTGGCTTGGCTTTATGATGTCAAACTTTGAACCAGAAATGGTTATCATGGGTGCTCATACTGTCCTTAAGTCTTACAAGGTAGTGTTTGATCGTAAGAAGATGACTAACTTCCCAGAGTTCTTTAAGCGTTACGCCAATCTGCTTACTGATGAGTAATAGGTTGAGATCTGGATCAGTAGTTGAAATGCTATATGGTCCGGATTACAAAGAGATTCGGACGGATCAGCAACCCCCTTCATCTTCTGATGTTAGCGAGTGGCTCCGAGAACACAGAAAGAGTTGGTCCGTCCGGATACTTGACAAAGATATCACTATTAATAAAGTTACCAAATGGGCCAGAGAACAAGGGTTAAAGAGATTGGATTGGGACTTTATTCCCAAGCAAAAGATTTGGTTTAGAGATCCACAGGTTGCAATGCTTTGGGACTTATCCGGACCACAGTAAATAGTGGTTGACCAAAAGAAAAACATCTAATATAATAGATACATACAGAAACAAATAGGAGCCACCTAAAATGTCAAAAACTAATGCACGAGATAAATTGGTAAAAAGTCGTGTTACCATGTTGTTAAAATATCCATTCTGGGGGCCGCTTGCCACTCGCCTTAAATTGGAAGAAGTTGAATGGTGCAAGACTATTGCAACAGATGGTCGTAAATTTTATTACAATGCAGACTTTATCTCCAAGTGCTCAGATGGTGAGTTGATCTTTGGCTTTGCACACGAACTTGGACACATTATCTTTGAACACATGACACGCCGTGGCGATCGCGAGCCTGGCATTTGGAACATGGCCGGTGACTATGTTATTAATAACATGCTTATCCGAGAAGGCGTTGGTACTCGTATCACCACTGTAGCCATTTTAGAAGACCGCAAATACGAAGGTAAGACTGCTGACGAAGTGTATGATGACTTAATGGCCAATGCCACCGTTGTTAAAATGACATTAGACGACCATCTTGAAATGGACGGAGATGGAAATGAAGACAGCAACGGTGACAGCGATAGCGATGGCAACAAGCCAGGTAAAGATGGCAAAGGTAAACCCAAGTTTAAAAAGTTAAGCGAAGAAGAAAAGAAAGCCTTGCGTGACGAATGGCGTGAAGCTGTTATCCAAGCCGCTAAGAACGCAGGTGCAGGTAACACTCCACTTGATATTGAACGTCTTGTAAAAGATATCACTGCTCCGGTAATGGACTTGAAGGACCTGTTGCGTATTCAGTTCAGTGGTAGTGTCAAGAGCGATTACACATGGATGCGTCCCAATCGTAAGGCCTGGCACACTGGTGCGGTCATGCCTGGACAGTTGCCTGGCGAAGAGCTTGATATTGTGGTAGCATTAGATGCATCTGGATCCATTGATGATCGTATGTTGGCAGACTTCTTGGGCATGGTACAAGGTAGCTTGGATCAGTTTACTAGTTACAAGGTGCGAGTAGTTACCTTTGACACAGATGTTTACAATGAAGACACCTTTACAGGCGACGATGGTCGAAGTATGGGTGAGTACAACATTCAAGGTGGTGGTGGTACCAGCTTTGAATGTGTATGGCAATGGATGAAAGACAACGACATCCAACCCCATCAACTTGTAATGTTTACAGACGGCTATCCGTTTGGAAGCTGGGGTGACCCGGACTACTGCGACACACTGTTTGTAGTGCATGGTAGTAACACTATCACGGCACCGTTTGGTATCACTGCCAATTACGTTCCACCTAAACACTAATTTGCTGTGTCTCCTTTTAACGCACCTTAGGGTGCGTTTTTTTTTGGTCATACATGCATGGTTTTCTAGCTATAAGTAAAATTGGATTAAGTCCGTTCTAACCTAGGAGATTTAAATGGAACAAGAAACACAAACTCAGGAAGCACCAGCACAAGTTGGTCTTACTATTCAAGATTTGCGTATTTTAGCTGGCTCAGTTGAATTGAGTTCACAGCGCGGTGCATTCCGTGCATCAGAAATGGAAATCATTGGTGCAACTTACAACAAGTTGGCAGGATTTCTAAAATCAATTACCCCAGCTGAAGCACCTGCTGGTAGCGAAGAAGCTACTACAGAAACAGAAGCTGAAGTAGAAGTTACCGCAAGCGAATAAAATATAAAGGAGCGGCCGTTATGGCAAAGTTTATTAAACACGTTGGTATTAATGGGCAGGGGAAGAAAGTAATTATTGTATTCAGAGAGGTACCAAACGATCCGGACTCTGCATTAGTAATACCAACTGAATCTTTGCCTGCATTGTATCACGATGATTTGATTCGTGCAATCGAAAGCAATACTGCACAAGAATCCAATGAACCAAGTGAATATTTGTTTAGACAAGTATTTCATGATGGTACTAATATGTTGAATACTGTACATCAACGCGGTTGGATGATTAAGGTATCAACTAAAAGTGTAGTTGTTACTCCGGCGCCAGGAGTAGAGATCAACTTAGTTGATCTAAATCGACAGCTGAGTCAAATCAAACGTGCTGAGGTCGCTCAAGGCTCTACAAGGGCAAATGACATTGGTGGAAATACAAATTCACCAATGTCTCCTCCGGGGATTATTACCGACGAACAATTGGCCAGTAAATATCGTACTCAAGCCAAGACATTTGAAACTGAAGCTAAACGTTTGAGAGAAGAAGCTGAAAAGCTTGACCCAACCCGCCCAAACGTATTGGTGCTTCAAGACCAAAATCAAGAAGCACCAACAATCAAACGAGGACGCGGACGACCGTCAAAGACAACAGCACAAGTAGTTTAAATAAACCTAAACTATTTGATAGACTTAAATCTTTTTGGAGCAATAAATGAGCATTCGTAAAAAAGACAGAAGCTTCGAAGAGATGCTACGCGAAATACATGTTGAAGAAGTTCCAGTTGAATATATTGATTGGATTAAAGTTTATCTAAATGATGGTACAGAGATTATCTTTAAAAAAGGTGATTTAACTGATATTAAAACTAGCAGTGAAGTACTAGCAAGTAAACAACTTGAAAAATATATTGACCGTATTGTTGACTTTGAAGTAATGATGGACAGTGAATTAATCAAAACCAGAGTTACTAGGGTTGTGGGTGCGTTGTTAGCAACACACTTTAATCAATAACCAAATGAATAAAGCCCGCATTATGCGGGCTTTATTTTATTCTAATCCAAGCTTTTTAGTAAACTCCGATAGCTCTCGTTGACTAATTCCAAAGTGAGAAGCAATTCCCTTGTCAGATCTGAAGTCTGTTGACACATCAAGCCAACGGTCATTACTAATAATTCTCTTCAGTAATACTAGTTCTTGTGCGCTGAACTTGGTACTGTTTACTGCATAGTCTTCAAAGGCCTCACATGCAAGTGGAAATAATGGTTTAACTAAGTTGTACATGGCGTTGGCAAATTCTCTTATTTCCCATTGTGCATGACTATCCATACGCAACCTGCCCATGTGTAAGAAGTTCTTTAAATTTGCTTTCCAGTAGCATTCAGTATAGCCTCCAACTGGGAGGACTGAGCGAGCAGTTTCTCTCGCCACGCCAACATCATTAATAAGCTGTTCATAGAGCTCGTAGCTAGTATCCCATGACTGTCGCATGCCATTGATAACGGCAGTGTGTGTTGCTGTGTCAAACTCGCCTTCTCTACCTTGTTTATTGGTTGTACTTTGAGGTTTGATGCTTTCAGGCTGTGGTACATAAAACTCGTCTGTAACGACTGAGTAACGGGCGGAATATTCATTTAAGCTTGCTGTCCTATGTCTAACAAGTTGACGCATTACAAAAATTGGCAACTTGATATGGAATTTAACTTCGCACATTTCAAATGGCGTTGTGTGTTCATGACGCATTAGGTAACGTATTAAGTTACGATCATCTTGAACTTGTTTTGTTCCTGCTCCGTAACTGACACGGGCGGCTTGAACAATTGCACTATCACTGCCCATATAATCTACCAGACCAACAAAGCCATGATCCAGCACTGGAAGATATTTAGTGTCTGTAATAAAATCAATTTCAGTTCGAGTTGTCATATATTTCCTTTTTAATTATGTCCAATTGCCATGTATCTAGTACAATTATCTAGCGGTAGTTCGCCATGCCATTCAATTTTTGTTAAACCGCACGAATCAATAAATTCTTCGTAGCTGGCATGACAGTTTACATGATCAGGCACATGAAACATGTCATTGCCTTGTAGCACTACAGTGGCATTTGCTGGTAAAGTCTTTACCCAATCTCCGTGGTCTTTGAAGTGTTCAACAATTGTATCAATAACAACTGCCTTAGGAAAACGTTTAATATTGTATGTTCTAATATCGTCAGCTGAGTTTCTAAAGTTTACATTGAAAGAATAATTAAGTTCTGTGGCAGCGCCGTGTACTGATGTATCAATGTCAACATTATATGTTGCGCCAAGCTTAATCCCAAGCATGTTTGCAAGATAAGGCAGTAATCCTACCCATCCACCAACTATAATCGTAGTAACTTCTGGGTCACCTGCTTTGCGTTTTTCTGTATAGATATCAAGATCTTTGATTTTTTCTAACAACCATAACTTACTACGTACCTGATTACGGCTAAGTGCATCCTTCCAATTAAGGTCAGGATATTTTTTTAATGCCAGTGATAGAACAGCAATGTGTCTTTTTTGTCGAGCATAATAATTATTGCCTACTACCAATCCAAAAAAATCAACACTGCTATCTATAATAGTTGATGCTAATGTTTTATGCCCAAACAACATTTCAATTAGTTCAAATGCCTTTAAAAAATCTTCTCTTGCATCAACTAATAATTGATGCATGTATGCAATAGTTGTCAATGAATCAACACTGTATTTCTCATTATTTTGATTTATCCAGTCCCTAAATTTCCAGATTGAACTCACGTGTGATTGTAAATCAATTTGATCGTCAACTGTTACTGCAAATGGAAAGTCCTCAAGCGGTAATAATCTCACTTCGCTTTCAACTGACCAAGCTCTAGGTAGATATATGCCATGTGCGGCAATTTTATGCAAGTGTACAATACCTTCTACTTGTTTCCCGTCATTGATACAATTTAAGATAGGCCAAAGATCTATATAGTTTTCTCTGCCAATTTCTAAAAACAAAGCTTCAAGTTCACGACGTGCTTCTTTATTGTTGTTATCTTTTGTCTCAAGCCAACGATGAAAGTGGTGCAGGCTTTTACGAAATCCAATGGCTTCGTCAGCAAAAATAATTAGTGCGTTTCTTAATTCGTCAGTTTTATTCACGGAACCATCCATATAACTTTAAATTTGTTCTCCACTCAACATCTTCGTGCGTCAATGGCTTTTCTGGATGTAATTGAGTCATCTTAAAGAACCTACTTTGATCTTCATCAAGATCTGGCAAAATCCAGCCTAGCCCATCGCTAATAGATTTGCCTAGTCCCTTACTGGCCTTTGTAGGGTCAGATGTTTTATATTGTTCAAAGAATTCCTTGAACCAATCGTAATCTCTAATTTTTACAAAATCAAAGTTATCATATTGTAGTAGCTTGACTGCCAATCGTGTACCAAACACACTCCACATACCATTTTCAATGTCTCTGCCAACTGTCATCCAAGTTACTAACCGTTGAAAATTTGCGGCGTGCATAACAGTTGGCCATTCATCAAAGCTTAATAAGCGACCTTGTTCCATGCTTAACTTTACACCTTCACGAAATCCAACTCGAAAAGCTTGATAAGGACTGGCATTGGTATGCACAGTTGAATAACAGCCTGGCATTTCTTTGTACCGGTTAAAGTCCCAGCAAAAGTCTACAGCATCACGTTCTTCGTCAGCAAGTTCGTGACTTTTCATATTAGCAAGATGTTCTGTACTCCACATCTTTAAACCGCCATTGCCATACATGAGTCCATTTGTAACTTGACGGCCGCCCCATGTAAAACTTACACTGCCGTTCATGTTGTCTAGTGCTCGTTGCCTAAAGAACTTTGGGTCAACTTGATTATCTGCATCAACTGTGATAACATAATCACTGCTAGGAAATTCTGCTGCCGCGGCTTTATGTGCCGCATCAAATCCAACTACGCCATGCACTCGTGCAATTTTATTATGTGGCACAACTTTTTTAAGCATTTCCCAATGAGAATCTGCATTAGGTTCATCAAAGCTTAAAAATACAACAGGTACATCTACTACACGTCGACGTGCTTCACGAGGGACTGGAGTTGACAATATTGTTTTGCCAGCACTTGGTTTGATTATTGGCTTTACATTTTTAAATAGTGACATGTTTATTATATTCCTGTTCTAACCACGTCCAATCATTTATTTGATTTAACACTTCGACGCTATCACTGTTTTGTAAACCAAATTTTGCACCTGCCCTGGCACCACTGATAGCATTTTTACCATTCCTGCGATCATATCCAGTGGTACACCATATAAGCAATCGACGGTTTAGTAAATCCATTTCGTCCCAATGATTGAACATGCTTATTTCATTTTTATACTTTTCTTTTATTAAAAGATTTTGTGTTTTTCTGTAATTGGCTTTTTGGTCATTTGACCAGTCTTGTGTGGAAACATATTGCATTACTGCATTAATTTCGTCCTGTTCCTTGGCCTTGGTTTTTCTTACACGAGCACGAACCATTGACATGCTTGCTAACTTGGTGCATTCTCTAAAGGCACCAATCCAAGCATTCATTGGAGTTGAATTAAAACGTGTTTCGCAACTAATAGTATCCATGCTAATGATTGAACGAGCCACAGATGATGTCATATCAATTGACCAGTTTTTATTACCGTCAATAAAAGGCTGACGAGGGAATACTTTTACCGCACCATAGCCATATTCTAATCCATTGACTGGATTTTTACTGGGCCAAATAATAACACTGTCAACTTCACTTACTCCATTGACTTTCTTATCAATAGATGGCTCCCATGTAAAATCAAACCCTGGTAATATCCAAGCATCGGCATCAACAACCCAAAAATTATCTGTTTTACTTAATTTAGCACACGTTTCGTGTACTTTATATAAACCAACAATATTGTCAATGCGACGAGCAGTTGGTACTATGCGCTGTAAACGACGCCAGTTGTCATCGCTTCCAGGTTCTTTCATTGAAATAAAAAATACATCTAGCATGTGTTGATTATCCATCAATAAATTGTTCTACATCAGATTCTTTAATTAGTGGACCAAGCCTATTGGGATTAAAATATGCAGCCTTAAAAAACTTACTTCCAGACTTGTCAAGGGTAGCAATATCAAGTTGTAATTTTTGTTCTAACATATTGCCAACGCGAATAGTTTCTTCTAATAATATACTTTCATTATACACGTATTTGCTAATAGGGCAAGTGATGTTTTCACCAACTGATTGGCCAGCAAACTGTGGTTGTACTGTTTCAGCCCAATAACGATTATGCCATTCAAAGTCTCTTACCAAAGTAAAATCCCAATTTGGTTGAATATTTGCCATGTAGCAACCTAACCTGGCGCCATACATTGCCCATAATCCATTTGGCGAGTCCATGCCAACACTCATCCATACTAACAGTCGACGATGATTTTTATAATGATTATGAGTGCCAATCTTACGCCAGTCCATGGGCTGACCATCTTCTAATGCTAGCTTTACACCTTCCCGGAACCCTGCACGATATGCCTGATATGGTGTGCCATTGTTATATACATCACTGTAAATGTTGTTCAACTGATGATAATGAACATCCCAACAGAAATCTACAGCACCTTTGCCAGCCTCTACTGTTTCGTGTGTACGCATTTGTTCCACGACACGTTTTGGCCAAAGCTTAACACCACCGTTACCATATACCAGCCCATTGATTACATTTTTACCAGACCATGATAATACATCACTGTCGTCAAATTTTGATAAATCTAAATCAAGTTCAAAGAATTCTGGTCTGACTTTATTATCAGCATCAATTGTGATAAATCTTTCAGTTTCGGCCAGTGCTGCCGCAGCCTTATGGCATGCATCACTTCCATATACCCCGTGGCTACGTTTTGCCCAAGGACACTTATCTAATAAATCTGCGTAATTCTCATCTGCATTAGGTTCATCATAACTGATAAACACAACGTCGAATTCATTAATTGGGGTTCCCACAGCTTACTCCTATATCAAGACTATTTGCTTTATATAGCACGTACGGACTGGTCGAATATGGCCAATTATCTGAAATAAGAAACGGATGCTCTTGTCTCATCATCAAGGCTGGCAACTCTGCAAATGAATGAAAATAATCTGGATCGTCTTTGCTTAATATAACCAAAGGCAAATCGCCTACAATTAAATCAATAGCTGATCCTCTTTCATAATGACTTTTGGCCCAAAGTTTATTTTCTTCTGCATAAATTGATATATGCTTTCCCTTACCATAACGACTAATTGTTGTTTGTGCTTCAACTACACCACTAAATGTATAATATGCACTAGCTCTAAAAAAGCACATGGAATCAGCAACTGGTGGCATATTCATTTGTACACGCTGACCACGATATAGAATATTTTGAACTATTGCATGATCCATAAATGCCCAAAGTCTAATTTCATAGTATCCTCTTTCAATGAGTTCGTTTAACGAAATTTGTAGCATTCCAAATACCACGTGTGGATCTTGTTCATCCGCAATATAAATTGACAAGCTGTCGTAGATCAGCGTTTCTTTTTCCATCGACTCTTTTATTGATGTGGTCCATACGCGATCTGCTTCTATACGTAATACTCCAATATCATTGAATAATATCAAACGCAATGAACTTACCGGATTACCTTCATACTCCCTGGCACTAAGCCAAGTTTTCCATAATTGCTTGTTTAAGGATTCAATTGTTTCTGAATACTTTACAATATCAAGTGCTCCAAGCACTTTGTTGAATTTTACTCTATAATCGTTTTGATTTTTAAATCCAGATAAAATGTCTTTGACACTGTTATAAGGAACAACCAACGCATCAGCCGAAGAAGTTTTTCCAGGAACAATTGATGTTATCTTCCCATTATCAAACTCGTAAAATATTGACCAAAAATTTGTATTCTTGGATGATCTTTTACGTACTACAAATTGTATATCAGCCACGGCGCCAATGCTCCAGTGGAGTTGCGATTCCAGCTAGCCAAATTGGATCAAGTTGTGCATGATTTTCCAATTTAAAAGTTTTATTTGCAGGATAAAAACTGATCCACTCGTTCCATTGACAGGCAGAGTTCATCGTTGGATTCAATTCCAAATCCTGCATACTTAAATCTACAATTCTAAACCAGTCTGGTACTTCCCATTCGCCTACTGTAGCAGACACTGACAGTAAGTGCTCTAACAATGGGCTGTCTGGAACATACTCAGGCCATGCAACATCAACTTCTAAGTCTCTAATTACATCAAAGCTTTCGATTGCAGATTCAGGATGACCAATGGCCATAATATAAGGCCACGCTGTTTGATAATTTTTTTCTATTGCCAGCCGACTTTGTATTTTATTTTCTTCAATTGGTGTCCCTTGATGGTTAATGCCCTGGCCTGGCATGTAATTTCTACTTGTATCTTTTGCTAGCTGTGCAAATTGAAATCCAACATGTCTTGGGCATACACCTGCTAGACAAATCAAATCGCCCGACTCAATTGAAAGAGCACATATAGAACGCAGTTGCTCCATTGGATTGCTGTTGACATGCACAAATTCTACCCTAGTAGACGCACTAATAAATCCACAATCGTACCGTGTAGCTTCAGCAAGTTCATCAAACCCTGGTTTTACTATAACGAAAACTGTCATTCCAATTCCTTTATAATTGCATCATAATGACGTTCGATACTTCGCTTGTTCATCATGTGAACATCCTCATTTGCAATTTCAACTACTAGATTTTTCCATTCTTCCGGTAGATTACTTAACATAATCCATCGATTTGCTCCGCATACTTTTATCAAGTCATCGCACTGATCTTGATATCGCATGAATCCTGGAATAGTACCAATGAATCCACCATCACGCCAACCGTCACATAAGTGTGCCGCAATGCTTGCCGCATAATCTGTGCGATAAAGTGTACCTGGAAACTTATATAAAAATCTATAGTATTCCCAATTTTCTTTTACTACTGCCCATATGTTAAAAAAATGTTTGGATTCTTCACTCTTTCGCCAATACACCACAGTTGACCACCACATGCGTATACCTGTTGAATGTAACCAACGTTCATTTAAATAAGGTTCTTCGCCTCGAAGATTTTTAGCGTTCCTATACATATAAACATCGTGCTGGCCACCAAATAAGTTTGCTAAATTTGCATTACCACATATATAATCAGTATCTATTAGTATAGTTTCTTCAAATGGACTAATATTATAAATGTCATGTTTATTGGTATTTGTAAATTGTGCATTGAAGCTATAATATGCGCCGTCATTGTGTTGACGAGTGTTTTTTTGATATTCTGGGTTTGTTATAATAATTTCGTCCCAGGCTGCTAGCATTAGCGGTCTATTCTCAGCAGTCTGAGAACAATGGTCAAGGCTGGCCTGGTTTGTAACTAGCACCACTGGATACTCCGGCATATATTTTTTAATTGCCAAGGCTGCAATTAATGCCAATCGTGTATAATCTATTTGCTCATTGTTATAGGCAAACATCATGAACCCTTTTTTCTTGTTCATGTTACAATCCTACAATTTTGGCAGTAGTTCTTGAAGATTTAAGTTTTTGCTGTTCTTCTTGTCTTAGAGCCATGGCAGCATCATAATGCTCAATCAATAATGATAGAAAGTGTGAGGTATCAGTAATGGTTACAACATTACCAGATTGATCTTCAACATAAAGCTTGCCGCCTAATTTAACTTTAGTATCAACAAATGCAATTAAATTGGTAGATGATTTAAAAATAGCACCTTGAAATGAAAAGACAAGTGCCGCTTCAGTGCGAGCTATAATGTTTTGTCTTTGAACTTGTAAGGTGAGCCGATAATTGGCAAACGCAAGTGCGTCCGTTAATCTTGTGTCCATAGGGTTCCCAGTATTCAGTACGTACTTTATTTATTTTACGTACTGATACTAGGGCAAGCCTAATTTAAATACTATTACAGTTTTATTCCCC
>Ga0114975_10001020_pt1 | contig 20487 bp, 18 predicted proteins | sample S_130626_EF_Meta_FD_87031 | JGI IMG/M metagenome (GOLD analysis project Ga0114975, IMG submission 87031) | Freshwater microbial communities from Lake Simoncouche, Canada to study carbon cycling - S_130626_EF_MetaG | ecosystem: Environmental > Aquatic > Freshwater > Lake | place: Lake...
CAAAAAAAGAACCTGGTTTTGAAAAATGTTCGCCTATAAATAGCGATAAGAACGATGCTTTTATGGTAAAACTTAAAGAATTACAAGGTTGTTTTAATAATAAAGTAGGAGGAGAACATATAGTATTTACTCTTTTAATAGGTCATTTAGAAAAAAACATAACTGAAGCTAAAAAGAGTTTTAGATCCAAAGACATTAATTATAATTGGGATGATTCAATTCATGCATTTGTTGTATCAAGTGATACTGCTACAATTACAGAAACAGATTCAAACAAAAAATTTAGATTTATTATTTTTGTGATTACGTTGTTTTATAAAATAACAAACTCTCTTGATAAAGATATTGAACAGATTGGAAATAAAGAAGACGAAGATGTATTTATAACAGTAAACAGCAATGAGGCAACATTATTAGGGTTACCTATTATTGATGAACCTAAAAAGACATTGTTAACTACATTAAAAGAGGCAATAAAGGATAAATATAAAGATCTTAAAAGTGTTTTTAAAACAGGGAAACCCCGTTCGTCTAGTGATGCTAGTACTGCTAGCATGAAAACTGATAGCAGTAGTGATGATGATAATAATGATGATTTTCCTATAATGGATCCTAGTATATATGGCGGTAAACGCAAAACAGCCAAGAAACAACGCAAAACACGTAAATCCAAGAAATCAAAACGTGCTACCCGTAAACATTAAATAAAAAATATATAAATAACACACGATATTTATATATAGAAATGTTACACCTTACATTACCTACATTAGCTGCATATCAATATCTAAAAACACCAAACAAATGGTTACAATCTATTCATCCAGCAGATATACAATCTTTCTCTATTGTTCATAATTTATGTTTGCATGTATTTAGTTTGTATACATTTACCCAATTATTCCTCGTACTGTTGTCAAATGGTGTTTCATCAGAATCGGGATTTTATTTTAATCAACCATCTATGAGGTGGATACTTTTTGTGTTTTATTTATCAAAATATTACGAATATGTTGATACGATGATTTTATATGCCAAACACAAACAACCCATATTTTTACAAAAGTTTCATCATATTGGTGCAACAATTGTATGGCATTTGGGTTTTGTATATGAGTTTGAAGGTGTTTACTTTGCATCCTTGATTAATTCTGGTATTCATACAGTGATGTATGGGTATTATTTTTTATCATTGTTTGGTACTATTCGTCCAATGATTAATAAATATAAAATCTATATTACTTCTGCACAAGTAGCTCAATTAGCATTTGGATTTGTAGCCCTTCCTTGGTTCTATTATAGTAAGGAATCGTTAGTAAATCAGCGTATAATTGTAGTTTTTGATTTATATATAGGGTGTTTGATAGGGTTATTTTTGCAGTTTATGATAAAAAATTATTTTAATTCCTCAAGGGTCAGATACCAGTAACGATTTGAAATCACGCTCTTACAGAGCGTCCCATTTTAAATCTTCGCTGGTATAAATATAGTTATTAAATATTATCTTATAGATGCTGTTGGTATTGAAATAATTAAAATACCACTTCCTCCATGTTGTGCTGATGAACCACCGATTGAGCCCCCGCCTGCTCCTCCTCCTCCTGTGTTGTCTCCTCCACTTTGAAAAGCATCAGGGCTGCTATTACTGTACGCTTGACCACCATATGCAGCATAAGTAATTGGACTTTGCTTCCCCAACCCACCACCTCCCCCACCTAATCCACCTGCTCCTCCAGTACCTGTAGTGCATGACCCACCACCTCCACCTGCCCAATATAAGTTAGAACCTGTAATATTACATAGAAATCCAATTCCACCTGCCCCAGAAGTAGTGCCAGCCCCAGAATATCCTGGACCACCTGCACCGCCACCACCACCACCTGCAATATTGCCTGCATTTCCTCCAGGATATCCTAAATTATTGTTTGCATTATTGGCAGCCCCGCCAAGATATGACAAAGCTCCAGCGGCACCTCCTCCAGACGCTCCAGCAAGACCGCTTGCATTATTATTACCACCACCGCCACCATATGCTATAATATTACCAATTCCTCCTTGACTAACGGAAAAGTTAAGTGTAGTGTTATAACCATTGGTTACCCTTGTTCTGCCTGAACCTACAGCAATTGTTCCAGTTGTATTTGAATTTAAAGTATAAGTTGTATAAACAACACCGCCGCCACCGCCACCGCCACCCCTCCCCCCGCCGTTAGCGCCTCCACCTCCTCCGCCAACTGCTAAAACAGTTATGACTGGGTTTAGAACTATATTACTAAAGTTAATGGTACCAGTGGTTGTTCCAGAACTATTAGTTTTAAATATATATATAGTATTTCCGATTCCATCTGTGGTAATAATATTAGCATCTGAAGTTATACTAACCAAATTAGCAGAAGGCGTAGGTGTAATTGTAACTTTAGTTTTTATACTTCCCATAAAACCAATAGTATTAAACGTTGAGAAACTCATTTATAAATGAGTTTATTTTAATAATAATAAAAAATTTAAAAACAAATAATTTATATGGATAAACTCCTAAATTTGTAAGGGTGTGGATAAACTTGTAAACTTGTAAATTTGTAAGGGTGTGAAATAATAAATATATATCTCATCGTTTAATAAACGTAATTAAACCTTTAACTTCACCATCCGTTTCACTATAAATACAATCAAAAGGCTCATAATATTCCATCCAAGAATAGTTTCCTTGAATACAAGGTTTGGAACGAAACTTACCAACAATATGGTGTTTTTCTAGTCCAGCCGCTTTCCATATTTCGCAATCAGCATCATCACCAAACATAGAATCCATATGCCATTCACCCACACTGCTATGGAGTAGATGTTTTTCATTTGGGCCAATACGTGTTGATTTTAATGTGTTGGAGCCCGTAGTCCATCTACATATTTGCAGAGGTAGGTCCGTAGTATTATGGAAATAGATATATTTAATAGGCTCTCCGAAGATTGACATGATTTTATAAATATGAAATAATGTTTCATATTTATATCAATTTTTCACGGAAAAATTGAAGTTAAATTTTTAATTACATAAATGGTAAATACAAGACATGGAAAATCAAATAATCATTGAAAAGGGTAACCAGGGAGAAAATGACGAAATTCTTTATAAGAAAAAATTATATGAAAACAGGTCTAATATTGAATACTTGGTAAATATATTTGGAAACGATGCATGTGAAGGTATAGAAATCATTAATCCTACTACAAAATTACCATACGCGTCTATTGAACAAATAAAAAAAGCTCCCTCTGGGTCTAAAGCTGATGTTATAATTTTGTTTAAACATACAAATGTAATGCGATATCCATCTATGAAATCTTTGCGTGGTGCAAAACCATCTATATTAAATCATACACCTAGAAGTGCAAATGTATTTCAAACAACTTTACAGCCATGCATTGGTGAATTAGATTTACTGGCAAAAGAATATATTAATAACAGGAAAAACAAAATAATGAATGAAAGAAGAAAAGTTGTTTTTGGCGAGGATATTGAATTTCGTGATATGAAATCATTTCATGATGAAAAGATTAAAACAAGTTTTATCAAGATGCTTTCATATTTTATATTCACAGGAACTGGGAAAAAACTTTCTCCAATTGAATGTGATTCTATTCTTGTGATTAATAAAGATGGCTCTCTCAAGTTTATAGATTGTGGTTCAGATGAAAAAAAGATGAACTATGTAGAAACTATCATTGAACAATGTCGCATTTCTTTTCGCCCAAAAGGTATGCCAAAGAAGATAGTAGATGATTGTCTTCCATGGATTTATACAGATGACGTCAATGGGAAACAATGTGGTAGCATTCATGTTAGATTATAATATTTTGCAATTTGCTTACCAATGATTTCAGTAAAGACAGTAGGAATTGTATTACCTAATTGTTTCCAATGGTCCTTAATTTTTCCACATAGTTTAAAATTGGAATCAAACCCTTGCAATTTCAAACAATCAGCAATCGTTAATCTATATTCCTTACCATCAACCATATATCCATCCCAATTATGTTTATCGTTAATTGGGGAATTTTTACCACCACAACGAATAGTATAAGCAATTTTTTTTTCAAACTTCTTTCCAAGAAGTTCTGATAGCGTGGTTTCACGCTTGTATTCATCTAAGTCAAGTATTTTTTCTATATGTTTGACAATTTCAGTATCATTTCTAATTGCAACAATAAATAACCGTTTTCTCATTTGTGGTAATCCAAAATCACTGCATTTTATAACTTTATATGTTATTGAGTAACCAGCCTTTTGAATATCATCTTTTATTCTTTCAAAAGTATTACCTTTGTCATGGTTCAGTAGTCCCTGAACGTTTTCAAGAATGATTATCTTCGGTCTATGATGATCAACAAATTTCATAATGTTAAAGAATAAAGTTCCCCGTTTATCATCAAACCCTTTGTGTTGTCCACATTGGCTGAAGGGTTGGCATGGAAATCCCGCACATAATATATCATAATGAGGAATATTTTTAGGTTCAATATCTATGATATCATCAAGAGGTAGGATTCCATAGTTTTCTTTATACGTTTCCTTCACTGCTTTATCAATATCACATGACATCACACACTCCCATCCTAACTTTTTGAAAGAATAATGGAAACTACCAATACCACAGAACAAATCAATGAACTTGATGTTTTTATTGTCATTCGTTGATTCGGAAAAATGGTTAATCATATTAGGTTGTTATTTTATATAATAAGTTGATACTTTTATATTGAAATCAATTTTTTACTATGGTCAAGAAATACGTATTGTATTATAAAAAATTGAAAACTTTAAAAATACGTAAATATGTCTTATAAACCATATTAAATGAGTATGGTAAAATGTGATTTGAGTTCTAATGCATTAGACTCAACAAAAAATTGCACTGCATGTTGCAAAGAATATTCTATTGACCAATTTGTTGGTATGAAAAATAATATTACAAAGACGTGTAAAAATTGTCGTGATAATAATAAGATACAAGATGCAAAGCGAAACAAAGAGCATAGAAATGAAGTAGCTAGAAAGAATGATGCAAAACCAGAACGAAAAGCTGTAAAAGCCAAATGGAATGAAGAAAATTATGATAAAGTTGCTAAGAAATGGATGGATTGTAGGCAAAGAAAAATAGAAAAAATTGGAACAGAAGAATATTTAAAACAACAAGCTGAACAAGCGAAGAAATGGAGAGAAGATAATCCAGAAAAGACTGAAGAAGCTAATACGAATAAACGTAACAGTAAGAAATTACAATATAATGTTTATAAAAGAAGTGCTAATTATAAAAACTTGGATTTTACAATTACTTATGACGACTATGTAAATATAGTTGATAAAGATTGTTATTATTGCGGAACTATTCAAGAAAAAGGTTTTAATGGAATAGATAGAAAAGACCAGACAAAGGGTTATCTATTAGATAATTGTGTAAGTTGTTGTAAAATGTGTAATTATATGAAGGGTTCTTGTAGTGATGAGGTCTTTATAAAACGAATAGAACATGTACTAACCTTTCAAAATAAAATTTCTGGTAATTTGTATCCACAATGTTTTGCGAATCATAATTCTTCATCTTATTCTGATTATAAATCTAGAGCAATTAAAAAACAAATAGATTTTCTAATAACAATTTTAGATTATAAAAATATTATAAATAATGACTGTTATTTATGTGGAAAGAAATCTGATGAAACCCACACTAATGGTATAGACCGATATGATAACAACAAAGGTTATATATTAGATAATACAAAAACATGCTGTTGCGAATGTAATTATATGAAAAAGGATTATATATTTGATGATATTATTAATAAATTCATGTTAATTTATGAAAAGAATAAAAATACTTATATTGATAATGATAATGATGTTATTGTATATTACGATAACAATGAACTATCAAATCAATTAACAAATTCTATAGTATTTACCGATAACGCAATTCCCGTAATTGCATCTTCAAACAATGATGATAAAAAATATAAAAACAGGAATAAACAACAATCTCATCGTGAAAGAATCATACAAGAACATGGTATTGAATATGTTAGAGAGAAACAACGGGAAAAAATGAGAAGATTAAGAGATGATAATAAAAACATAGTTAAAAATAATAATAAAAAAACAGATGAGGAAATAAAAGAGGCAGCTAGAATAAGAAAGCAAAAACAAAGAGAAATTTTAAGAGAAAAATATGGAGATGAAGAATATAAAGAAATGAGAGCAAAAGAAATAGCTGATAATAGAAAAAAGAAAAACACAGAAGAAGATGATTAATATTGAAACTGTTATATAATTACTTTTTAATAATTATATAAATTTTTTTGTTATTTTAATGAGAATTATTATTTTGTTGGTCACACAAAAATTGTGCCTAACCTAATTTGAATAAGCCACGCCTGCCATACCGCTCATGACACGGAGGACGTTGTAGTTAACAGCGTATACACGGACCTTGGCAGTGGCAACACCCGCAACGGTGGGGGATGAGAGAACGAGTTGGAGAACAGCGTTATCAATGCGGGAGAAGTTGCATGATCCAGAGGGTTGGTGCTCCTCAGGGCGGAGGGCGAAGGAGTATACGTTGATACCAGTGTCGGGGGCACGGGTGTGGTGTTGGAAGGGTTGGACTACGTCAAAGTAGCTGCCCTCACGCTCAGAGAAGCGGTCTTGGCCGTTGAGTTGGAGTTTGGCAGTGACAACGGGGTTTTGGCCCCAGCAGTGCATGTCAAGAGCAGTTTCAGAGAGGACGAAGACACCAGCATCGGAGACAAGGGACTCAGATGTGGAGGCAGCTGTTCCCCAGGGAACATTGGACCATTGGGAGCCAGTGTTAGTGGGGCCAGAGACATCAAGAGCACCAGGCATTTGGAAGAGGCCAGAAGCGTTGATGAAGCCATTGTCACCCTCACCAGAGCCGACAGACATGGGTCCACCGAAGGCATGGATAGCGTTGGGTAAAGCATCAATGGAGTCAGTGTAGTTGAAGGGTTGGGCACCGAGTGTGCGGTAGAGGACACCAGCGGCATCAAGGGATGAGCAGTAGTCAACGTTGGCATCAGGTTGGACGACCCAGATGAGCTCCTTGCAGGGGTGGTTGAAGTTGAGCTTAATCTTGTTGGAGGATGAGCCTACGGACTCATCACCAGTGAATTGGACTTGCTCAAAGAGGTACTCGTGGGGGTTTTGTGCCATCTTGCGGCGCTCATCAGTGTCAAGGAAGATGTAGTCAACATAGAGGGAGGCAGCAACAAGGGATTGCTGGTAGGCAGCAGAGACGGATTGGGTTCCGCTGGTGCCAGCAAGGGTTTGGACGGCCCAGAGGCACTCACCAATGGGGCGGATGTCAAGGTTAATCTTGACCTCGTGGTATTGGAGGGCAATAAGGGGAAGAGCAAGGCCAGGGTTGCGGTTGAACCAGAATTGGAGGGGGATGTAGAGGGTGGTCTCAGGGAGTGTGTTGCGGGGAGCGCAAACTTGGTTGGGGCCACCAGAGCTGGCGCAGGGACCAGAGACATCAGCGAATGTGGGGTCAGTGATGTAGGTAAGTTGGGTGGTGTTACCAATCATCTTGTAGTATCCGCGTTGTTGCTCAGAAGAGACGGTGAGTTGGTTCCAGATGTGCATCCAGTCACCATATTGGCGGTCAATGCGTTGGCCACCAATCTCAACCTCAACTTGAGCAATCATTTGCTCACCAATGTAGTCTAACCAACGGGCATAGACACCCTTGTTGGCACCAGCAGCGCCAGTGTACAAGCTCTGGTTAATCTCAGGGAGAGTAACTTGGAGGTATGTGCGGTAGGCAAGGTCACCGTTGCGGCTAATTGTGCAGGTTACACGGCGGCCGAAATCGGCTTGGCCAGAGAAGGTTTGCTCAATTGACTCCATAGCGAAGTTGGTGTGGCGTCTGTAAGACACCTTCCAGAAAGTAATCTCGGGGGTTCCAGTAAGGAACACGTCTTGGGCGCCATAGGCGACGAGTTGCATAAGTCCACCAGCCATTTTGGAATAATCCTTATACTATCCTCAAAGAAAATAATTTTGGGAGAAAACAATTAATTAATAATTAAATATGTATTAATTAATGAAATGTAATAAATAATCGCTAAAAGTCTGCACATATTAACTACAGAAAAAATAAATATGAATTACAGATATTGATATTGTAATTTTTCCTAAATTTAATAGCAATATATTTTTATGAAGTTCTTATTAAATACTTTCTTAAAAAGTATTTAATAATCATGCTTTTTTACTCATTTCAAAAGGGTCAGATGAGAAATTACTAAACAAAAAATCCTCTAAATAATTCTCTTGGAATATTTCTCTACGGTTTTCATGCTTCTTAGTAAAAATATAAGAATCCTGTGATTTTTTTATACTCCATCCTTGGTCTAAAGCATTCATAATAAATAACATTTTACGCAATGAAGCTTTCTCTAATTTAATATTGTTTGGTAAATCATTGGTTACTTCTAATTTGTGTGGAGCTGACATATATATTTTGATGATACACAATTTTAATGGTATTTACGAGTTTTGTGTCTATTACTTCCACCAGCACGTTTACGTTTCTTTTTTGAAACCGCTGTAGAAATAGCACTAGGTGAAGGAACTTCCTCTGGTATATCAAACAATAATTCTTCTTTAGGAGGAGCAGGAGTTTTCGGTTTCTTTTCTGCAAGTGTAGCGCGTTTTTCAGCAGCTGCTGCGGTTGCTGCTCTTTTTTCTGCAGCAGTAGGCGCCTTAATTGCTTTCCTAGTAGTAATAAAATCTGAACTAGGTTGCGCTGGTGGAGGAGTACCCACATCGCCTCTAATAGCAAATGCACTTTCTGCAGGTGCTAAATAACCAGCCATAGAATTAATATTTATCCCGTAAAATGCTCTTAATAACATATAACCTGCGCGAACACCAGATGGTTGGTCACCGTTAGCTCCTATGCGATATTGATTTGAAATATTAAAACCATTAGTATATGCACCTCCTTCTGCAACAGAATTTACCTCTTGGAATAAATCACCAACGCTTTTTAAGGAACCACATGATACTAATTCAGAAAAAATTAATTGGTTGTTAATTAAAGAATCCCACATCATTTTAGATGATACTGTACCACCTGACCCAGCAAACAAATTCCTCCAAATACCAAGTATTGCACTTAATAGTGTTTTAAATGTTTCATTTGCTGAAAGAGTAAGAACACTCTGGCCTTCTGTTACATCTATAATTACTTCTACCTCTGGTAAATAAAACTCATTTATCTGAGCTTCATATGTAACTCTTGTTCTCCATTTTCCTGAACTGTTTGTTACATCAGTTTTTCCATGATAATAAATAGGATTACTTTCATTATCGTTTCTAATATCAAACTCCATAGGATTAAATTCCTTTCTATTTGCTGGATATATGCGTTTAAGAGGGTAACATGAACCAAAAGTTCCTTGTGCGTCATTAACAGAACTTATTGGACAAATACGTGATTGTTCTTCTATTTCTACATAATCTAATGCGTCAGATGCTGCATTATTAATGGCAACCACATTTAGAGCACCCTTCTTTGGACTTTTTATTGCTGCGACTACACCTTTAATAGCGTTTATATTTCCTAGGTATTTTGGACTGCCAGATGCATATCTTTTAAATGCCTCTCTAATATTTTCATCTATTGACCCTGGTACACGCTGAGCTGCTATTATGTTTTCTATTATTTCACATTCAGCTTGTAGAACAGTATTGTTTTGATATACGGTTCGTGCGTTAATATTATCTCCAAGTATGAATCTCTTTCCACCACTAGCTACAGTTACTGAAATCATTTGGACATTTCCACGTTGGTCGGGTGTAAGACTTCCTGAATTGGACCTTGCTTCTTCCCTTTCTGCTTTCTCTAATAAACGAATCTTATGGTCAACTATTGTTCTATAGACGTATGCGAATAATTTTATAATGTTGTCTAATAGTTTTATTTTAAATTTTCTAATTTTAGATGGTTCTGGGTCTCCTCTTCTTGGGTTTAAAGCAGTCATAAAGTATTCAAATTCAGAATTAACTGGATTTTTATAAGTATTCTTGTATGTTTTTTCATTTATAACAAGCATTAATTCCTCATCACTTCGCACTATAAGAGGGTCTAGAACTGTATCAATTGTCTCTTTTAATGTAATAACAGCTCCATTGTCTATATCATATAAAGCGCTTAATTCTGTTTCTCCTGACATCACGTTTAAAATAGGTTTAAATTCAGGTGTGGATTCTATTGTAGTTTCTATGTTATCAATACTGCCTCCTTTTTGATTAAAACCACCAGCCCCTCTGCGTGGAAATCCAAATACATTAGGTATACGGAGTCGTGGTGCTTGACCACGTGTAAATGGATTAAAACCTGTTTTTTTAACTTCAATGGGTCGCTCTTCTTCTTCAACAACCACTTGAGCTTCAGGTATTGACGTTTTAAAGTAATCAGAATATTGATCCTCTAATGTTTGTAATAAAACATGTAAAGAATCTATATTTTCCCAATCAATTAAATTTCTTTCAGAATCCAATAAAAAGAGAAACAATGCATGCTCTATATTAGTGTTATTAAACGAGTCGTATGGGTTTTTATCACCTTTCTGGTAAAATAAATATAATTTACCCATCAATTTAAAATAATCTCCCAAATCTGCCTCTGACTCTTTAATGGCGTTTCCAAATGCTTTGCGCATTAATTCACAATGGTGTTCATAACTGCCTTTTGACTTGTTCGGTCTAATATTACCAATTACAAACAATTTTGATTCATATACTAATTGTTTAATATCTTGTATTATTTTAGCACGCTCTCTGGTAGTTTTAGAAACACCTATAAAATTGTTTATATGACCGACTAAACCGTTTAACTGGCTAATGTTTTCTTTCTCTACTTTTTTACACCAATCTCTTAAAAAAGGAACAGATTCACCTACACCGAATTCAGAATAATCCTCTTCATTCTTTAGCATTTTATCTTTAATAACTAATTCTTTCTTACGCTTAGGACCACCACCCAATGATAATGGACTAACCCCGCTAACAATTTTAGTAAAATTATCAATACTATTACGAATAGTTTTCATTCTTGCTGAAAAGTTTACAGCATTAAAATCATGTAAAAAATCATGTATAAATATCATTGCTAACATAAAAGTTGCGTCGTAATCACTATGAAACTTTATTTCTACCATTTAACTAAACTCTTCTATTAAATTATATTCAGAAAATAAAACCTACATAAAAGCACGTCAGTATTTTATCTATAATGAACTCAAATAAAAATACAAAAATATTGCAGAAACAACAAGCAAATACAATAGATGAAAAACACAACGAATTATTAGAACATTTCCGCAATATAGAAATAATGCGCATCCCAGAGATTGAGAATGAAATAAATATCTTAAAAGACCAAGCTAAAAAACTAAATGAGGGCCAGATAGAACAATATTTAGACATACGCGATAAAATCCTGTCTTTACGGTCAGAATTTAAATTATTAAAGGGTGAAAAAAAACGATATTTATTAGATAATTCTAAATACATCTTTCATTACTTTGAACAAAAGCAACAGATCTCTACTGGTACAGTTACTACCCAGAATTCTAATGTAGTAAATTCATTTTTTAAGATAAAATCCGTTACAAGCGAAGCTGCCAATCCACAAAGTGATAAATATGCACAATCTAAAAAAGCATATCAAAACTATTGGAGAAATGTAGGCAGTGAATTACCCAATATTCAAAACTTTATTGTTACGTCCGACTTATGTGAAATATGTAATGTCGGTGAGATGATACCTCAAGATGAAGAGGGTATTTTGATTTGTAATAACCAGGGATGTGGAAAATTTATTACATATATTGTAGATAGTTCTAAACCTACGAACAAAGAGCCACCGAATGAGGTTTCTTATACTGCTTATATCAGATTGAATCATTTTAAAGAGATTTTATCGCAATTTCAGGCTAAGGAAACAACGCAAATTCCTGAAGAGGTTATTAATGCGATTAAGGCAAGGATTAAGAAGGAACGTATCAAAGATATGTCACTTATTAATTACGATAAAATGAGGGATATCCTTAGAAAACTGGGGTTTAATAAATATTTTGAACATATTCAATATATTAATTCATTGTTTGGTATTAAACCACCAATTATGAATGAAGAATTACATGAAACATTGTGTGTTTTGTTTATTGAGATTCAAAAGCCATGGGCTGTTCATTGTCCAGCAAATCGCACGAATTTCTTTAATTACACGTATACATTACATCAATTATGTGTTTTATTGGATCAAACGCAATATTTGCCTTATATTCCTATGATGAAGGACCGTGAAAAACAATTAGAACAGGATATGATATGGAAGAAAGTTTGTAATGATTTAGACTGGGAGTATTTTCCGAGCGTATGAGGGGAACCGACCCGCGAAGCTTTCACGGTTCCCCCTCAGACCCCCTCCCTTATTCAAGTTTTTATTTCAGATAATTTTTCACGTAAATTATTGTAAAGGGAAGGTTCTTAAGGAAACCTACGGTTTCCTTAATTTACGTTAAATCCCTAAAAATAATTTAGGCATATCAATTATACCATGGACATTAGAGAAGCTCAATTACTGCAAAAAGATGCCACCATAAACAAACTTAGACAAGAAAATTCAGTATTGACAGAAATCGTAGATAATCTCAGGAAACAATTAGAAAAGTATACTAATAATGACCGTCATAAAAGGTATTACGAACAAAACAAAGACAAGGTCAAGGAAAACGCTAAACAATATTTGAACCGTCTAAAAACAGAGAACCCAGATAAGCTTAAGGAATATCGCCATCGTGCTTATTTGAAACGTAAGGATAAGATTATGAAAGCAGACATTGAAAATCCTATTGAATTGCAACAATAAATTTTATCAGTAATAGATAAAATTTATATTAGTATTTGGTTGGCTGCATTTACATAGCCATCTTGAGACCACCGATCAAATTTACACCAGCACCAAATCCTGCACCACCTCTAACTGTAGCACCAGCGGCAGGGATGAAAACATCAAGGATGCTGAATACAGCAGCGGCAGTTAAAGCAATGATGACAATCTCCTCAACATTGAGGGGTTTCTTGGGGATCAATAAGGCTACAACCGCAACGGCTAAACCTTCGATTAAGTACTTAATAGCACGTTTAACAAGCTCGTTGAAATCAAACATACCACTCATTCTGGTTATATATTATAATCAAACAAAATAATTTTTAGTATTAATTATTCCTAAAATAAATAATATTATATGTTAACAAAACACTTAAACAGATTTCTCATAAAAATCCTATATATTGCTAAAGATGTCGGCATTTGAAAAGAAGACTTTACCAGATGGTCAAAAAAATCCTAAATATGTTGATTTGTGTGATGAAGACCAACCAATTGCTGGACAAAAGTTCTGTTGCATGTCATTCGTATCTCCTGAGAAGATTCTTAAAAAGCGGGAGGTATTGTTATTTAACTCTTTCGTTAAAAACTGGGATTTTGCTAAATCTATGGAAAGATACCAAGATTTTATCCAATTTCTCTCTTTTAAATACAATTTAAAAGTAGATGATGTGATTACTGATTTTAACGACTTTATCAAGGAAGAGGGTGACAAGATAAAGAGTGTTGGTGTAGAAGATGACTACAAAAACTTTGTAGATAAGCACGAGGAGAAGTTTAATGAGCAGTTTAATCGTGAGCATGCTTTCCAAACAAATGTTCGTGGATTAAAGGTACGTGGTGTTTTCTCAACCCAAGAAGAAGCAGAGAATAAGTGCAAGTCATTGCGTAAGCACGACCCAAATCATGATATCTTTGTTGGTCCCGTTGGTATTTGGATTCCTTGGGACCCTGATGCTTACAAGACTGGTAAGGTAGAGTTCTTGGAGGAGGAGTTGAACCAACTCCATAATGAGAAGATTAAGAATGAGACTCTTGCTAAAGAGGAGTTTGATAAGCGTGTTATGGAGACTAAGCGCAAGGCGATTGAGGAAAATATTAAGCTTGCTAAGAAGAGTGGAAATGTATTGACCCAAACTATTGATGATGATGGTAATTTGATTGGTGTGAAAGAAACCGTTAATTTTGATGAGCGTGAAGTTGCTGATGTTGAGTCTACAAAACTCCATAATGAGTTGCTTGCTAAGAAGGCTAGAGAAGCACTTGGTGAAAACAATGTCTAATGGTATTATGGTCTAAGTATTATTAAAAAGATATAAACAATTTATCATTTATATCTTTAGGTTACGATGCACACTTTCTCACAAATAGCACATAAGACTACTAGTGAAACTGATGAGCTATATAATTTCTCTACAAATATCAATTCAAAAAACATGAAGTTTGATTTTTGTAGTAAAGCACATAATCATGAATATGTGCCAAATCTCACAATACCGTTTGAAACTGATATGACAAACAGATTAATGAAAATTTTCTTATTCATGTTTGCAGTAGGTCATATTGATTATTCTATACAATCAAAGTTTTCATATTTTAAGAAAACTATAGATAATATCTTTATGACATCTAACCAGCGAGATGAATTTATTAGTAGGTTTTGCAAAATACAGCGTCATTATTGGGCGTTGAGTAGAGCAGTTTATAGATATAAATGGAGAAAAGCACCTTGTCGTATTCAGACCGACCTGATTCTAACTCCTATTAATGAATCACAACATAATGTGATTACTATATTGCAAAACAATAACAAATACCTATTTACTGTTTCTGATATGCGCACTATTATAGAAGGTGCGTTAAGCAATTCACCTTATATGTTTGCGCACCCATTAGCACCTAAGAACCCTTATAATAATTTGCCATTTGATAAGGCAACGTTATATCATATTTATTTCTTTATGAAACAGGGTAATTTTGTGTTGTCTAATTTGTTTCATAATTACTTTTTGTGTAATTTCAACTTGTTGCATTTTAAGTCTGAAAATGAAGTTATAATTCGCAAAAAATATATTGGGGAATATATAAATAATGCGGAATGCGATGAATTGTATGATGAAGCACTACGTATGTTGACTATTAGTAAATTTACTAAGAAACTTATTATAGATGATGATTTCCCTAAGGAGCGACTAGTTGAAATTATGAAACCATATTTGCGTATATTTTTTTCCCATATTTATAGTTTAGATATATGTGAGAGGAATAATGCTGCCTGTGAATTGAGCAAACAGTTGAAGCGATTTTATGAGTTTAATCCACAATTTGGTAGGAAATTCATACGGTTGAAGAACGGACGTAAGACTAATTGGCAATTTAATGATAAACATATTGAATTCCGTGGAAAGAATTACTCATTAAACTATAAAGATTCTCACATAGACTTGGAAGAAATCAATAGGAACCATGAGATTGTTCGTCGCATTCCAAGCCCACAAGAAGAATATTATGATACTCCAGAAATTTCTGGAGTTAGTGATGAAAGTGGAAGCGATGATGATGATGATAATGATGATTATATATTAAGACGTTCTTCTAGACCTGTTGATAATTCAAATATTGATATTGCTTCGGACACTACTAGCCCGCTAGGAGAATCAATTACGAATGTTTTGTATAACACTACTGAAGAGAGTAAAGAAGGTGAAAACTAAAGTGAATGGACAATAGAATTAGAAAAAACGATTAAAATACCCAAGATGAAATAAAAATAAAAATTTTGAGAATAAACATCATGTTTATCCTCAAAAACAAGGGAAGCTTCGCTATTTACCACTTGGTCTTCTTCACATTGATTTGCTGTCCCTTTGTTTTCTTAGATTTGCTAGGGTCATATGCATCATCTTCATCATCTGAACCCATGCTCTTAGATATTTCCCAGAATTCCTTAGACCCCAACTTGAAATCTGGATGGTCTTGGGCTTTATACCAGAAAATCTGGTCGTTTAATTTATTAGACTTAGCATTATTATTAATAACTAAACACTCATAATTTTCTGTAGTTTGGTCCATGACTGCGCAGAAAGATTCTAATGTGGGAAACATACTAGCATAGTTCTCCCATATTCTTTTACGATTTCCTAGAGTAGGCTCTCTTAAAATAAAAACATAATCAATATTGGTACGAAGATTTGGTGGAATACCTAAAGGGTACTGCATAGTAATTATCAACATTATCTTCCAATGTCTGCCATTCATGAATAAAAGACGCATAAGCTTATCCTTTGTCCAAGACTGGTCATAGAGACAATCATCTAAAATAACAAATGCACGTGGGTCAATAGTAGTTTTCTTATATACTTCTATCTCTTTATTTACCTGTTTTAATACCATTTTCTGACGTCGTAATACATTCTCAATCAATATACTATTATATTCTTCATGAATAAATAATTTAGGAACGTGAGCAGCATAAAATCCATTACCTGCTTCTGTACCAGAAATAACTGTTCCAATAGGAACATCTTGATGATAAAACAATAAATCTCTTACTAAATATGACTTACCCGTATCACGACGACCAATCATAACAATAACAGGTCCTTTGTTTTCATCTGGTTTAAATGTAATTGCTCTCATGTCAAACTTTTTTAATTCCAATGTCATTATCAATCAATATATGAATATTGATATATTATAATTAATCACTCTAAACTAATATTTATTATGTATTAAAAAATACTCAATAACCCCTAATAAGTTTAGAAAGTAAAATTTAAAATATATAAACCACTTATACAAAAATGAGTATTTTAGATGATACTAAATTCAATATTCATTATGTAAAACAAAAACCAATTGATTTAGGTTCTTTAGAGAAAGATTATGCATACAACCATGAAGATTTAGAGTACCATTATAATCCATTTCAAATCAATCACTTTCAAAACTATAATCCTGTCTATTCTCTGTTTTTTGACTTATCTGAAAAAAGTTATAATAAAATAGCATTAAATCATGATTACCATTTTGTCAATATGAATAAGGTTATTAATTACGAAACACAAGAAACCACAAATAAGCCAGTGTTTATTAAATACTCACCTCTTGTTGACCCCATAAGATACATGACTGGAAAATACAAAGATGATATGGATAAAATGAATATTTTACCAAACCCTTTTTCGTCAAATACACCTCTTCAAAAAATTTCATATTACAATAACACATCTTATACTGATAACTTCTTTAGTTTTTTGGCATCTAAATTAATGCATAAACACGATTTTGTACATGGGGTAGATTATTATGGCTCCTTTTTAGGTGTCCAAGAAAAATTTAAAGCAAATATATCTGATGATTTGGAATATTTGAATTCATCGGATTATTTTACAGAGAATATGAATAAACTATTTACAGTGTCAGTTGATACACCCAATGAGTTTGCCAATTTTGGCTCTCGTAGAAATAAGAAAAAGTTGCAAATAGATGATGTTTCTGACGATATTAGTGTAGAAGACCTTGACTTTATTACTTCTACTGAATCGGTTGAACAAACAAACTCTAATGAATTGGTTTATGAGAAAGAAAATAATTCTACAACTAGCAGCTCATCAGATAGTTCAAATAATAGCGAAACTAATTATAGTGTAGACGATGACCAAGAATCTGACAATAGCAATGAAGATGGATCAGATAAAAATAGTGACAGTGACAGTGATTGGGTAAGTGATTCTGATGGTTCCGATAACTACGATGACGATGATGAAGAACAATCTGAATATGCTTTTATAAATAATTTTCCAGTTCAATTGATTTGCTTAGAGAAATGCGATGGTACAATGGACGAATTGTTTGTTAAAGATAAATTAAATCATGATACGGGTGCTGCCGCATTAATGCAAGTAATAATGTCTTTAATTGCATACCAGAAAGCATTTAATTTTACACATAATGATCTTCACACAAACAACATTATGTACGTGAATACAGATAAAAAATATTTGTATTACCAATATGATAAAAAAACATATCGTGTTCCAACTTATGGTAAAATATTTAAAATCATAGATTTCGGACGTAGCGCATACAAATTCAAGGGACAATTGTTTTTTAGTGATAGTTTTGCTCCTGGTGGAGATGGTGCTACACAATATAATTGTGAGCCTTTCATGAATGAAAAAAAACCCCGTATTGACCCTAATTATAGTTTTGACCTGTCTAGATTAGGGTGTTCCATTTATGATTTTATTATTGATGACGATAAATATCCTGAGAATTTTGATGAGTTACAAAAGACAATTCATAGATGGTGTTTAGATGATAATGATAAGAATATTTTATATAAACGCAATGGTGAAGAGCGTTATCCTAATTTTAAGTTATATAAGATGATTGCACGCACGGTGCATAAGCATACTCCACAAGAGCAATTGGGATTCTCTTTTTTTAGTCAGTTTTTATCTAAGAAAGTAGGTGAAGAAGTTATGGATATTGATGTTTTGCCAACCTATGTCTAATAAATTTATTGGTGTATAATAAATTTATTATTATATTTGATACTATGGAAAATATAGTTGTTGAAGAATCAATAGAACAAACCCAAACATTGGATGATGGTCGTGGACCATGGTATTGTTATATTCTTCGTAACCGTAACCCGAAATACGCACATTTATCTTATAATGGCTCTACAAATAACCCAAAACGCCGCTTAAGACAACACAATGAAGAAATCTGTGGTGGTGCCAGATATACCCATGGTCGTGGTGGTGGATGGGAAATCTATGCACTACTTACTGGATTCCCTGACCATAAAAATGCTCTTTCATGTGAGTGGAGAATCAAACATACAAATGGAAAACCAGGAAAAAGACCTGATAAACATTGTGGTGTTATTGGCAGAATCATTGGTCTTAATGATGTATTGAAACTAGACCGCTGGACAAAACAGTGCACAATAGAAAATAAAAATATACAAATGACTCTTTATTTAGCAGAAGATGTGATACAATATATAAATGCATCAGAACTTCCTGAGAATGTTACATTGTTAGCAGGTATACCAAATTTTTAGCGGCTGTACTCGTTTTCGTTGAACCACATACCTTCGGCTTCTAAGCTTGACTTCAGTTCAGGGGTTATCTTGTAAACATGAGCAGCAGTTGCTCTTACTTCGCCAGCACCTACACCAAAACCAGCGTTTCTAAAATCACGCATGTAGAATGTTGCGCTTTCGCCAGAAGTGCCAGTAGCTTTCAAGCAATAGGCCACAGATTGATTCTTGCGATTGGTTGTCATTACTAAATAACGAGTGTTGGGTGTAACTTCTGAAACACTGGAAATGGTAGTGCCAACTCTAGCCAAGACGGGAGCCATCAATTTGGCTCTTAACTCAGGCTTAGGAAGCTGGTTAGGGTGTCCAATACGGGGCTTGGGAGGGAAGACCTCAGCAGTTCTTGCTGCGGTAGATCTTCTGGAACGGGCACCAGTTGCACGTCTGCGTCTTGATGAGCTAGACGACCTAGATGACTTAGATGAGCCTGACCACTCACTATCTGAGCCTGAACTACTTCTCTTCATTGTTCTTCTGGAGGATTTGGGCATAAACTATGTATACATTAGGATGATATTTTTGTCCTAAACCTAAAAAGTTTTCAATTTTTTATGAGTGCCCTGACTAGGACCTAAATATATATTTACATACAGTAGTTTTAAAACCATTAAAATTAGAAGACGCAGCTACAGTATATGACCCAAAATTTTCAACGTAAACTATTTCACTTATTGCCAACTCTGGCAACATGATCTCATCAGCAATTAAATCTATACTGTCACATGTAGGTCCAAATAGACGGCTCTTAAAAAGCTTACCATCACGTTCATTAAATGGTAGAATAGTAGGTACATTATGGTCAAAGTAAATACAATTAAAACTACCATAAATACCATCATTTAAATAATACACAATCATTTTCTCACCATTATCGTCTGTTATAATCTTTTTTCCAATAACATTCAATACAAGTGTGTGTGTTTTCTCAGCAAAATAACGACCAGGTTCTGAAATAAATTTGACTGTACCTGATTCAACTTCCATAGAGAAAAAATCATGAATCCCATCATTCACTCGTTTTGCTATTTCTTCAAAGCTTATTTTTCGGTCTACACCTGGGAAGCCACCACCAATGTCTATAATAGATACCTCTATACCAATCGTTTTTGCAATATCTACTGCTTCTCTACAATCCTTAATCGCTCCATAAAAATTATCACTAGAACTACACCCACTTCCTACATGAAAACTAAATCCAACAACCGCTAATTTCAATGTTTTTGCGATAGTAAGCAACTCTAATACCTGGTCTAATTTACATCCAAATTTTGAATTAAATTTACATATACTATTACTATCATCTACCGCTAAACGAAGTATTAGTTTAGTATATGGATGATATAATTTTATTTTATATAATTCTTCCTCACAATCAAATGTCATTAAATCTACATC
>Ga0114975_10001022_pt1 | contig 20413 bp, 11 predicted proteins | sample S_130626_EF_Meta_FD_87031 | JGI IMG/M metagenome (GOLD analysis project Ga0114975, IMG submission 87031) | Freshwater microbial communities from Lake Simoncouche, Canada to study carbon cycling - S_130626_EF_MetaG | ecosystem: Environmental > Aquatic > Freshwater > Lake | place: Lake...
ACTGCAGTTTTTATGAATCTAGAAAGATATTTTAATAGTGATTATACCTTTTTATTGCATGGCGCATTTAGTAGCAGAAATAAAGAAAATAGTTATTTTGTAGGAGGAAGTGTTTCTTTACCTATTAAATATGAGTTTGACCACGACCGTCGTTTATACCTTGGTTGTTTCTATAGACAAAATGATGCCATTGTGCCTACTGTCAATATCTTAATGGATAATTATATTTTTGGAATAAGTTATGATATCTATAGCAACGGCCTTGCTGCTGCTGGATTAAGGTCTAATAGTTTTGAATTGACTTTTTCAAAATCTTTTGGAAAACGCAAACAGGAATTAATGCGTACTTTATTTGATTAGCCTTAAATGAAAGATTAAAATACAATCGAACAGTTCACCCATTCAGGATCAAAATTTGCATTGTATTTTTTGTAGAAATTAATTGCAGGTTCGTTCCAATCTAATACCTGCCAGTTCATACCCTTGAATCCTTTTTCTTTTGCTTCTACTATCAAAGCATCCATTAAAAGGCTTCCAATTTTTTGACCACGCATATCTTCTGTGACTAAAATATCTTCTAGGTACATTCTTTGTCCTTTCCAAGTAGAGTAGCGCACATAATACAATGCCATCCCTATGACTACGCCTTTTGCCTCCGCTACAAATGCCCACCATACTGGGTTAGCGCCAAATCCACTTGCCTCAAAATGATCAAGTGATACAGTGACTTCGTCTGGTGCTTTTTCGTAGGTAGCAAGTTCTTGGATCAATTCCATCATACGAGCACAATCCTTACGAACAGCTTTGCGAATTAAAATATCCATAATTAAATACTTGTATGATTTACAAAACTGCTTTAGCCAATGCCTGCGCCAAATCTGCTTCTAGGTCTTCTATATTTTCAATACCTACACTCATTCTAATCAAGCCATCTGTAATACCATACTTGATTCTTTCTTCCTTTGGGATGGACATATGGGTCATACTTGCTGGATGTGACACTAAAGTATCCACAGTGCCTAAGGACACTGCACGTGTACAAACTTCCACAGCATTAATAAACTTTTTTCCAGCTTCAATGCCACCTTTTAATTCAAAACTAATTAAGGGTGCATGTTGCTTCATTTGTTTTTTAGCAATCTCGTGTTGCGGATGCGTTGTAAGTCCTGTATAGTTTACCTGTGCAATGGCAGGATGCGCTGCTAAAAAATTAGCCACTTTTGCTGTATTGCTACAATGTCTTTCCATTCTAACTTCTAAAGTCTTCATGCCTTGTATTAATAAGTAGGCATCAAATGCGTTGCTATTACCACCCATTAATGCATGCCATTTCCAAGCTTTCTTATTCATGAATTCCAAATCCTTACCCAACATCACACCATGCAATGCCGATCCGTGTCCGTTTAAAAACTTTGTTGCGGAATGAAAAACAAAATCTGCTCCTAAAGCAAATGGTTGTTGTAAATAAGGGGTCGCTACTGTATTATCTACTGAAACTTTAATGCCATGCGCTTTTGCAATGGTACAAATCGCTTGAATGTCTACACATTGTAATGTAGGATTGGCAGGAGTTTCAAGGTGAATTAATTTTGTGCTTGGGTTTGCTTTGATGGTTTCAACTAAAAGAGCCTCATCATGAATATCAATTAAAATAATTTTTACGCCAGCTTCTACCAATACTTTTTGCATTAATTCTTGAGAGCCTCCGTATAATGAATAATGCGAGATCAATGTATCACCTGCGCTTAGGTTACTAAAAAATAAAGTAGTCATTGCTGCTTGTCCACTTGAATGCAATAATGCTTTTAACTCTAATGGTTCGCCTTTTTCATTCATCAAGCCATGTGACTCTAATGCTGCAATGGTTTGTTCTGCTGCAACAAAAGTGGGGTTGCCCCATCTTGTATATAATTTAGATTTATCTTCTCCTTTAAATCGCTCCATCCCTTCCTCGGCAGAGTTAAACGTAAAAGTAGAGGTAGCATAGATTGGCGTCGTATGCGAAAAGCTATCATTGTCATGTCCGGCAGTATGAAGTGCTACTGTACTAATTCCTTTAAATTTTTTCTGACTCATCTTGCTTTATTTTAAATGATATAAATCCTACTTTCTAAAGATACAATTAATAAGCCCATTTAACCCATGCTGCACCCCAGGTAAATCCGCCACCAAATGCAGCCAATATTAAATTATCCCCTTTATTCAATTTTGACTCCCATTCCCATAAACACAATGGAATGGTGGCCGCTGTAGTATTGCCATATTTTTGAATATTGATCATCACTTTTTCCTTAGGCAAACCAACACGGTCTGCAGTGGCATCAATGATTCTTAAGTTTGCTTGGTGTGGGACTAACCATGCAATATCCTCTCCTGTTAAATTGTGTTTTTCTAATAATTCGGCACTCACATCTGCCATTCCTTTTACTGCGAATTTAAAAACGGGCTGGCCATCTTGAAAAGCATAATGTTCTTTTGCCATCACTGTTTCAATTGTAGCTGGTTTCAAGCTACCACCTGCTTTAAGATGTAAGTATTCCCTTCCACTTCCATCACTTTTTAAAATGGAATCCTGAAATCCATCCTCGCCTGCACTTGGCTCTAATAAAACTGCCCCAGCGCCATCTCCAAAAATGATGCAGGTGGCTCTATCTGTATAATCAATAATAGAACTCATTTTATCTACGCCCACCACAATCACTTTCTTATACCTTCCTGCTTCTACAAAGCTTGCGCCAGTTGTTAAGGCGAATAAGAAACCACTACATGCTGCACCAAGGTCAAATCCAAATGCATTTTTAGCACCAATTTTATCTCCAATGATATTTGCTGTGGCAGGGAAGACCATGTCTGGAGTCACTGTTGCACAAATAATACAGTCTATTTCTAAAGGATCTAACTGCTTTTTTCTTAGAATTTCTTCGACAGCTTTTGCAGCCATGTCGGAACTTGCTTTGCCTGGTTCTCTTAAGATTCTTCGCTCCGAAATGCCAGTTCTACTCTTGATCCACTCATCGTTGGTATCGACCATCTTTTCCAAGTCAAAATTGGTCAATTTGGTCTCTGGGACATAGCCTCCAACCGAGGTGATTGCTGCTTTCAGCTTTTGTGACATAGTATCTAGTTTATATAGGCCACAAATATCTTAAAAAATGCTTAAGAATGACCTAAAATGGCCATTTTTCATTGTGTAAGCCTTATTTTTGGTTCAACTATGATTGCATTTTTACAAGGAAATTTTGTCCAATTGACCCCAGCTAAACTGATTGTGGATGTTGGCGGCGTAGGCTATGAAGTCAATATAAGTTTGAACACTTATGAATCCATCTCTGGTAAGGAGAAGGGATTGCTCCATACTTATTTACATTTAACCGAAAACTCCCAAGTACTTTTTGGTTTTTTTGGACAGGATGAAAAAGAACTTTTTATGCAACTCATAAGTGTATCAGGGGTGGGAGCGAGTACTGCAAGGATGATGTTGTCGGGGATGCGACCAGATGAAATTATCCGTGCTATTGTACAAGGAGATGCACGTCAACTAGAACAAATTAAAGGGATCGGAAAAAAATCAGCAGAGCGTTTGGTATTGGAGTTAAAAGATAAATTGGCGAAATTGCCGATGCAGCTATCAGGTGGTTCCACATTCAGTAAATCTACTCCGCATCAAGACGCGATTCAAGCGCTGGTCTCATTAGGGATTCAAAAAGCAGTAGCTGAAAAAGCGATTGATAAGGCGATACAATCAGAGGGGGCGGATGTCTCTTTGGAAATTTTAATCAAACAAGCCCTCAAAAATTGTTAATCAGTCATCTTTAATGCTTTATTCTTGAGATTCATTCACACTATCTTATTATTGTCTGGTATACTTCTATTGAAGCAGCCTAGTCATGCCCAAGATACAAGTAGAATCATTGCACCATTTAAAGATACAACTGCAAAAAAAACGTCTGATACCCTGGTGGGTAAACTAAGGTATCCTATTGCAGATAGACGTGCGGACTTTTTATCTCAGCCAAGTATTAATCCATTTGATATTAGAGATTCAAGTGTACTTAACAGAAGAGTAGACTATGATCCCACTACTAAGCAATATTATATTACAGAGAAATTAGGTACAGGGTACAATCGTTTTCCTTCGACCTTGAGTTTTGACGAGTTCTGGAAATTAAAAACACGCAAGGATGAACAAGCCTATTTTATGCAGCGTGCTAATTCACTTGGTGTATTAAACCGAAAAATTACAAGACCTAAAACAAAAGTATTCAATAGTTATTTTGATCGATTGTTTGGGAAGACAGGATCGGATTTAAAAATTGATATCAAACCTGTTGGAGAAATTAATATCAGGGCTGGGTATCAAGGACAGAATGTAAAAAATCCAACCTTGCCTGAACGTGCCAGAAGAAACGGTGGATTTGATTTTGATGCCAACACCAATTTTAGTTTGAATGCAAGTATTGGTGACAAGCTTAGGTTTCCAATTAATTTAAATTCATTGTCTAATCTTGGATTCGACAATCAGATAAAATTAAATTATACCGGCAAGAAAGATGAAGTTGTTAAGTTTATCGAAGCAGGTAATATCAATTATATTTCTCGAAGCACTTTGATACCTAGTACGCAAAACTTATTTGGGGTGAAGACCCAATTGCAATTTGGTAAATTATTTGTGACTGGCGTGATGGCCAATCAAAAATCGCAACGTCAGTCTATGGCCTTACAAGGAGGATCGTCTACACAAAGATTCCAAAAAAGACTGGACGACTATGAAGAAAATAGACACTTTTTACTATCACAGTATTTTAGGAATAATTACAATAAGGTAATGAGTAAATTGCCGGTACCTAATTCTCAAATACAAATTAAGCGTATCGAAGTTTGGGTGACCAATCGCAATGGTCAAACCACCAATGCAAGAGATGTGGTTGGTTTGGCTGATCTTGGTGAACCAGTATTAAGAAAGGAGAAACAGCAATACCAAACGAATCCTAATAATCCATTCCCAGATAACAATGCCAATAGTTTGTATTCAACGATTACAGGAAATCCAGATGCAAGAATTCCATCTGGTGTTGCGGGCGTTTTAGCGAGAGCCACTTTGAGATCCGCTGAAGACTATGAACGTACATTTGCAAGAAAATTAACAGAGAATGAATATTTTTTCAATCAACAAGTTGGTTTCTTGTCTTTAAATATTCCTTTACAAGCGGATGAAGTATTGGCTGTTGCTTTTCAATACGCCTACAATGGTAAAATATATCAAGTTGGTGAGTTTTCGGAAGGGGTTGCCTTGGATCCAAAAAATGGTGTGCAACAAGTTTTATATTTAAAATTATTAAAAGCTACTTCGCAAAGAACAGATTTACCTATCTGGGACTTGATGATGAAAAACGTTTACTCATTGGATTTGTTTGGCGCTATTCAGCAACAAGATTTTCAATTGAATATTTTATATGAGGAGCCTAGTGCTGGATTAAAAAGGTATCTCCCTCAGGTTGAAAACACATATTATGAGGGTAAGTCTTTGTTAAAAATATTGAACTTGGATACATTGAATAATCGTAATGACCCACAACCAGACGGGGTATTTGATTATGTAGAAGGCTATACAGTCTTGTCTAGTATGGGCAGGATTGTTTTTCCATTGCTAGAACCTTTTGGAAAAGATTTAAAAGAAAAGGTATTTACAAAAAATGGGGTAGTGAATGAGGCCTTAGCAAATAAATATGTGTTTACACATTTATATGATAGTATCAAAGCCATTGCACAAACTTATGCCAACTTAAATCGCTTTGTGATGGAAGGGCAAGTAAAAGGTAGTGCTGGAGGATCTGAAATTAGCTTAAATGCCTTCAATGTGCCTCCAGGTTCTGTGAGCGTTCGTGCTGGCGGGCAGATTTTAAAAGAAGGAGTAGATTATATGGTTGATTATGGTTCTGGTACAGTAAGAATTATCAACCCAGGTATTTTAAGTTCGAATATTCCTGTAGATGTTTCTTATGAAAACAATTTAGGTTTTGGTTTTCAGGAGCGAGGATTTAGAGCGTTGAGGATTGATTATTTAGCAAGTAAGAATTTTAATTTTGGATTATCCTCTTCACGTTTAAATGAGCGACCATTTTTTATTAAGACTAATTATGGTTCAGATCCGATTAAAAATTCCATGTATGGTTTTGATTTTAACTTTAAAAAAGATTTGCCTGGTTTAACAAGGCTCTTGGATAAACTTCCATTTTATAGTACAAAAGCAAAATCATCCATTGTGGCATATGGAGAAGCGGCTTATTTACAACCAGGACATGCGCAGCAAATTGGCAGGGGTGAATCTGGCGTGGTGTATCTAGACGATTTTGAAGCCACAAGGACTAATATTGATTTAAGATTTCCTTTCAATGCTTGGACATTGGCATCTACACCTATTGGAGATAATAATTTCCCAAGATTTAAAGAGGGTGAATTGATAGATTCTATTGACTACAATAAAAATAGAGCAAGATTAGCTTGGTATACGATTGAGCCTAATTTACAAGATCGAAATAGTGCCAATAATCCATTAGCAAATAATATAAAAGCATTGAGCGATTCAAGAGTTCGTCAGGTTTTTACCAATGAATTATTTCCTCAAAGAACAACCAATATCACAGATGTCCAATTACCTACTTTTGATTTAAGTTATTATCCAAAAGAAAGAGGTCCGTATAATTATAATTATAAAGATTTAATTAATGATCCCAAAGATCCCACCAAAGTGGTATTCAAAAATCCTACCGATAAATGGGGTGGTATCATGCGCGCTTTAGATCAGACAGATTTTGAAACAGGTATCATTGAATATGTTGAATTTTGGGTACAGAATCCATTCAATGATAGCACGAAAGCAACAAAAGGTAAATTAATTCTAAACTTGGGAAATGTGAGTGAGGACATTTTAAAAGATGGAAGACGTTTTTATGAAAACGGTATGCCAACGCCTACTAGTCCTGCAAGTACTGATAGCTCTACCTGGGGAAGGGTGCCAGTGAATCCAATTCAAGTGACCAATGCATTTAGCAATAATCCTGAAGATAGAAAGTTCCAAGACGTAGGTTTTGACGGACTAGGTGATGATGATGAAAGAATTAAAAGAACCTATTTGATTAATCAAATAGGCAATGGCAATGTAGCAGAACAATTTAAGAAAGATCCTTCTGCAGACAACTATGTATGGTATCGAGATGCTAGTTATGATGCAAGTAATGCCAATATCTTAAACAGGTATAAATACTTTAATAATCCTCAAGGCAACTCTGCCTTAGCTGGTAATAGTCAATTTAGTAGTGCGGCCACTTTATTACCTGATAATGAAGATTTGAATAGAGATAATACTTTAAATGAAACAGAAGCTTATTTTGAATATGAAATTGATTTGCAAAAAGGTAGAATAAGTCCAACTACAACTCGGTATGTGACGGATTCAAAAACAGTCAGCGTCACTTTAGCGGATGGTTCTAAATCTGTTGAGAACTGGTATTTATTTAGAGTGCCTATTAGATCTCCTGATGCTAAAAAAATTGGAGGTATTCGCGATTTTAAATCCATTCGTTTTTTAAGAATGTATTTAACAGAATTTGAAGATGCTGTTACTTTACGTTTTGCTAAATTAGATTTAGTGCGTAATCAATGGAGACAATATGGTTATGAAATTAATTATTCAAATGATTACAAGCAAATTCCAGCAAATACAAATACTACATTAAATACTTTAGCGGTTAGTGTAGAAGAAAATGGGAATAGAACACCAGTCAATTATGTAATTCCTCCAGGTATTGAAAGAATTCAATTATTAAGTAATAATGGGGTTAATTTATTACAAAATGAACAAGCACTTGCGCTTCAAGTTAAATCACTTTATAATAAAGAAGCTAGAGGCGTATTTAAAACAATGAATATTGACGTTAGACGTTACGGCAAATTATCAATGTTTCTCCATGCTGAAAGTATGATTGGTAAAACTAAGGTTCAAGATGGTAGTTTAACTGCAGTGATTAGAATTGGTCAAGATTTTCAGAACAATTTTTATGAAGTACGTATACCTTTAAAAGTTACGCCACCTGTTGTACTTTCTCCTTATACCAATGAGCAATCTAATATAGTTTGGCCTAATGAATTAAATGTCAATTTCAGTGACCTGATCCAACTTAAAATTGACAGAGATAATTCTAGAAATAAAGACTCTGCTTCTAGGTATTTTAATGATCAAAAATACATGGTCTTTGGTAATCCAAATTTGGGAGAGGTTCGTGGTATTTTAATTGCAATTGAAAACACAAATTCATCCTCTCCAATAGATGCAGAAGTTTGGATGAATGAATTAAGACTATCCAACTTAGATGAACGTGGAGCTTGGGCTGCACTTGGCCGTATGGATCTTGTCTTAGCAGATTTAGGAACAGTTGCTGTTTCTGTCAATAATAGAACTTCTGGTTTTGGAAGCATAGAACAAAAAATGAACGAACGTGCTAAAACTGGGTTTACGCAGTTGGACATTGCCGCTAATATTGACGCAGGAAAATTATTGCCTAAGCAAGCAAAGATCTCATTGCCAGTTTTTGCAGGTTTAAATAAAACACAGGAAAATCCTGAATTTGATCCATTCAAAAAAGATGTTTTGTATGCGGATCAAATTAAAAATGCAAATGCCGCAAAGAGAGATTCAATCAAAAATGCATCCATAGATCAAACCACTATCAAGACGCTCAATTTTACCAATGTAAGGTTCATGCCTGGTAAAAATAATACCATGTTAAGCCCAAGCAATTTTGATTTTAGCTATTCTTATTCTGAGTTACAACAAACAAGCCCTTTAATTGAATTAAATCAGGTAGTGAAGCACCGAGGTTCAATTGGTTATACATTTAACAATAACGGCAAGTCATATCAGCCATTTTCAAAATTGATCAAGACTCAATCATCATGGTTCTCATTGATAAAAGATTTTAATTTTACGCCTGCCCCAAGTTTAATTAGCTATCGCACTGTTTTTGATCGACAATTCGGGGAGTATACACCAAGGACTATCAGTCCTTTTGATGGCCAAAGAGAGGTGGCAGAAACTACATATGACAAGTATTTCACAATGGGTCGTATTTTTAATCTTCGTTGGCCTGTGACAAGATCCATGAGTTTCGATGTGATTTCAAACTTGAATTCAAGAATAGATGAACCAGAAGGGCGTATAGATACAAAAAAGAAAAAAAGTGATTTAAAAGAAGCGCTTTTGCAGGGAGGACGCAACACGCTCTACAATCAGCGAATTACTATGCGTTACGATTTACCTACCAATAAATTCCCATTGACGGACTGGATTTTAACAAGTTATAATTTATCCTCCAATTACAATTGGATAGGTGCAAGCAGATTGTTTACCTCCTTAGGCAATACAATAGAAAATACGCTTTCGCATCAAGTGAATGCACAATTTAATTTTAATAGTTTTTACAATAAGTCAAAATTCATTCGATCTGCTTTATCCAATGCAAAGCCTACTTCAAGTCAATCCAATCCTTTAACGAATCAATTAGTCATTAAAAAGCAAGACGCATTAAATGGACTAACCGGCAAGGCTAGGGATTCGGCATATAAAATTTGGAAGGAGGCAAGAAAGCAGGAACGCATTGCTATGCGCGTGCTTAAGGCAAATGAAGTGTTGAATATTCCAGGTCCTGTAAAAACATTAGTAAGCTTATTGACAATGGTTCAAAACGCTTCTTTGGATTACGCAGAAAATTACAATAGTCGTTTACCAGGATTTAAACCAGGGGTTCAGTTTATAGACAGGGAATTAAAGGGTATTACGCCTGCTTTTGAGTATTCTATGATTGGCAAAAAGCTAGATAGTAATTGGTTGAATACACAAGAGCGTAATGATAATCTTACTAAGGATGCAAATTTCAATTTGTTGTTTAGACAAGGTTTTGAACAAAGATGGAGTGCAAGAATCATGATTGAGCCTATCAAAACATTCATTATTGATTTAAAATTAGATAAGACTTTTACAAAAGAATATTCTGAATTTTACAAAGACACTAACACGACTGGAAAAGGATACAGAACACATAATAATCCATTGTCTGCAGGCGGATTCAGCATAAGTTATGTTGCGTTAAGAACATTCTTTGACAAACATGATCCAAATATGATTTCTAAACAGTTTGAAAATTTCCAAGCCTACAGAAAAACGATTTCTTTAAAGGTTGCTGGATTGAATAAGTATTGGAGTGATAATCCAAAATATGATTCAGGCTATGCGGCTGGATATGGCAGATATGCGCAAGATGTATTGATTCCATCATTTATTGCTGCATACACTGGCAAGGATCCAAACAGAGTCAATTTGTTGAATCAAACCAATTCAAATATTCGTTCTAATCCATTCTCGGGTATGTTACCAATGCCTAACTGGAATTTATTGTACAATGGTTTAGCGTCTATACCAGGCATCTCTAATGTATTCTCCAATATATCTTTGACGCATGGTTACAATGGTAGCTTATCCATGAATAGTTTTAGTAGTTCATTATTATATGTGGACAGTTTAAGATATGGAGCACCTTCATTCTTGGATCCAGTGAGCAAGAACTATGTGCCTTATTTCTTAATTCCAAATGTGACCATCAGTGAAAGAATGGAACCATTGATAGGATTAAATGTCACTACTGTTTCACAATGGTCTATCCGTTTTGAATATAAGAAGAGTCGAATATTGGCTTTGAGCTTAGTGGATTATCAACTGAGTGAAAACAATAGTACGGAGTGGGTGGTTGGAACAAGCTTCCGTAAAAGAGGTTTAAAATTACCATTCAATATCCCTGGTTTAAATAACAATAAACTATCTAATGACTTAACGTTTAGATTGGATGTAGCTGTGCGTGATGTGTTCAATACGAATAGCAGATTGGATCAATCCAACGCCTATGGTACGGGAGGACAAAAGGAAATTACTTTACAGCCATCTGTAGATTATGTTTTGAATAGCAAGATCAATTTGAAATTCTTCTTTGATCAAAGAAGAGCGACGCCATATATTTCTTCCGCGCCTCCAATTACCAATACAAGGGCAGGGGTGAATATAAGAATAGCTCTATAATCTACGAAATAAATAAATTTATTTCACAAAATCTACGATTTTGCGAACTGGGAAAATATTTCACAAAATCTACGATTTTGCGAATGCCCATTTGATCATTTCCTTCCAGGTGACTTTTTTACCATACATTAAAATGCCCGTTCTGTAAATCTTAGCACTTAACCATGTGGTTAATAAGAATCCACCAATCAGTGTAACCATACTCAATGCCAGTTCCCAATAAGGCACTGTTGTTGGTACACCGTAGGAAACTCTTGCCATCATCACCATTGGAGAACTAAATGGAATCACACTCGCCCAAAAAGCCATTGGTGTATTTGGATTTTGTATCACTACATTGGTAATAATATAAGAGAAGATAATTGGCATGGTAATAGGGAACATTAAACTTTGTGCATCTTGTGGGTCTTCGTTCACAACGCTACCAACAGCTGCAAATAAAGCAGCATAAAACAAGAAGCCACCTAAGAAGTAAAATAAGAAGAGCCCAATAATCAATGGCCAATTGGTGGTAGATATCACATGTTGGAATGCATAAATATTTTTTGCAGATTCACTTGCTTGTGCCATTCCTGCCGCACCCATCTGTCCACCAGATTGTTGTAATTGTTGCAATTGATTTTGCATATCATCTGGTAATAAACCAAAGCCTACGCCAGTCAATGTCACCACCACAATAATCCACATTAAAAACTGCGTTAATCCAACAGCGCCAATGCCAATGATTTTGCCAAGCATGAGTTCAAATGGTTTAACACTGCTTACAATCACTTCGGCAATACGATTTGTTTTTTCTTCCATCACCCCACGCAACACCATGGTGCCATAAATAAACATCGTAATGTAAATCAATAGACCACTCGCGTATCCTATGGCCATAGCTAAGCCAGCATTGCTTTCTTTACTTTTTTTACCCTCATCTTCGTAGGCTTTTAATTCTGCTATTTGTGCAGATTGATGAATCGAATCCAATATGCTTTGTTGGATACCCGCTTTTTCTAGCATTCGGTCTTCAATCGCTGCATTGATTTTTCTACTGATGCTTTCTTGTAAACTAAAGCCCATCGATTTCTTAGATCTTAAGATATAATCTGCTTTTTTATCTCCTTCAAATAATGGCATGAGTAAAATATCGGTGTAGCCTTTTGCTTGATAATTACTCGTGTCCACATCATTAGAGAATTCAAATTTTAATTGGTTGCTGTTTTTTAGTTTATCCTTAAAAAAACCATTTGGATCGACTACTGCGATTTTACGTTCTTCGGTGCCTTTAAATGAAAAATAGGCAGATCCTACGATCAATCCTACCATTAATAAGGGCACTAAAAAAGTAACCAATAAAAAACGTTTATTTTTTACCCTGCTGGTGTATTCTCTTTGTATGATGATCCAAATCTTATGCATAAAATATTTTTTAAGTAGGTACTGTGTTTAAATGTTTTGAAAAGCCCTTGCTTTGGCATGGGTATCTTCGACCAATTGAATGAAAATATCGTTTAAGCTAGGTAGCACTTCATTGTAACTAACAATGGGAATATTTTGCTCAATTAAGTACTTTAAAACTTCATTGGATGCAACAGCATTGCTTAGTTTAACTAAAATTTTATTAGGATTCTTATCCGCTTTGTCTAGAACACTGAATAGGGTATTGTCTTTGATCAATGCTGGATGATTCGTTTCAATTGCAAAAATATACTCTTTAAATTGTTGCTTGATATCAGCCACTGTACCGTCTAATATTTTCTTTCCTAAGTTTACAAGTACAATATGGTCACAAATTTCTTCTACCTGTTCCATACGATGGGTACTAAAGATAATCGTCGAACCTTTTTTCGCTAAATTATAAATCTCATCCTTAATTAAGTTGGCATTCAAGGGATCCAATCCGCTAAATGGTTCATCTAAAATAATTAATTTAGGTTCGTGCAACACCGTGATCACAAATTGTAATTTCTGGCTCATCCCTTTACTTAAATCTTCTACTTTTTTATTCCACCAGCTTTGCATTTCAAATTTCTCGAACCAATATTTGATTTTCTCCATCGCATCCGCTTTGGATAAACCTCTTAGTTGTGCCAAGTACAAAGCTTGTTCTCCAATCTTCATCTTTTTATAAAGGCCACGTTCTTCGGGCATATAACCAATCTCACGGATGTCTAATAATGGGTCAAAATGTTTGCCATCTAGTTGAATGGTTCCGCCATCTGGGTAAAAGATGCCCGTGATCATTCTTAGTAAGGTTGTTTTACCTGCACCATTGGGACCGAGTAGGCCAAAAATGCTGCCTTTTTGAATGTCGAAACTAATATCATCCACCGCTTTTTGTGTGGCATAATGTTTCACCAAATGGGATAAACTTAATAATGGCTCCATGAAATTGAATTTGATGTAAAGTTATATTGATTTTAGAAATTTACAGGCCTTATTTATTACGAACGGGCAAATGGGGGCGTTAAGCGAATGTATGCTCGGGATATTGGGTTATATTCGTGTAAATATTTAGATTATGTTCTCAAAAAAATCGTTGCTCCATGTTTTTTTATTGGTGGCCTTAGTTGGTTTTTCAAGTTGGGGATTCTTAGTACACCGTACGATCCACCAAATTGCTATCTATAATTTACCAGAACCAATGCGTAGTTATTTCTACACGGATATGGATAATTTAGTGGCAAATGCACCTCGTCCTGATATCAGAAGAAATAAGGACAAAACAGAAGACACAAAACACTTTATAGACTTAGAAGCCTATGGTCCAAATGCAGCAAATGAAATGCCATTTGAATGGGATGCTGCTGTAAAAAAATATGGTAAGGATAGTTTAATTAAATGGGGATGGGGTCCTTACAACGCGATGGTGCAATTAGATAATTTAACTGCCGCCTTTAAATCCAACAACAAAGACAGTATTTTATTTTATGCGGCAGACTTAGGGCATTATGTGGCAGACTTACATGTGCCTTTGCATACAACCATGAACTATGATGGACAGTTGACGGGACAAAAAGGACTACACTCTTTGTGGGAGACTTTTATTCCTGAAATTAATTTAGATCAGTTTATGTTGTACAATACGCATCAAGCAAAGTATATAAAAAATCCTGCGCAAGCACTTTGGGTAGATATTCGTAAAGCAAATTTATTGGTACCACAAATGTTAGCGATTGAAACAGAAGTGACGAAACAATTTACGCCCGAGACCAAGTACCGCAATCAAATGCGTTATGGCAAAGAAGTGAAATCTTATACAAAGCCATTTGCAGAAGCTTATGCAAAAGCCTTAGGTAATACAGTGAATGTTCAATTAATTGCATCAGCGAATATGATTGCCGATTTTTGGTACACAGCTTGGGTGAATGCAGGTAAGCCACAATTAACTTTAACAAGAGATGCGAATGGAAACTTGGCTAAAGAATTGGCTTCTTTCAAACAAAATAAATTAATACAAGACGGATTGTTGATTAGTAAAAAAGACAAGCCAGAAGATTAATCAATATTTTTTTTAAGGGATTAGAGTCATCCTACTTTATTTCAATTGCGCCGCAATGCTTTGTGCTAGTTTTTGGCCATCCATTGCGGCGCTTACGATTCCGCCCGCATAACCAGCGCCCTCGCCACATGGGTATAAATTTTTAATTTGAGGATGCTGACAACTATCTGCATCTCTTGGAATGCGCACTGGCGAAGAAGTCCTGCTTTCTGTTGCCACCACAATGGCATCATTGGTATAATAGCCTTTCATCTTTTTACCAAATGCAATGAATCCATTTTGTAAAGTTTCGTGTACAAATTTTGGTAACACATCGCTTAAGTCAGCGGCATGCAATCCAGGTAAATAACTTGCATCAGGTAAATCATTGGATAATTTATGCGTGCAAAAATCAACGAGTCTAGCTGCAGGGGCCACTTGCAATCCGCCGCCACTTTTAAATGCTTGCTGTTCGACATATTGTTGAAATTCCAATAACAAAAGCGGATGATTTAAATCCACTGCCTTTTTAGTAGCCTGCTTTAAAAATTGTGCTGCAGTAGGCAAATCTATTTGTACCACCATGCCACTATTGGCGTATGGATTATTTCTTTTACTTGGGCTCCATCCATTCACCACAATTTCTCCTGGTGCAGTGGCTGCAGGGGCAATGATGCCACCTGGACACATACAAAAACTAAATACCCCACGTTCATTCACTTGCTCCACCAAACTGTATGCTGCGGGAGGAAGGTTCGGATCTCTAGTTAAGCAATGGTATTGAATCTGATCAATTATATTTTGTGGATGTTCAACGCGCACACCCAAGGCAAAAGGTTTTGATTCAATCAGCACTTGCTTTTTATAAAACAGTTCAAAAATATCACGAGCCGAATGGCCTGTTGCTAAAAGCAATGCTTCAACTTCAAGGGCATCACCATCTGCAAAATGAATTCGTTTGATTTCTCCTTTTTCGATATCAAAATCCACTAATTTTTTTTCAAACAACACCTGACCACCAGACGCTTCAATTTGAAGTCGCATGGCAGTTATAATTTGAGGTAGTTTATTGGTGCCAATATGTGGATGGGCTTGGTACAGAACCGTCTCGTCTGCTCCAAACTGATAAAATAGGCGTAAGATTTTATCGATACTGCCTCTCTTATTGCTTCTGGTATATAATTTACCATCACTATAAGTCCCTGCGCCTCCTTCGCCATAGCAATAATTACTTTCTGGATCTACGATGCCTTCTTTATTTAATTTAGCCAGGTCCCTACGTCTACTGCGCACATCTTTACCCCTTTCTATTACAATTGGCTTAAGGCCTAATTGAATGCATTCTAGGGCTGCGAATAAACCAGCAGGCCCAGCCCCAATAATATGGACTTCTTTCGCATTTTTTGGGAGGATAGGGAAATCGTAGGGTTCAATCTGACGATCCGAAATGGGTTCTTCTATAAATACCTGAAGGCTGAGGTTGATCCATACTTGTTGACGGCTTCTGGCGTCGATGGATTGCTTCAAAATATGATAGCCATTGATCTGGCTATTGGAGCGGCCAAGATTTTGCGCTATAGCTGCTAATAAAACCGACGCATTGGCTGCGTCGGCTGGATTCATTCTTAGTTGTATTGTTGATTGCATAGGGGTTAGGTGTTTATCCTAAAAAAAATGCGATTTGAGGCGTATCAATTGACCACCTTATCATTAGAAAGGCAAGTCGTCGCTGCCCTCAGCTGGATCGCCAGCAGGCATATCAAAATAGGCGCCAGCATCAGAAGGTGCTTCATTACCACCAAGTGCAACTGCTTCCATTCTCCAAGCATCTAAATTGGTAATATAATTGTCTTTTCCGTCTTTGTTCCACTTAGAACCTTTGATATTAAAGAGTACTTTCACTGTATCCCCGATATTAAAACGGTCAGGCATAGCAGTTCTATCTTGCACACACTGAAATTTCACATAATTGGTAATGGTTTTGCCATTGATGTCTTCTGACTTCTCAACCACAAATTCTCTTGTTTTAAAGGTCTCTTTTCTTTGGATTGTCTCGTATTTGGCAATCAATTTGCCGATTAATTCGTAACTCATAGTATAATTTATAGCTATAAAGGTAGCGATTATTGCCCATAACTCTTTGGTGCTGAATTAAAACAATTTCTGGCCAAAAAATAGGCCTATTTTATTTAGCCTATTAGAAAAAAAATAAGTGGATAAAATACCCTTTTTTAAGAAAAAGTATATATCTTGAACGCCTGACTGAGTCGACAGAAGCCCCCATTTATTGGCATTTATGCTACATGTAAAAAAAACCAAAAAAAAAAGTTTTTTTTTCAACATAAAGAGTCCATATTCGCATACCGGTTTACTAGAGGTAAGTCTACGGAGAGAGAGAAATTATACTTATTAACGTTTAAAGGTTTAGAATTAAGAAATGGCGAATAGTGCAGATTTAATATGGGCAAATTGTTTAAAGATCATCAAGGATATTGTTGAATGGCAGCATTACAAGACTTGGTTCGAGCCAATACAGCCAGTTGAATTAAAGGACCAGGTCTTAATGATCCAGGTACCTAGCCAATTTTTTTACGAATATATTGAGGAGCATTACGTGAACCTATTAGCAAAAACTCTAAAGCGTGAGCTTGGGAAGGATGCTAGATTGGAGTACCGTATTATGGTGGATAGTGGCGCGAATGGTTCCAAGAATAAAGGTTCTATGGACTTGCCAGCAAGTGGCATGAAAACATACAATAACAACGAGATGAATTTCCCGTTGGTGATTGATAGCCCAGTGAAGAATCCTTTTGTGATTCCAGGGTTGAAGAAAATGCAAATTGACCCTCAGTTAAATCATAATTACACATTTGATTCATTCATTGAGGGAGATTGTAATAGGGTTGCCCGTCGTGCTGGTAAAACAGTGGCAGAAAAGCCGGGTGCCAATTCATTTAACCCATTGGTGATTTATGGTGGGGTAGGATTAGGAAAAACACATTTGGCGCAAGCGATTGGAAACGATGTTAAACGCATCCATCCAAACAAAGTGGTTTTATATGTAAGCTCTGAGAAATTCATCAATCAGTTCCAAGACCATAGTCGCAATAATGCCATCAACGATTTCATCCATTTTTATCAATTAATAGATGTCCTGATCATTGACGATGTTCAGTTCTTCAATAGAGCAGAAAAATCTCAAGACGCATTCTTTGCCATCTTCAACCATTTACATCAAAGTGGAAAGCAATTGGTATTAACGTCTGATAAAGCACCAAAAGATTTAGAAGGATTACAAGAGCGTTTATTAAGTCGTTTCCGTTGGGGATTGAGCGCAGATATTCAAGTACCAGACTACGAGACAAGAATAGAGATTTTAGAGAAGAAGATGAAGGCCGATGGCTTAGATATGCCTAAGGAAGTAGTGAAGTACGTGGCATACAATATCAATACGAATGTAAGAGAATTAGAAGGTGCGTTGATTTCATTATTAGCACAGTCTTCTTTGAATAAAAAAGAAATTGACGTTGAATTAGCGAAGAAGGTATTACGCAACTTTGTGAAAACAAGTAGCAAAGAAATTACCATCGATGCCATCCAAAAAATGGTATGTGAATTCTTTGAAGTGCCTTACGACAAATTGTTACAAAAAACACGTAAGCGTGAGATTGTACAAGCACGTCAAATCACTATGTACCTTGCAAAAGCATTCACTAAGAATTCATTAAAAACAATTGGAGAGCATTTTGGTGGCCGTGATCACACAACGGTAATCCACTCTTGCCAAACTGTGAAGGATTTAATGGATACAGACTCTATGTTTAGAGAGAATGTGATGGAGTTGACTCAGAAAGTACAGTTGGCAGCTATGTAGCCTCAAAAATCGACCGAAGCTCCTGATAGATAAGCAAATAAGATATTGGTCCGGAATGAACTTTATTTAGTTTATTCCGGACTTTTTTTAGGATTTTAACTTACTTGTGCTTATTTTTGCACCCCTCGAAAGAGGTTTCGGAGGAGAGGTGGATGAGTGGCTGAAATCAGTAGTTTGCTAAACTGCCGTACGGGTTAAACTGTACCAAGGGTTCGAATCCCTTCCTCTCCGCTCTTAAGTTCTTATCTAGGATTATATACCGGTTAACAATATTTACAATGCAAATTGTAATAGGAACGGGAAGTAGCGCAGGCCGGTAGCGCACTTGGTTTGGGACCAAGGGGTCGCAGGTTCGAATCCTGTCTTCCCGACGAAGATGAAAATAGCCCTTATAAAGCACTGATTATCAGTAAGTTTTATGAGGGCTTTTTTTTTTAATATCAAAACATAACCCATACCATAACCAATTTAAGATTTAATTGTATATTAGTATTACAATTAAAAGTCATGGGTGTATCGTTAGTCATAGTCAAAACAGATGTGAAAGTATTGAATGGTAAGAAGGTTTGTCCTTTACAACTCCAATACAAATACAAAGGAACCTACAAACGATTTCCAACAAAGGAATATATTGAACCAAAATACTGGAAGTCAGGAGTGGTATCAAATGGTTGTCCTAACTACACTCAAATAATCAAAAGAATTACATCAGTTAGAACCAAATTGGAAGGTATCATTACTGAACTGATTGAAAATGGTGATATACCTACACCAATACTGGTTAAAATCAATTACGAAAAAAATGTTGAAACACAAACGAAGAAACAACCAAAATCAAAGAGTTTTTGGAGTTCCTATGATTTGTTCTTAAAGGATAAGGAAAGGTATCACAGAGGTTATACTAAAACATTGATTTCATTACAGAATACACTACTAAAATTTGAAATTGATACGAAACATAAATTATCCTACGATTTCATTTTATATGGAAGATTTGAAACTGAATTTAAGAACCATTGTTTAGATATTGAATTACCCACCAAAGAAGGTTCAAAAGAAAAGAAAGTAGGGTTATCAAACAACTATGTAAACAAGTTATTTTCAAATCTAAAAATCTTTTTATCATGGAGTAAAGAACAAAGATTTATTACTGAAACTAAAAGGTTCAAACCACTTAAAATGGTTAGAAATGATGTGTTAGTTTATTTGAATACAGAGGAAGTAAAAAAGATGTATGATTACAATGAGTATGATTATCCGAAAACCTATACTAATTGTGAGTTAGTCAAAGATGTAGATAAAGATGGTAAAATAATTTATTGGAATAATTTAGAACTAATAAAAGATATATTCACATTTCAATGTAGTGTTGGATGTAGATGGGGTGATATCCATAAAATGAATGTTGGTATGTTTAAGATTGAGAAAGGTTTCTTTGTCTGGACGATGGAAAAAACAAAGGATAATGTTATCGTTCCAGAAAATCCAGTATCATTAGGAATTTTTAGAAAGTATTCAAAAAATAAATCATTAAGTCAAAAGTTATTTCCAAAATATTCTCAACCTAATTTCAATTTGCATCTCAAAGAAATTGGAAAGGAGTTAGGTTTCAAAAGATTGGTCAAAAGAGAAATTATGGTAGGTGGTGAATTAAGAAAAGGAACTGAAAAAGATGTATTTACTTATGAATTATTATCATCACATAGTGGTAGAAGAAGTTTCATAAAAAATCTAATTGATATGGGAACAATGGATAACTGGTCTATTATGAAACTATCGGGTCACAAGACGTTGAGTTCTTTTCAAAAATATGTTTCAGTAAACAAAGAAGATATTAAGAAAGGAAAGGATTTATATTCAAAAGAATTTGATGAAAATGAAGATAGAGAAATCAAAGAATTCATTAGAAAGTATCCAATGGAAAAGGTATTGGGTTATTACTTAAAGA
>Ga0114975_10001023_pt1 | contig 20393 bp, 27 predicted proteins | sample S_130626_EF_Meta_FD_87031 | JGI IMG/M metagenome (GOLD analysis project Ga0114975, IMG submission 87031) | Freshwater microbial communities from Lake Simoncouche, Canada to study carbon cycling - S_130626_EF_MetaG | ecosystem: Environmental > Aquatic > Freshwater > Lake | place: Lake...
GTAAGACGTGGGATTATCCCTGCGAAGACCGAAGCTGCACGTAAATGGTATAGAGATGCTGCAAAGCAATATACTCGTTATCGTGGCGAAGTTGGTCTTATGCGTTCTAATTCCAATCGTCTGACTAGACGTATTCGACCCGGCAATCTTTACATGTACTTCTATGATGCCAAGACAAAAGACACTCTACCATATTGGGATAAGTTTCCTATGGTATTTCCTTTTCGTGTTTTGTCGGATAGGTTCTGGGGAATTAACCTTCACTACCTACCGCTACCATATCGTGCCAAGTTGATGGATGCTCTGTATCAGACCAGAACCAACAGCCGTTATGATGATACGACTAAGCTACGTATCAGCTATCAAATTCTTTCAAGTGCTGCTAAGTTTAAATATTTTGAGCCTTGTGTAAAGCAATATCTATTCACGCACACTAAATCACAGTTCTTCTATATTCAGCCTGAAGAATGGGATGTTGCTTTATTCTTACCACTCGAAAGATTCCAGAAGAAGTCAAAGACACAGGTCTTTGCGGAATCAAGAAAGAAAGTTGCTGGAGTCAAATAATGACGTTTGAAATAAACAAATTTAGATCAGAGATTGATACTGGTGGCGTACTGAAAACCAATAGGTTTATGGTCCAGTTTAATGCACCACCAAGCATGGGTGGCAAGAAGATTGCTGATGGCTTCTTACTTCGCTGTGACGCTGTACAATGGCCGGGTGTATCATTTACTACTATGGATGCACCACCAAGAGCAGGTTATGGTGCATCTGAAGTAATCCCTATTGCACCAATCTTTGAAGACGTAACATTAAACTTCATTGTTGACAAGAATTCAAATTTACACAAATTCTTTTTTGAATGGATAAATACGGTTGTAAACCTACAGAGTGAAGGTCAATCAAGATATAAAGACAAAAATGATAAAAATTATAGTCCATATGAAGTAGGCTATAAAGATGAGTATTGCACAGACATAGAAATTCATATGATCAGAGAAACTGGTGAAAATGATAAAGCAATGACTGCTAAGCTATACAGAGCATTTCCAAGAGCAATGCCCGGTTTTGATTTGAATTGGGCATCTAATGATGAAATATTAAAGTTGAATGTACAGTTTACATATACTGATTATTTTATCAAATATAATCCACCTAAATAATTAATTAGACATGGAGTGAAAAATTATGTCGTTACCTAAAATTGAAAAACCACTATTTGAACTATTTGTACCATCAATGAACAAGTCTGTAAAGGCTCGTCCATTTGTCGTGCGTGAAGAAAAAATCCTATTGACTGCACAGCAATCAGGAAACGAAAAAGATATTATCCTTGCCATTAAGCAAGTTCTTACCAACTGTATTGCTGAAGAGTTTGATGTTGATGATCTAGCTACGTTTGATCTAGAATTTATGTTCCTTAAGCTACGTGCAAGATCAGTCAATAATGTCATCGAAGTATCATATCGTGATAACGAAGACGATAAGGTCTATGATTTCCAGATCAACTTGGATGAGGTTGACCTTAAAACCAATGATGATTTTTCAAACATCATCAAGGTGAGTGATACTGTTGGTATCAAGATGAAGTATCCATCAGTCACAATTCTCGACAATGTGCCTGATACTGAAGATGCTGGTGATGTAGTAGAGTATCTTATCAAGAGTTGTATTGATCAAATTTTTGATGAAGAAAATGTATATCCTGTTGGTGATCATACTGACGAAGAACTTAATGAGTTCCTTGATAGTCTAGATATTGACACATTCAATAAAATTCGTGAATTCTTTGATAATCTTCCACAGATGTATCATAAGCTTGAATATACGAATGCAAATGGAAATGTTCGTACTATCGAACTTAATACGCTAAGTGATTTTTTTATCTGGGGTTGAACCATAATAATCTTGCGAACTATTACACCATGATATTTTCATTGGTTCAACACCACAATTATTCGATCACTGAAATTGAAGAATTAATGCCATATGAGCGAGATTTATATGTCGATATGTTATTGATGCACCTTGAAAAAGAAAAAGAAGAGTTGAAAAAGGGATAATAGCAGTTGGCTAAGAAATCTGGCCCTAAACCTAGAATAGATCGTAGCAGCCCTGAGTTCCAACAAAGAGTTGCTGGATTTAAACAAGCTAGGAAAAAAGGCGATAGAGATAGAGCAAGAAAGAATTTCGCTGAGCGTATGCTTGGTGCGTATGGCTTTGGGGAAGAAAATTTTAATAAAGGTGGTTTCATAAAAGGCAAACTTGGGTTGTTTGCCGAAGCGATGAATACTGACCAAAAACAGGAACAAGCTGATTCTCCTACAATGGAGGAACCAAAAACTGAACGTGAAAGACAAAACCCTAGTATTTCAACAATCGTTGATCAATTAAATTCTATTATTAAAGTTGCTAATCGTGTTGGTGTTATTAGTTCCGAACAGCAACAATCACTTCAACGTCAAATTGCTGTAGCAGAAAGAAATGCTAGAGAAGCTTCTATGGAAGCTGGTACTAAGATTGATGGTGTTGGTACAAATTTCACACCATTGAACGATGATATTGGCACTTTAATAGAAAAACTTAAGCCACTAAAAAAGGTGGTTGACGAAAAGGTCAAAGAACAAGAAGAAGAGAAAAATGCTAACCGTGGCTTCATGCAAAGACTTTCTGAAAGCTATGGTGTTGGTGATGAATATGAAAAGTATGCAAGAGGTAAGGCTGCTAAAGCTGCTAGAATAAGAACAAAGCCTGGTTTTAGATCAGTAGTAGGCGCTAATGGTAGGGTCACTTATAGAGGACCAAATGGTAGGTTTGCCTCTGCTGCTGATGCTGTTGCTCAAGCAAAGCCATCTATGCTTTCAAGAGTTAGTAATGTTGCCAAGGGTGCTGGTACAGGACTTATTAATGTTGCCAAGAGAGCAGCTAATGTTGGTGGTGTTGCAGCAAAAGTTGGTGGTACGAGACTTGCTTCTGGTGCTCTTAATGTATCAAAGAGAGTTGCTTCTACTCTTGGTAAAGGATTTAAAGCAGTTGGCGCTTCTGGAAAAGTAGCAGGAACCGCAGTTTCTTCTGTGCTAAAGCGTCTTGCTGGTCCTGTCATCACAAAAGCTTTGGGTGGATTGGCTGCTAAGTCCATTCCATTTATTGGTGCTGCTATTGGTCTAGGACAAGGTGCGCTTAGGCTTGTTCAGGGTGATGTGGTTGGTGCTGGCATAGATGCTGTATCAGGGCTTGGAAGCCTTGCAACGGCTCTTCCAGCCATGGTTCTATCTATTGTTCGTGATCTTTATTCTTCTGTGTTTGGTGTTCAACCAGAACGTGACCCTAATGTTGTTCCAAGAATGAAATTTGCTACTGGTGTCATTACAGGGCTGGTAGCAGCCATGCTTGCATCTAAATTAGCAAGAGCATCAACCAAAGATATTTCTTCTACTATTCCAAAAGCAGCAACTCAACAATCTGGTCAAGCACCTACTGGTGGTAAAATTCCTCCTGCTGTTAAAGGTGGTTCTGGTGGAAGCTTAGCAACAACTAAGCCAAAAGATTTGACAACCTACAAACCAACAACAGCAAAAGCACCAGTTGCAACCAAAAAACCATCTGCTGCTGGCTCTTCTGCACCAACATCAAAACCAACACAAACACCTACGCCTAGTGGTAGCTCTACTGATGCGGCTATGGAAGGCAAGAAGCCTGATCAGACAATGGTCAATGCTCCTCCTACTACAGGGGCAGAGATTACAGAAAAGACCGCTGAAGTTCAAGCTGCCGCAAATCAGCCAAGCTCTCTTAATTTAAGTCCTCCTTCAGTACCATTACCTGCAACAAAGCCAACTACCAGAAGTGGTGTGTCAGGTGCTGGTAATGTTCCAGACCCAAATTATTATGGTATGGGTATTGCCTTTCAACAAATGTATTTCAATCCTGATTCAGCATTGGGTGGCATGAGAGTATAATGAAAAAAGAAATATACAGTAGTGGTGAAATGCAATCCTTAGCCAATAGAACTAGGGTTGTTCGTACTCAAAAAAATGAAAAAAATGAAAATTATACATTAACAAAAGCCACAACTGTAACCATTTCTAATCAGATGGCATCTCTTCATAATGCCTTCAATAAAATTATTGCAAGCACAAAGAATGTCAAAGCATTACAAGAAGCTCAATCAAAAAATAGTCAATCAAATAAAAATATAGCTGTACCCGCTGCTACTAAAATTATAGGTGCTTCTGATCTATCGGAAAATTTTAAAGTTTTAAGTAAATATTTTGAAACCATGACTAAGTTATTAAAGAAGCTTGATCTTAGTCCAGATTCATCTGAGGGTGGTGGTGACGATGGCATGAGTGATGTTGGTAAGAAAAGGCGTAGAGGTAAAAAAACAAAGCCTAAAGTAAAAAGAAAACTAAGAGGTCGTGGTCTTGCTGGTAAAGCACTTGGAGTGTTTGCCGCTGGGTTAGATTTAACTGATAGGTTAGGTGCAGGAGAAAGTCTAACACAAGCTGGTGTAGGCGTTGCTGGCGGTGTGGCTGGTGGTATAGCTGGTGCAGAGGCTGGTGCTGCTCTAGGCGCTCTAGGTGGTCCTGCTGCGGTTGTTACAGTGCCTCTTGGTGGGCTTATTGGTGGTGCGTTAGGATATCTTGGTGGTGGTTATGTGGCAGATAAAGCATATAAGGCTACGACTGCTACAAAGGAAACTCCTGCTCAAAAGCAACTTGAAAAGATGACACAGACTGCTGCTTCTCCTGCAAAACCTGTAGCAACTCCAATCAGCAATAATAGTTTTTCTAGTCGTTTTGCCAGTTACCTCAATGATACTTTTAGTAATGTAAAAGGATATCTTGGCGGTATATTTGGTAATGCTGCTGCTCCACCTACAGATAGTGGCGACAAAGCATATGATGCTGGTATTGGTGGTATGGGTGGTGCTGTAGGCGATGCAATGGGATTGACTGCAAATGCCAAAGTTGCAATCGACTTTTTTATGTCTGATGCGGGTGGTAAATGGACAAAGGAACAGGCTGTTGGTATCGTAGCAAACCTACAGCAAGAATCTGGTCTTAATCCAAATGCATTTAATCGAAAGGGTGGTGGAAACGGTGCTATGGGTATTGGTCAATGGAGAGGACCAAGACAAAAACAATTTGAAGAGAATAATAATAAGCCAATTGGTACTCCTAATGAAAACAAAACAAAATTAAATAATGCCGCTTCATTACAAGAACAACTTAAGTTTGTTTCTTGGGAACTGGCACATTCACATAAATCTGCTGGTGATAAACTAAGAGCAGCAAAGACAGCCGAAGAAGCAACAACAGTTGTTTATAGACAATATGAAAAGCCCGGCGCTGAAGACATAAGCGGTGGACAGAGATTAGCTAATGCTATGGCGCTATTACAAGCACCACCTGTTGATTCTAGCACCTTAACGGGTGGTCAATTAATGAACCCATTGCCTGGTGCACGAATTAGTAGCGGGTTTGGATTGCGTAATGTGAATTTGGCAGGTTCATCAAAAGACCATAAAGGCTTAGATATGGCTGATGATATGGGAAAGCCTATTGTATCAGCAGGGGCAGGTAAAGTGACATTTAGTGGTCAAGTTAGTGGTTATGGAAACTTTGTTCAAATTGATCATGGTGATGGACTAGTAACAAGATACGGACACATGTCTGTAATTGCCGTCAATAAAGGCGATGCTGTTGTGGCTGGACAACAAATTGGTAAGGTAGGAAGCACTGGAAGATCAACAGGGCCACACCTTCACTTTGAAGTTCTACAAGATAACAAACCACAAAATCCTGTATCATATATTAGTGGTGGTAAACCAGTACCAGTACAACCAAAGCCAAAACCAAAGCCAGCACCACCTGCATCATATTTTCAAAGAGTAAAAGACCTATTCTTTAAGCCAGCAAATAGAGGCGCTGCAATACAGGCTGCAATACAAAGACAGGCAGCACAACAAAAACCACCAGTAACTGCTCCTAGCAAACCAAAACAAGAAAATCCAGACCCAACTGGTATCTATAGACAGTATCACGGCAAATAAAAAAGAGGGGGGATTTCTCCCCCCTCAATCTATTAGTCATCTTCGTTCATGCTATTGAAGAATGCTAGATCATCATCGTCATCATCAGACGCAGCAGCAAAGTTTGGTGCTGGCTTAGACTTGAATGAAGGCTCTGCCTTTGTTTCAGCAAACTCTTCTTCCTTCTTAGGGGCAGAAGACTTCTGAGCAGCACCCTTGATACCAAGAACAAGGTTTAGACGTGCTTCAAGCTGTTCATAGCTCTTGAACTTGTCAGGAGTTACCAAGTCCTTCAGGGAGTATTCCTTCTTGTATACTTCCTCAAGCTTGTCATCATCATTGAACAGCGGTGCTGGCTTTTCAAACTCAGACAGATCATAGTTGGCATTGCCATCAACCTGACGAATACGCAGCTTGAAGTTAGCACCCGCCCATAGATCGAATGGGTTGAAAGGCTGCATATCTGGGAATGGAGGGAACATGGCATTCTTCAGCTTGTCAAAAATCTTTGAACCATAGCGGAAGAGGAAGACCTTGCCTTCATTCTCAGGGTTAGCAGGATCACTCACAACATAGACGTTTGAGTGATAGTTAAGCTGGCGCTTCTGTTCACGTGCCTGAGTGCGTTCTGGACCCTTATCATTATCTGAAGAGTTCCAGAGAATGCTATTGAAGTCCAAGCAAGGATCAGGTAGGCCAATTGTCGATAGACAATTTTCGATGTACCACTGACCTTGTGGTCCCTTGAAGCCGTGTGTAAACATACGTGCCCAAGGATCGGCATCTTCGCCATCGATTTCAGGAGTTGGTAGGAAGCGAATGACTGCATAGCCATTCTTGGCCTTATCGGTGGCACAGAGCCAGTAGCGTTCATCCTTATAGCTAGTCTTTGAATTGAGCTTATTAACCTGCTCAGATAGCTTGTCGAGTGAACCTTGTGACGAACGCTTTAGATTTGCAAATGACATATATTTTCTCCGTATATTTGCGTGTGTTTAAGTTTTTTTACGTATTGTTATGGTGAAAAATATCCACCAATTTTATTTATACAGCAAGAATATCTTTGACAATCTTTTTCATCTTAGATTTATCATAATTGATAAACTCACTATATTTTAGACACCTATCTCTAGTTTTTGGCCATAGAATGGTATCTGTTATCTTCTTGTCCCAATAAGGAAAGAAGTTCATTAAGTCATTAAGAATTGTCAGTGTTTCACAACTGATGTTTCCTTGACGAAATTCTTTCAAAAGTTTTGGATGCTGACCATTACTTACAATGAAATAGCTTTTGAAGTCACTGGAAATTCCAGATAGTTCATCTTGAAAGTGATATGTCAGTGATTGTGCTCGACGTTGCCATTGAACATATCTGTTCTCTGATTCGTCATTGAGCAAATCACGTACCCATATATCACCATCCAGAAAGTTTGCAATAAGAAAGTTCAATAAATCTGGTTGTTTTGATAGTTTCTCAAAAAAATATCTATCATTACGTTTGTTGAATGAGACTTCATTCGCCCTAACATTACCATTATATTTAACATAACTGTAGGATGATTGGGCGAAGTGCGACTTAATCCCCAAGTACATTTTATATGCTTCAAAAGCAGTCATAATATAGTCCTATGATTTAGATAGGAAGTTTAGCAGACCTTGGTAGAAAATGAAGCTCTTCGCCCTCCATTTGGATTGATGATTTGATCCTATAGTTGCTTGAAATCATTGATGCAGCAATTTCCAGTTCAATCTCATTCTTTTCGCAAAAATAGACAACAGCGTCAATATACTTCAGCTTATGTCTTTTCACTAAAGCGTCGATTTCCTTATAAAATTTATTTGTATCAATGGCTTTAGCCAACTTAAGATCACTCATCAATTACCCTCTATAGAATATATGTGCACCAATTCTAGCCACTTTTGTAAGTCCCCAATTTGGGTTTACATAGTTTGCATGATAAAATAGTGCACCGTGTGTTACATCATATGTTTGATCAAGATATACACGTTCAGCAGTTGATCGTGCACGTCTATAAGTTTCCATATTACGAATTCGATTCTTACCTTCACATACCCAAGAAAATTGGCAAACACCTCGTGAACGCTGTTTAATAACTTCGCATGGTGTCTTTGGAAATCTCTTGTCTTCAACACGGTTCATAACCACGTTGTTGACTGCGATCATTCCTTTCTCAGTTTGATTGCCAGCTTCAAAATAAGCATTTCTAGCTAGACATTGTAATTGACGTTCGTCATGTGGAGTAATCTTCAAAGTTTCTTCTTCTTCTTGAATAACTTTCTTTTCGATTACTAGTGGAGTTACCACTGTTGATTGAACCATTGGTTTTGCAGGTGTAGAAATCATTGCTGTTGTAATAGCCATAATTGCTAAACAAATTCCAATAATCCAGTTTCTTGTGGAACTCTTCTTATTATCGATTAAATTAGTCATTAGTACTCTCTTAAGTGTAATGACTTTGGACATACTGATGACGTAAATAGCGTATTTCAACGCATATCATCAATATCCTATGAGAAGATACAATTAGAAAGAACTATGCCTTCGTTATCTTCTACATCCATCCCTCCATTACTAGGAATGCAAAATCATTAGTGTTTGGTCGGTGTTATGTTATTTTTCGCATAAAACAAGTTTATGCTATTTTTCGCATAACGCTTTCTTAGCCACGTAAGGACTTGAAGCTGTTGTAATGGTCAATGGAGGTAGTTTACGCCTCCGGTAAAGAAATATTTATACATACTAAAATTCCATACATTAGTATGTATGACTTTTTGGTACATAAGTCAACTGATGTTATATCAGTTCATCGGTATTCTGAAACGCTTCATCGCTTAAGGAAGACGATCTTGAATTTCTTTTATACGAGTTTCTAGGTATTTAATGACAACTGCCATGTTATTTGCTGATAGTAGACAGTTGCCATTATTATTTCTACATCTTATAACAGTCAACTCATGACTAAATGTTGATAGATTTCTCAATTCAACAGAGCATGGTGGAAGACTGTTCTTCATAGAAGTACCCTTAGATTAGTTCAAAGCCAATAACACTATCAACCTTGAAATTGCGAACCTTGATTTCTTCATCAAGACCCTGACCATTGCTCTTACGAGCAGGAATGAAAGCCTTAAGCTCGTCATATTCGATGACGTTGTTAGCAGCGTCAACGTAGATAGGAACCCCAATGCGGTTTTCCTCAATGCACTTAATATATAGCTGACCGTTATTCTCAAGGAGAGCGTTACCGATCATCTGACCATAACCAAGGCTCTTGGCTTCAAAATTGGCGCTATTGCCTTCCTTGATACGCTGCTCATTCACACGATACTGATAGTCAGCATTCATCGTCACCTTGACGGTGTTGATCTTGAAAACTTCAGTGTGTGGATTTGGAACACTCTTAGTGTCAACATCCTTCTTGTTCATCTTGACCACAGTCTTGGTCTGAAGGATGGCCTTGGTGTCAGGCTTAACGATCTTAGCAAATTCAACAATGTTCATCATGATATATTCTCCATTTGTTCGTTATGCCCTAATTATATAGAGAAAAACGATTCGTGTCAACATAAAAAGTGGGGATCAGAAAATAAATCTGACCCCCATATAATTTTATTCCTTACCGTCAATGAAGCCTTTTATTTTCTTTGCTTCTTCTAAAAGTTGCTCTGTGGTAGGATATTGTGGTACTTCTGTGAGAAATTCGGCATTTTCGTTGATGTGTGCCTTATTAGCAGCGTTCTGCCATTCCATATGGAACTGTTCTGATGCTCTTTGCTGAGCTAGCTTGACCATCTCCATGCGTAGGAGATATGGGGTATCTTGTGACATAGTATTTCCTTTGTGTATGTGTGTGTGTCCGTTGTGGACATTGTATTTATACATGAAAGAAAGTGGTGGGTTTCTGTTGCTAGGTACCCACCAAACCCCGAAAAATCATGCAGCTAGTGCAAGACCTTCATATGCGTTGTTATCGTTTGCATTTACGTTTTGTGGCACTTTGCCAATCAATCAGTCTCGAACCGCCCTATTACACGAAAATCGATATCCTGGTCACCCCCATCATAATACGAGAATAGTATTCTTTAACCTCGTCTACTCTACACACTCTTGAACCAAGATCTTTTAGTTTAGTTTCAAGATCTGCCGACTTGACGATGCATACATAGCAACCACCGCCATTGTATTCGATTCTATACATATCTAACTCTCATATTATGGTGGAGGTGCGGGGAGTCGAACCCCGGTCTTTCCGCCTTTACTGTTGATTGTCATCAACTGATAACTCTATTTAGTACGTTTAGTTCTTTGTGTCAAGCGGTTTCGTTATTTTTCTTACTAGAATATAAGCGAGATGTTTCAACGCTCAACGACAAAACTGCTGTTGCATTAATTCTACATGCAATGTTTACAACAATCCATTTGGCAATATATGCAGTGAATGTTTCCCAACTTGTAAGTTTCATAATCAATTCCCTTCATTAAACTTTTAAAACGGATAAATCTTAGAGCCATCATTAACCAGATTTTTATGTCTTATGTTCTGAGCAATCATGTGCATAACAGACTGATGACAATCTTCTACGATACCATAATTGTCTTCTTGAACATGGACACATACATCTGCCTTTTTTGAATATCCTCCATCAAATCCACAGAAGGAAATAACTTTGTTTCCTTTTTCCTGTGCAAGAACAATAGCATTCTTAACATTTGGAGAGTTTCCACTTGAAGATATAGTCAACAAAATATCATTAGGACGAATAAAGTTTTTTAGTTGATGTGAAAATATATCTTCGTATCCAATATCATTAGCTATAGCTGTAATTATAGGAACATTAGAGGCCAAAGAAACAATCCTTGGTATCAAATTGGTATTAGTTGAAATACCCTTCTGACAGTCACATACCAAGTGATTTGCAATAGCAGCAGAACCGCCATTCCCACAAACATAAATGATACCATCACTCTTGATAGTTGCTTCAATTAAGTTTGCAGCATCTTCTATGCTCTTGTGTAAACGATTATCGAATAATGCACTATGAATTCTATCTGCATATTCTCTAGGACTGATGTACAATGTGTGATCCTTTATCAACAAATTTAAAGGGAAACTCTTTTAGTCCCTTCTTCTCAAGTTCTTTCTTTAGCTTCTTTTGATCTTGTTTTGGACAATAGAAAAGAAAATATCCGCCACCACCTGCACCCAAAATCTTACCACCAATAGCACCATTCATCAAGGCAAATGTATAGATATCATCTAACTCTTGATCGCTGATACCGTATGACAGTTCTTTCTTTTTGAGCCATGCTTCATTTAACAACATACCAAACTCATCAATTTGATTTTTGTATAACAAATTTCTACCAGCATAAACTTGATCTATCATACTATTCATATTCTTCAAATACATATCGGTATAGTTCTTACTATCATTTTGTATTTTTAATATGTCTGACGCTTTGCGTGTACGGTTAGTATAAAACATTACTAGGTTATCGTTCAAGGCATCGATAGTATTTTGTGAAACATGTAATGGCTTAACATTAACTAAATTTTTATTGAACTCGATAACATTTAATCCGCCGAAACAAGCTGCATATTGATCTTGTTTTCCAATAGGACTTTTACATTTATCAATCTCTATAGAGCAAGCTAACTCTGCGATATCATATCGGTTCATTGGAACATTTTTATATGCAGACAAGGCAGTAATCAAACCTACCGCATACGTAGATGATGAACCAAGACCAGTACCTACTGTAGGAACATCAGCAAAAGAACCAATCTCAATATTTGATTTGATACCAAAATGATTTAATATCTCACGAGCAATTTCGTGATCTAGGTCTTTGGCGTTCTCAACAACTTCTACTTTAGAATATGTAAGCTTAAGATGTTGGTTTGGTGTTGGGTTTACGACAATATGCATATACTTATCAATGGCAGTAGACAGAACTGCTCCACCAATTTGTTCATATATCGCAGGAACATCGCTTCCTCCTCCAAAGAAACTAATTCGAAGGGGGGTTTTAACAACAATCATAATTGCCTCTCTGATAATGATTCCAAGCACTTTGGATCATGCTATCTAGTGTTTCTTTTGGTTCCCAATTACTAGCTCGTCGATAAGCAAAGTTATCGCCAACGAGAATAGATGGGTCTCCAGGTCGATACGTTCCAAATTCAACATCAATCGTTGTATCGGTAATTTTCTTAAATATATTGAAAAGCTGGAGATTTGAGGTTGGAGTTCCAGTACAAAGATTAAATCTTTTTGCACCATCTCTATTAATATTTAGTTCTTCAATAATAGCGGAACAAACATCATTGACATGGATATAGTCACGAAGACATGTACCATCTTCTGTCAAAAATGTATCGCCATTGATAACAAAGTTTTTGTTTTCAGCATCTGATCGACACATAGAAGTAATGATGTGTGGCTGATCACTAGCTTGACCCATACCAGTTTCCTCATCCGCACCACAAACATTGAAGAACCTAAACGAAGTGGACTTGAAATGATATGCTTCAAAACAATCTTGTAAAATCATTTCCATCATCCTCTTGGTATTTCCATAAGGATTGATAGGTATCTTTGGGCTATATTCTGGAACAGGACAGACTTCAATGTCCCCATAAACAGCAGCAGAAGAGGCAAAAATAAATTTGCCTCCCCACTTCAGATCAACAAGAGACTGTAGCATCTTGATATTTTTAGTGACATTATTATCATAATAACTTAATGGGTTCTTTACAGATGGACCCAATAAACTATCTGCACCAAGATGAACAATAGCTTCAATAGGATAATCAACTGACTCAATCAATCGACGAATACCATCATAATCATTCGATGGGTTGTCTTTCAAATCAATACCGTCAACAGTATGTCCAAGATTTTGTAGCTTTGCGGTTAGGACAGAACCGATATAACCTAAGTGTCCAGTAACAACAATATTCATTTAGTCCTCATAATCTAGTTTGATAGAAGTAAACTTAATCATCTTCATTCACCTTATCATCTTTCGGCTTTGTCACAATCATATACGCTGTCAGCGCAAAGATTGCAAGGATAAGAATTGCTAGCCAATTATCACTAGTCATTTACAGGTTCCTCATCAGGAAGCGGCGGATAGTAGTAGCGGGTCTTAAACGCTGCTACCTTCTGCATATACTCTTCATTTTCAGCATCATTCTTCAGGCGGTTCTCAAGAGCAGCCTTGGCATCTTCATAATTACTGAAAGTCTTAGAGTAGCCATGACCATCACGGTTATATTCCTTGAAACAATTGCTCCAAAAGAACCACCCCTTACGCTGAACGGTATACCTATTATAGGTTGCCTTAATGCGATACTTATTCATATCAATCTCCGTCTTCAAAATGATTTTTAATGTCTTCCAAGACACAATAACCATCACAATATGCACCATCATAGAATGCAGTCTGTGACATAACGTCTAGAACATAGGCGCTTTCATCACACTTGGTGAGAATTTCTAGCACAGCTTTTAATAGTACTGTTGCACGATCTTCAGTCATTACACAGCCTCCTGCATAGTGCTTTTGATATAGCCATAACCAAGGTCATAGCAATACTCAAGGCGCTCATAACCATAGAACTCCATATCTTCAAGCTCACCATCAGCATCAGCAATGATTTCGATGGCACGAGCACGATTAATACCAGAAACTAGTTCCATAGTATCCTTGATACGAAGCTCAAAGCGTTCACGATTGATAACCTGCTGCTTCTTCTCTTCTTCCATCTGCTTATCCAGCATGTTAACAAGAGCTTCGAAGTCAGTATCGAACTCTTCGATAGAGGCGAATTGAGCATAACGAGGGCGGCTACCGTAAACGTCCTTGTACAGGTCCGAATAGATATCGCCATCACGTGAGTTAGTTTGAGCGTTAATGTCCCGAAGAGTAAGCATTTTGAAGTCCTTTCGATTTCGATAGACCCTTTATATGCTACTCTTTCTACACTGTCAATAACTTTTTTTGTTTTTTTTTATAGACCAAATGTGGTGCGGATTTCCTCAATCAAAGCAGCATCAGTTGACACAACCCCAAGACCATGTGAGTGGGGGAAGTTTAGCTTTGGTAGATCGATTTCATTGAAGAAACGACCAACATCATCAGGGAATGAGTAAGTATCATGGAACATGATTAGACCACCATCACGAACGAAAGGACTCCAAGTCTTATAGTCATTACTCACTGCATCATAAATATGATACCCATCAATATGTAGGATATCAATCGGCTTATCCCATGTCTTGGCTAGCTCATTGAAGTCTGACTTGATGATTTCAACTGTATTAAACCCATATGATTCCTTGAAGCCAACTACCTTATCATAGGCATTACGGAAACCAGCATTTGCATCACCTTCGAACCAATCAACACCATACACAGTACCAATTTCATCTAGAGCAAATGCGAATGTCGAGAAACCATAGTCAACACCAAGGTCAACAGTAGTTGTTGGTTGTAGGCGATTGACAGCCCAACGAGCAAAGTCGAAGTGTCCTGTCCAAGCAGAGATAATATTCTTCACTGCATAAATTTTAGCGTTCTTATCCATTACCTAATCTTTCTCCATAATACTTGTTTGTGCGTAGTGGCTCCCACCACCATCTATTGTTGAGATACCAATCAATAGTCTTCTCTAGACCACTCTCAAATGTTTCTTGAGCTTTCCATCCAAGATCATTCTCAATCTTTGTTGGATCAATCGCATAACGACGATCATGTCCCGGTCTATCTTTAACGAATGTAATCAAATCACGGCGAGTTTTACCATCATTTAACTTTCTATCAAGAATATCACAAATAGCCTTTACCACATCTAGGTTAGTGCGTTCTTCACGTCCCCCAATGCAATATGTTTGACCGATTTCGCCCTCAGTAGCAGCAAGGATCAGCGCCCTTGCATGATCATCAACATATAGCCAATCACGAACATTTGTGCCTTTCCCATATACAGGAAGCGGAATACCATTCAAGGCATTCAAAATATTCAATGGAATAAGCTTCTCTGGGAAATGATATGGTCCATAGTTGTTAGAACAATTTGTCACCACAACAGGAAGACCGTATGTTTCGTGCCAAGCTCTTACGAAGTGATCCGAAGCAGCCTTAGAAGCCGAATATGGTGAACTAGGCGCATATGCAGTTGTCTCAGTGAAGACACTATCATCGAAGGGCAAATCACCAAATACTTCATCAGTCGAGACATGATGAAAAACAAAAGGATTTTTTGTATACTTCCAATAGTTCAGACATGCTTCCAGAAGTTTAAACGTACCAAATACATTGGTGTCAATGAAAGCAAAAGGATTGTCAATTGAACGATCAACATGGCTTTCAGCAGCCAAGTTCATGCAGATATCAATTTCATGCTTAGTTAGTGTATCGAACACAAGGGTTTCATTAGCAATGTCCCCTTCGACAAAATAAAATCTGTGGTGGTCTACAACATTACGTAATGAATTCATATTGCCAGCATATGTTAGCTTATCATAGCATACGACATAATGTCCCTGCTCAATAAGAATACGGCAAACAGCAGAACCAATAAAGCCAGCACCACCTGTTACTAAAAATTTTGTCATAATACAATATCCTTAAACAATGGTGCGGCAGCATCCTTTTCAGAAATTTCTGATATTCCTATTAGATAATGCCACTTAATATTAAGATCAGGATCATTCCAAAGAATTGACCCCTCACTTTCTTTATTGTACAGATTATCTACCTTATAGACCACAACAGCATCATCTGTCAATGTCATAAAGCCATGAGCAAACCCATCTGGAATCAATAACTGTCTGGCATTACGTGCTGATAGAATAACAGCAACATGTTGCCCATATGTTGGAGAATCAGGACGAATATCTACAGCAACATCAAGGATCGATCCCCATGCACAGCGAACCAACTTTTTCTGTGCGTATACTCCACGTTGATAGTGAAGACCACGAACAGTACCAGCCTTATAAGAAATGCTCTGATTATCCTGCACCCATCGTGGCATGGTTAGGTGATCAACATAAACTTCAGAAAATACACCTCTGTTATCCTTGTGTTGATTAGGTGTGATTAACATCACTTCAGGGATGCTCATACGCTCAAAAGAAGTCATCATGATTTGCTTTCTTCACTAGATATGCACCATAATCAGTTTTGATAAACATCTGTGCACGTTCCAATAGTTGTTCCTGATTAATCCAACCATTGTTATAGGCAATTTCCTCAAGACACGCAATCTTCATACCCTGCCTACGTTCAATCGTACCAACGAATGAGCTAGCTTCCAAGAGGCTTTCATGTGTGCCAGTATCAAGCCATGCATAACCATAACCAAGCTTCTCAACACGTAGTTGCTGATTGTCTAGATAAATCTGGTTAACGTCTGTAATTTCAAGCTCACCACGACCAGAAGGCTTAATCGACTTTGCAATATCAACAACATCATTTGTGTAGAAGTATAGACCAGTTACAGCCCAATTTGACTTAGGCTTTAAAGGCTTTTCAACGATAGAGTTTGGACGGCCCTTCTTGTCAAAACCAACAACACCATAGCGTTCTGGATCATCGACGTGATAGGCAAAGACGGTTGACTTACCAAGAGGGAAGCAACGTGCAGTCTGTAGCTTATCCCATAGGCCATTGCCATGATAGATGTTATCGCCAAGGATCAAAGCAACATCATCACCACCAATGAACTCTTCACCAATCAGGAATGCTTCAGCAATACCAGCGGGAATTTCCTGCTCAGCATAGGTAATATTAACACCATACTGCGAACCATCACCAAGAAGGTTCTGGAATGCAATCTTGTCACGTGGCATGACAATAATAAGAATATCACTAATACCAGCTTGCATGAGTGTAGCAAGAGGATAATAGATCATTGGCTTATCGTATACTGGAAGTAGTTGTTTTGAAATGCTTAGAGTAGCGGGATACAACCTTGTCCCGTTACCAGCAGCCATAATAATGCCCTTCATAATATCTCCATCAATTAAAATTATTCGCTATCGTACTCAACGCCTAGTGAATTATACAATACTGAAATCCACCTATTTGCATCTTGATCCTGATCACGTGATTTCATAAGCTCAGTTTCATGATACTCAGCATTCTTGTATGCATATCGCAAAGCTTCTTTATACTTATCAAGGGGATTTGCCTTACTAAGTTGTGTAAGACGATCCATGTCATACTTGGTATCGCAGTCATATTTTACTGTATCGACAATTTGGTCAATCATAAAATTCTTGAGTTGTTCGTGCTCAGAAGTTGGTGGATGCCAATTATATACCTTGATAAGCATAGCATCATACTTATTCTTCAAGACGATCTTTTTATTGAAAGATTTTTGATTGGAAGCTTCTTCTGCTTCAATAATTTTCTTTCCATAATTAGTACGGTCATTGACACCAGCCATTGCTTCAAGTTCAGCAATAGTTTTCTTTGCTTCAGAAAGAGCATTGGCATGATAGTCACTTCCAGTACGAAGCTTTGGCTTTTCTTTGCTAGGACTTTCACGCTGATGCATACAAGCACCGAAAGCACGAGCACATGATAGTGCGTAATCTTCAAACGAAATATCATTTTCGATATCAGCAGTGTAACCAGTAGGCATTATATAATTCCTTCAAAAATGGTAGGGGCAGCGAGATTCGAACTCGCACTGAAGAGATTTTAAGTCTCCTGCCTCTGCCTGTTGGGCTATACCCCCATTAAAACGTATTAACAATATTTAGCCGTTATTAATACCATGCTCATGAAACATTTCAAGAGCAAATTCACGACCACGACGAATCCATTCATCCTTGGTCAAATCACTCAGACGATATATGTATTCGCTCTCAGTTTCGTATATATTATGGCTCTTGCAAAGATCAAAGATATAATAGAAATACCCCACACCTTTTACTAATTCTAGTGGGAGATTATCTTCTTTGAAGACCTTGTTGATACTACGAATTTGAAACATAATACATTTTCTCCTTTACACACACATTATATCCATGTGGTTGCGATTAGTCAACCGATAAATAGATTATAACTCAAAATTCTTAGGGGCATGTGATGAAAAGTTTTAAAAGGTTTATAGAAGAAGCGAAATTTAACAAGGGTACAATCATAGATGCTATGCCTGTTCACGGTGAGCATTCAAAGCCATCAAAATCTAAACTGATTGACAAAATTCCTGTTCATGGCGCTCATTCAAAGCCAAACAAGAAACTTAAAGAAGACAATCAGCACGACAGCATTTATCCAGTAGATTCTCAAGGCAACGAGCATATAAAGGATTTTACTCGTAGAAATTATAATGATCATATTGGTAATGATACCTTTGAAGTGCACCATGCTATCAACTTACCGCATGAAGAATTCAGTGACAACCCACACTCACATGCTTTGAGAAAATATTCATCAAATTCACATGATACTAATAAAGAATTAATTAATAATGCTACTGGAAAGCCTTCAACCTTTGCACATAAAACATATGATACGCCTCAAGACAAAGTATATAGGGATGAACAACTAAAATACCATAATGATCATGTTCAAAGTTTGGATAAATCATTTGCTCATCCAAACGCTATTCTTAAACAAGACTTACATGTTTTTCATGGTACTAGCAGATTTAACCCCGGCGAAGAAGCTAAAAAGGGTGGTGGGCGAATTACATTTCCAGCATATACATCAACTTCAATTGACCCTAGGATAGCAGCAGATTTTGCTGGTAATAATAGTGATTCTCATATCGTCCATATTCATTTGAAGAAGGGACAGAGAGCACATTATCTAGGTACAAATTCAAATTATGATCATGAAAAAGAAGTAATGCTCCCTAGAAATTCAACTGTTCAAATTAATCCAATTCCAACAGTTGTTCATAATGGATATGGTGAAGGAAAAACTCATATTTGGCATGGTCATGTTGTTGATCAGCCCGATCCTCATGCACAAAATCATGATGATAGCGTACACAAAGATCAAATGAAATTTAATTTTTAAGAGAAAAATGATGAAAACATTTAAGCAATTTATAGACCCTAAAAAGGAAAAGGTTCCTTCTGCTGACTATTATCCTTCACACGGATCACATGCACAGGAAAAGGTTCCTTCTGCTAATTATTATCCTTCACATGGTTCTCATGCACAAGAAAAGCCTAAGCATTCAATTAAAGAAGAAGCCAAAAAAATAACGCACTCTGAATTCACTGAAAAAAATCCAAATGAAAAAGTTGGACGTGAATATGGTGATGTACATTATAAACTTAATCCATCAAATGCAAAATGGTCTAAATTACCAAAATATGAAAGAGAAGCAGCCCACGAATATACATCAGGAAGTAGAGCTACGAATAAAGAACTTATTGATATTCATCATGGAAAGCCATCAAACTTTAAGCCTGAGTCTGGAGATGACAATTGGACAAGAGATTGGAAAAAAGATAATGAAGAAAGGCACAACAAGATAGTAAAAGGTCTTGATAGTCTTTTAAATAGATCAAGAGTACCAAGAAATCTAACGGTGTTTCATGGCATTAATGCAGTATCAAGCGAAAGATTTAATCCTGGTGAACTAGCAAGTCAACACTCTGAAAGACATATCCATATGCCAGCATATATTTCAACCAGCGTTGATCCACACTATGCTACTTCATTTGCTAAACCAATACGATTTAATAGACCAGTTACAACACACATGCTTCGTATCCACCTAAAGCGTGGACAAAAAGGATTTAGATATGTTGGTGATCAGTCTGCTATTCCTGAACGTGAAGGAATTTTAGCAAGAGACAAGACATTGAAGATTAGTGAGCATCCCACAATTGTTCATCACGAACCTACTGGTGGACAAATTCATGTATGGGATGCTCACGTAGTAGATTAATACTGGTAGCTATATCCTACAGTCCAGATATCAGCATACATTTCATGGAGTCGATTATCAGAAACAGAATTCTTGAAGTTGATGTAATCGATATCCATGATACGCTCTACCATCAGATCAGCAAGCTTTTTCTTAGTCGTAAAGATACGATACTTGTAATCTGATCCAGCCATCTCGACAATCTTCTCATCAGGAAATTGATTTTCAAGATGCTCACGCATACGAGCACGAATAACAAGGCTCTGTCCAGTAGGATCATTAAAATCTTGAACAGCACTAATAAAACCATCATTTTGCATTAACCACATAATATATAACCTTTTAATTTATTTGTATGAATCGATTAGCGCCTGTTTGCGCTTTACGAAATTTGAGTGTAACTCTTTCCAGTTAGAAAGTCCAGA
>Ga0114975_10001024_pt1 | contig 20380 bp, 4 predicted proteins | sample S_130626_EF_Meta_FD_87031 | JGI IMG/M metagenome (GOLD analysis project Ga0114975, IMG submission 87031) | Freshwater microbial communities from Lake Simoncouche, Canada to study carbon cycling - S_130626_EF_MetaG | ecosystem: Environmental > Aquatic > Freshwater > Lake | place: Lake...
GAAGGATCTAAATTTAGTCCTGGATTAGATGTGTATATTCCAACACGTTCAGCATTAGCATTAACAAAAATACTTGCCTGAACTCCTGCACTAACATTTTTAGATCCAATTTGAAAGTTTTGGTCAGAAATATTTGAGTTAATTTCAAAAGATGAATTTCCAACCCGTATTTCAGTTTGACTGCTTGCACCTAATACTAAAGGTTGTGAATTAGCAATAGTTAATTGCCCTGTAATTGTTGAATCGCCCTGAGATAAAATAAAATCTTCTGCGGCATATAAGTTTCCGCTACTGTCAATAAGTGCATCTGCACTTGTAGAAATTACATCAAATTTTAAATTTCCTAAAGTGCCGGCATTAAATCCAGGATTTAATTTAAGTTGTTTCCAATATGATGTATTAGTTGGTAATGTACCTGGAGGAATAACATCAGCTATTGCTTGATAAACTAATTTAGGTGGAGTATTAGGATTAGACCTATAGTTTACCCTATCGCCTTTAATGTAAGTAGTAGTTAAACTAAATTCTTGTCCTTCCCAGCCTGCTAAAGAATCATTATCAATGTTTGGAGCAAATTGAGTGTTGCTAAAAATACCGAGAGGTACTCCGCCAATAGTCAATGTTGCAATTGTTCTAGAATTGTTATCAATATCAAGTATGTCAGCAACTGCAAACCCAGTAACACCTTGCTGTACAGTCCATGCTGGGCCTGCAAGTATTGTTGATACTCCGTCATTAAAGAACAATTGTTTACGACGACTATCAATCCATAAGTCACCTTGAGTTAAAATAGGAATATTATTTGAAACTATTGTGCCGCCACTTACTACAAACTGTGTTCCGTTATAAACTTTTAATCGATTTTCAGTGGTGTCATACCATAGTTGACCTTGTATTGGATTATTAGGTTGCGATGTGTTGGCAAAATTTTCTAATAGATGAATAAAATTTTCATTCATTACTTCGCCGTAACTACTAGAATTTTTTCCAATAAGGGTTAAATCTGTTGCTGTTTGATCAATAGTTCCATCAACTATTTCTGTTAAAACAGTTCCATCAGTTTTGTTTATAATATAGCTCATTATAGGACACCAGTAAAGATTATATAGTTTATAGTTAGATACGGATTCATACCATTAATTGCATCACCGTGCCTTGTAGAATCAACACCGCCACTGTTAGGTAATCCATAACCAGTTGCTCCTACTGATACTCCTAGATCTGGAACTGTTCCTGAGTCTGCTGTACCTGACGGTATTCCCCCTGCATAATACTGTCGCTGGCTTGCACTTTGCAATGTGTGTTGATGCTCTGGAAGATTGTTAACCTCAATGCCAATTTCTTCTTGTCCAGAACCGTTTCCAAGATTATCAGCTGCCGTTGATGTTACTCTATTTGCACTTCCGCCGCCTGCATCTAATAAAATTGTAGGGTCGTCTTTATCTGGTACAGTTGTTCCGTTATCCATATTATCTCTACCCAACGGAAACCTACCTCTTAAATCAGGTAAAGCAAATGTATTTTTACCTATTAAACCTGTTGGCTTATAAGTATAGCCAATTACACCAAACAACTCTGTATAATCTGCAATTTTTACTTCTCCGCCGTCGCATAATACGTATCCTGCAGGTAATGCTGTTCCAGCATACGGGAAAATTGCGCCGATTGGTACTGTAGGAATAGTTGAAATAAACGTTTGTTTACTCATCCTCTTAAGTCCGCTACCAGTTCCACTCCGATATACAAGTAATTGGTCTGCACTTAATGAATCAGTAGCTAAATCTTTAGCGGTAATTAAGTTTTGATTGATTGTTGTTGTAAATTTAATTACGCCTGGTGGATATCCTGTTTGTGGAGTTTGTCCATCAAAGGATACTGCATCACTTGATACGTCTCCTAACAATTGGAATGTCGTTGGACTTGAAAGTTTTGCGGCTGATCCAGTAATGCTTCCTGATAATGATCCTGTAAATGCACCGTTAAAACTTCCTACAAACTCTTGTGCATAAATGTTTCTAAACCTACGGGTGACTGAACCAATATCATACAATGCATCAGCTGTATTATTACCGGGTAATATTACTGCGGCTGTTGTAGGGTTCCCATCAATATCTAAATAATTAATTAATGTTTGACCGTATGTTGAAATATCATCTGTAAATGTAGATGTTGAATTAATATTTAAAGTAGTTGCTGTTACTTCGCCGTCGATTGTAGCATCTCCGCTTGCTATAATATTGCCAGTAACATCTAATGCTTCTTGTGGAGCAGTATTGTTAATACCAACTCTGTTAGTAGAATCAACACGGATTACGTTTGTAATTGTACCGTTTGTTTGAGTTAAACGTATATCAAGATTACCACCACTAGCCTTAGAGTATAAAACTGCTGAGTTTGATGCCGCATCAGTTGCAACGTTAAAACTTAGGTCACTTCCAACTGTAATGCCGCCGTTAGCTCTTACACCAATTGTAGCATTTGTAATGCTTGATACATCTGTTCTTAAAAAGTTTACGGCAGCAACCGTTGCGTTATTGATTACTAATGCGTCGGCTTTGCTGGCTGTTCCCCAAAATTTTGTAGGTGAACTTGTACTCGTAGTATCAACTGTACTAATGTTTAAGCCTTGACCAATCGTTTCAAATCCTGTAATTAATAATTTAGGAGTGAACGATTCTTTACTCAATATTGCTAATCTATAATTATTAGCATAAAATGTCATTACACTATGATCAATATTATTAATATCAACAATAGTTTCTACGTCAGGACCTGTTTTAGCTCCCGAACTATATTGAGGGCCAATTAATAACCAATTTGATCCAGAATACACATGGAGTTGTTGGGTATTTGTATTAACCCATAAGTCTCCGACAATACCAACGCTAGGTGCAGTTGTTGCTTTTTTAACACTGCCGGCTGCGGTCCACTGTGTTCCATCATATACTTTTAATAAATTAACACCGGGACTATTATCATACCACAACTGACCTTCAACTGCATTTACTGGTGCAGTGTTTTTTGCAAAATTTTCTAATAAATGTAAAAAGTTTTCACCAATGACCCTTGAATATCCTGGATAATTCTTGCCCACAAATGTAACACTTGTATCTGTATTAAGAGATTGGTCTTCTACAATAATTGGTGGCTTACTTGGATTTGTGGTTTCTGTATGTTGAACTTTATAGCTCATGTTATACTCCAACTAAGCCAGTTAAGCTCTGAATTCGAACGGTGTAATCAATCTGTATTAATCGATTTAAACTTTTTAATACAGGGTGAAAAACAACGTGAGTTAACAATAGCCCATCAGTTGTTCCTGTCGAGTCAAAACTTTTTAAACCTAATTCATCAAAAACAAATGAACTTTCATTATTATTAGTATTATCAAATGCTTGTTGGCCGTTTGGTTCGCCGTAGTCTAATAAACAAGTAATAAACACGTCAGTGTAGTTTGTACCAGTAACATGTCGAGTTTCTATGTAATTTCTTGTCGGATCAGAATTTGTGCTAGATCTGTCATCTACAACCTTAGTGTAGCTTTCATTATATAAACTGGCATTTGATCCAGAACTATTGGGAGTTAAGTAAGTAATAATACCAGTTGGGTCAACTGCTGTTCCGCCGTTACCAAATGCCATTTTATAAATAAATCCCTGGCCGCTGTTAGCTAAACTTTGTGCTAGTGCAATACTAATATTTTCATAGTGGACAGCATTTCTTTTATTGATAAAAATCTCGCCAGACTCTGGATCATGTATTTTAATATGACCTTCTAAGTGTATTCCCGTTGTATCTTTACTCTGCATAATGCTCTCTCTTTATAGTATATTTATCTAGTGCCATAATCTGCTAGTTTAATTGAACGTTAGCCCCTACTTCTTACCCGTACACGAGGGTATACAGCACCTGTTGCACTTCTAAGTTTATAAGTATTTTGGGAAGAAACATTGCCCGTTAGCTGTCGTTCTAATTTATAAAACAAATATCTGTTATTTGATTCCGAACCCAGTGATGTATAATCGCCGGCGCCGCCGCCTGTTGACGCTATCTGTGATTTTTTAGAAGATGAAATTAAGTATAATAATGCTTCAGCGTGGGTTAATGTTGGTTGTTGTTCTAGCAAACAAGCAAGGCATCCAGTAACTTGCGGTCCTGCCATGCTAGTTCCTGAAATAGATCCTAATTTATAACTTGAGTTTCTTGGATCATTTGCTAGTGTAATGCCAAACTCTGATGCGGCAGTAGTATCGTATACTGCGCTAACAATGTTTTTACCTGGGGCGTAAATAGATACTCTAGATCCATAATTAGTAAAATTTGTTTTATATTCTTGCGTTACCGTATCGGTTGCCCCTACCGAAATTGCATTATCGCTATTTGGTGAAGATCCTCTAGAATGATAATATGTGCCGCCGCCAATTACCATACTATTATTATAATCTTGAGATGATGTTATTGCAGTTGGCCAATAGCTGTTACCTGCACTAACTACTACTATCACTCCATCAGCAATTGCATCCTCAACGTCGGCATCTAAAGCGGCATATCTTGCAGGCATTCTGTAAAGATAAGTGCCGGCGGGCACTGGTACACCGTTAGCTTCTAAGGTAGTTTTTTTAGTTGCATCTATTCCTGTAACTGCTGTAGTATTTCCTCGATAAGTTGCCGATGTAATTCCGCTGAGAGAAATGTTACCATATGAATATCCCCAACTATTATTGCACACTGTCGGATTACGTCTTCCAGTAGCTGGATTTATTGATTTCTTTTTATGAAACTCTCTTATATAATCAAAGATGAATACAGACCAGTCAATGGTGGAGCCAGGTGGGCCGTTGCCGCCTGCATAATTAAATTCCATATTATAAATGTTTGCATCTCGAGCCCATCCTTGGGTATTTCCTGCACAAGTTCCGGCAGTATGAGTTCCGTGATTACTAGAAATACTTGTGTAGCTATATGTGCCAGTAGTAGAATATCCTAAACTTGCACTATGTTGGAACCAATTATATTGTATAGCTCTTGAGCCACCCGTTCCATCAGTATTGACAGCAAACTCCGGATGGTTAAAATTTATGTGAGCATCAACTACTACAACGTCAACGTTTTTACCAGAACTGGTTGTAGAAACTGTTTGCGTTGTTTGTGTAAATGCGCCATTGGTTCCCCAATTAGATAAAGGTGTACCGGCAGTAACTCTATATAATCCCCAATTTTTATCGTTAGTATCGATAGTTGCACTTTTTTCAAAGTTACCAGATTGTGTCCAATGTGGTAGTGCTTCAAATCCTAATGCACTTGGCAATTGTTCTACTGCCAATACTCGCGGATCGTTACGCAATTGTTCGGCTTCGTCTTCGGTAATAAGAAAATGCGTGTTCCTACTAATTTCTCTACGTTGAGTAACAACAACTTGTCTATCAGGAATATATAAATCGCCGCCTAACGTTTCCATATCGTCAAGCAAAGATGTAGCATCTTCCATTGTTTTAGCAGTTACAATATATTCTATTAAATCAGACATATTAATCCTCAATTTTTAATACAGTTAATGTTACTGTAATTGTAGTAGACGATACACCCTTATTAACAATCTTGATAGGAATACTAGTTGTTGGCGTTCCTTCATTACTAAAACCAATTGTACCCGGACTAATTACAATAGTTTCTGCTCCAGTTGTAATAACTTCTGCAACTACCCCTGATCCTGGCAACGGATCAACTGCTTCCGATCTTGACGAATCTGAAGTTCTAGCCGCAGTGTCAGTATATAATGTTACCCAAGCCGCAGAACTAGTTTGTATTTTTAATAATGCATATCCCTTAAATCCAGTTATTGTATATGTTCCGCTAGATCCTGCTGTTAAACTTGCGCTAGTTACACTAGCGGTTGTCCTTGACGTTGTTGGCACACTGGACGATATGACCCCATCAGTTATTGAAATACTGGTTCCGTCCACCTTAACGCCACCTAACACACTTGTTGTTGCTATCGGCAATGTGTAATTTGTGTAGTTGGCAGTGATTACACCGTTAGAAATAGTAATAGTACTTCCATCAATCTTAACTCCGCCTGACATGGAGGTAGTAGCAACCGGTAATGAGTACTGCGTAGATACTAATTGATTACTGCCATTTAATGTAATAGTACTTCCATCGATCTTAACTCCGCCCAATACAGTTGTACTAGCAGTTGGTAATGTATACGTGGTATAGTTAGCAGTAATTATTCCGTTGGTAACTGTAATTGTGGTGCCGTCTACTTTAACACCCCCTAATGTTCCACCACTACCAACACCTGCTGTTGGTAATGTGTAGACAGAATCGTACAACTCTGTAAAGTTTTCGTTGATCTTTGTGCCGGCAATACGAAGAGTATCTCCATTCCCGTCATTTGCCGATATTCCTGTTTGAATAAGTTGTTGCGCCATCTTTTATCCTTGATCAAATGTTATAGTTGTGCTGTCAAACCCTGTTGATGTACTATCAAAAGAAGTTGTAATGATTGGTGTAACAGTACTTATCTGTTTCATACTAGTATACCAAATGCCGGGCTCAGCTTTTAAGAATCCAGCAACCTTATTATCAGTATATAAAATATTTCTTGTTGAGTCCCACGCAATGCCGGTGCGTTTTGCTACAGTAACTCGAGTACCAAACGCAACAGGCACTGTTAACTCAACTGTTTTTGTTAGATTGTTAACTGTAAACTCTTCGTCAAACTCAACATCACCTTCGGGACTTTCTGGATGAACATCAACACTATAAACTTTGTACGGATTTTTCTTTAATCGAATCCCACCTGCAAATACTTCAACAGCTGATTTTGCTAGTTCCAATGATTTACTTAAGGACATTGATGTTCCTAAATATTCCCATGTTGTATCAAAGTTTCCAGGAACAAATGTTAAGTTTACAGTATTAGTTCCATTTGATATAACGTTGTCAATAGTCAAAGTGTCAGCATAAGGTATAGTTTCGCCTGGCCCGATATCTTGAGCAAATGCACCTGCGTTGTGTACTAATGGGGTGCTGGTTCCTAATGTTCCTCGGCGGAGCTGGCGTAAAATATTTCCAGTAATTTCAAAATACTCAATGCGTTCGCCTCGTATTTCAACTACGCCAGGTTTATTATTTAATTTATTAGGCAAATCAAAGTTAGTAGCATCAATTAGGAAAATTTCCACATCATTGTATTTTAAATCTCGTAACAGTTGCGTTTGTTTATTAGCACTCAATCTCTTAAAGTGTGTTCTGTTTAACATATCTTTAAATTGCATATATGCAATTCCAGATACTAGCACATTGTTACTATATGTCATAATGGAAATTTCATCGCCCATGTTGGGTTCATCTGCTAATTTAACAAATTGTTTATCAGAAGTAAGTTTAAAATCTATACTTGGTGTTAATAATGTATTATTTTTAGTTACCCAAACATAACGCTCATCAATAACTGCTCTATCTAATTTAATAACACCGTTAGTAACTCCAACATAATTGTAATATTCTAAAGTATTAGGAGTTGCTACAATATCAGTAGTTGCAGTTACAGTAGTTCTCTGGATATCTAACACGTCATGTTTATATGAACTAATAACTTCAACGGTATCAGATTCTGTATATATTTGGTTGAATACAATTCGTGGTTGGGTATTATTAACACCTGGCAAATATATATAACTTTGTCCTAAATTATCTCTATTTGGAACTATACTTACAACCAATGTCTGTCCTAAATATAAATCTCGTACACGGCGGTTAATTTTAACATTTATTATGCTTAGATCAATTGTAAAATCTGGACCTAAACGTAACATGACATCACCAACATAAACTACAATGTCTGTAATATTTAATGTATAAGGTTTAAATTTATTTTCATCAATAATGTAAGTTAATTGTTGTCCATTTTTTCCGCCAACTTTATAATAACTGTTGTTTGCCGCTGGTAATATTTCTTGGTTTACTCTAACAATCATATTAGATTCTACAGGTTTAGAATCACCTATTTTATTTTCTAAAGAATAAGTCGAAGTACCTAATGGGGTGCTTAATGGAGGCGGACCAAGATTTTCTCGACCGTCAGTAGCAATTTTTTCAGTTGTTGTTATTGCAAATGTTTGTTCTATTCCGCTAACCACAATAAAATTAATTATTGAATTAGCTGGTGGTGGAACATTAAATCGTAAACCTGTTCGTTTATTACTTTCATAACTTAGATCTGTTTCAAATAATTCAACTGATGTAGGAACCCCGTCAATATATACCAACGAAGTAAGGTCTGACAGCCACGGCGCTTTAGTAATAAATTCTTGTGTAGTGCCATTACCAACAAAATAATCAAGATCTAAAATGTTTGTTCCACTAAATCCAAAACTATAAATTGTAACAATTTGTTTTGCTGCCGGTGCAACATTGAATATTATCTTATCGTTAACAAAATTAACATCGTAATCACCGATAGTTGTTGGCGGTGGGGGTGTTAAAATTGTGCGGCGTACATCTTTAATTTCATTATCTACTTTTACAATTACTGCTTGACTGCTGTTAATTTGTTGACCAATATTAAATTCGTATGTGATTCCGTCAGCAACATAGTTATTAACTTTAATATTCGCTGAGCCAGTTGTTGGCCTATCATATACCTTAATTGAAACTGCATCAAATACATGTCCCGGAACAACTTCTTCAGTTGCCGGACTACTTGTTGGTGTTACAAAGCCGTCACCGTCGACGATGATGTCTTCTGCGCGAAGACCGGTTGCACTTTGGTAGGCTAAGTCGCCGCCAATTAATGCTGTGTCATAATCATTTTCTTGAGGTTTAATACTACCGTCGCTAGTATTTTTACGTAAGATAAACTTATCACCTGCATTTACTTGGTAAGAACCATTAATAGTAATTGTATCGTCTTCGTCGTTCCCAACAAATGTATCAATAATTGCTGTTGGAGTTATTAATCTCCACTTGCTTGATGTATCTGTTAAAAAGTCCTGAGACGAGGTGTGTACTGTTTTACATACATATCTATTTGTTTTAACAGTAACAACATTGCCAACTATATAACTATTGCTTGGTAGCCAATCACCTAAACTAACAGAACTGTATTCTGGATCATCTAAACGAATAGAGTCTAGAGGTGATGTAATTATTATAGTAGAATTATTGGTAGCGGCTTCGGTAAGTGTTAATAAACCAATAACATTAATTGTATAGTCAATATTCTTCACTAACGGTTTTCTAAATGTAATGTTAGTTCCACTGGCAATGTCATCAAACAAAATTTGATCTAATTTCAGCGTTGTGCCATTAACAATACTTTCTACTCGTGTACCATAACTAAACACTCCGGATAATGCCGTTGTTACAACATCCCCTTCTTTAACTACGCTAGTGTTAGGAATGATTAATGTTGTATTACCTTTAATGTTTAATGCGGTAGTAGTAATTGTATAATCAACATATACTGATAACGATGTAGCATATGGATCGTATTGGTAATCGAGAATAACACCATTTGACACATATTCTACGCTGTATTGTTTGATATAATACAAGTTAATTATAGTACCAGCTTTGGGAATATATGGTAATGTAAAGGAGTGTGTATTGGCTGCAACTGTAACAATGTAATCATCGAACGTAGAGTCTGCACTATCCCATTTGTCATTATTAAATGGTACACTATCCCATCCTTCAGTTTCTACTAGGCTTAATCCGTTTATAATTACGCCGCCGTAATCAACACCTGTCATCAACTGAGACAAGTCTTTACCAATGTCACCCGATGATGGGTTATAAAAATATTGGATACGATCAGCGGCATTTAATAATGACCAATCTTTAATGTAATTTACAACTACAACAATATTTTTCTCAATGGCCTTGTCAAAAGTGATTGATCCTGCATAAGATGTATAACCTCTAGCTGTTGATTTTACTATTTTTAATTTATAATCATCCCGTAACACGCTTACACCGTTAACAGTAACTACTGCTTTACCGATCCTTACGTCAGGTGCCCACTTTAATGGAAATTGTAAACGACTTCCGGTTCCTACAAATGTTTCGGTTTCTTCTAATTGTGTGATAAAATAATTTTGTGTTAGTCGATCAAATTTTATTTTAATTAAATTAGAACGGACAAGGCTATCTCCAATTATTGCAACTGCGGTAGCTGAGACTCCGCCTTCTGCTAATCCACCTTCTATTAGTACAACGGGTGCTTTTAGATATCCAGAACCTTTTGTTAATAAAATTATTCTATTAACTTTTCCATTGGCTATTAATGCTCGAGCACTAACACCGCTACCTGAAATATTTGAAAATCTTACAACTGGTTCCATACGATATCCAGAGCCGCCATCAACTAATTTAATTTCAGTTACTGTGTATCCAACATTGTCAACCCAGTGCTTCCACGGATATTCTTGTATTAATGCGTTTTGTTCTACTTGGATAACATCATCTATTACTCTAGCATCAATTACTTGTAATGCACCGTCATAGTATACTGGTTGTATATCAAAATCAGTTATAGACAACTGACTCTTATCAGTTTTAGAGTAAGAACTAACATATTCTCTAACTTTTGTTCTATAAGGTTTGACTTCGGAAACATATGATTCAAAATCTGCTAGGTTATCGCTAGAGTATGTTATCGGTTGTTTAAGTTCGCCAACATTGTGCTGAGCTTTTACAAAACTTGTTTTAAAAATCCAGTCAATATAATTTTGTTCAACAAATGCATACTTAACTGAAGAAAAGAATAAATCTAAATATTGCTGGCGTAGTGTATCAATTAAAATATTATTTTTTAAACAAGTTAAAATATTTCTAAGCTCAATAGATGCAGAATTGTCAAATATATTTCCGTCATACACTGAACCATCGTATCCGTAACTTGTGTTAGTAAAAGTATACAATGAAGAATTAAATTGTATAGTTCCGTTTTGAACTCCAACAATTTCGTAACTTTGTGTCCAATCTACTGACATCGAGTCGGCATACTTTCTTAGCAATAGCCAGGTGCCTTCACTTGTAGAATTTATTTTAACTAGCTGTCCAATTGAGGTTTCTACTGCATTTAATTCTACAAAAGTTTGCACTGAATAATTTACTAGAGAATATGCATTATATCCCGTTGCATACCAGTCAATGTAATTCCAGTATTTTCTAGTATCATAGCTTTGTGATCGAATTCTAGACCATTGGAATGTAGAAAGATCATATGAATATATACTCCATGTGCCTAATGCTTGAGAATCAGAATGCACTAATGCACAGTAGGATCTCAATGTCATAATTGTTGCATCAGTATACCCTTCACCCGATGTGATGACTGTTACACCTGTGACTTGTCCTCTAGTGTTAATAATTGCTTTTATTTTAGCCCCTACGCCGTTGCCTGATATATCAACATATGGTGCGTTAACATAACCATTACCTTTTGAAACAATAGTAACTCCAGTTATTGCACCATTAACAATTATTGGTATTAATTCTGCTATTTTAAATCTTCCTACGTTTGCAAAACGTAACTCAGCATCGGTATCAAATACTACATCATATAATCCTAAATTGATATTCGGCTCAAGGTCATGCGATTCTAATAAACTAATATTCTTTTGGCCTATGATCTGTTCGGTTGATAAACCAATGTTTACTTTTTCAAATAGTTGTTTTAAGGCTTCAAATCGATTAACAAACATACTCTGGCGAGGTCTATTTTCAACACCATATTTAATTTTTGGTGCTAGCACTGGATCAGGTACTAGTCGTCCTTGCTCGTCCTTACCACATAGACTATCAAACCATTTTAATTCAATGCTTTGAGGCAATATAGTAGTTGGGTTTCTACTGATAATTTTCCACTGACTATGTACGCTTTGATTTTGGTGGTCAGCTATCCAGTATTGTACTGATAATACCACATTATTGTCTTCTAGCAACGGACTAACGTTTACAAGGCTAAAAGAATTAGTTCCAGTAATTGCTAAAAACTTATATCCCTGTCCACGTGGGTTTGCAATTAGCTCTGATACATCTTGTGCAGATATATGTCTAGTAGCAATGTTTGGAACTGTTGCTTTATTTTTAACCCAGTAGAAATATGTATTTCTAAATGACTTGCTTACATTATCATATTTTTTCTCAACACTATACACTGAATTATCGTATAAGGTTGTGCCGCTGATGCCAAGTGTTATTCCAGTATCAGTGTCAGCTTGTGCATTCCAACCTGCTGGCAATAAAGATGATTCTACCCACTCATATATGTCAATGCTCGAACCCGGAAACAATGTATTCCAAGAACTATTTCTATAAACAGTGTCATTGTCGTGACTATCTAAGAATTTAACAGTACTTAGATCCCACCATAATGCGCCAACATGCTCTTTAGTCCAAGCCATACCGTCATCAACATTAACTGCACTATTACCAACACTATAAGTTGCTGGGTCATAAAATGTTTTATATTTGATCTCTTGTTCAGAAATACCTGGAATTTTTCCTTGTACTGGATCTATAACATCAAGGTATGTAATTAACTTGTTGGTTTCTTTATTGTATAAGAATGCTGATTTAATTTTAGTTAAATCTACTTTTTTAATTTCTTTATGTAAAATTTCCCAACTGTATCTATTTTCATACTTGCTATATTCATAGATTACGCCGGCAGCTTTTGTACGGTCAATTGCACTAGGTGCACCAACAAATACATGGTTAGCTCCAATTGCTACGCTGTAACCGTATCGGTCATCGGCTGTATTATCCATTGGCAAACTTTCGCTAAACACCCAATTATTGTTGTATCTGTCATACACATCAACACGGCCACTATCTTTGTGTTGAGTTGAGAATGATGTTAACTTGTCATCAAATATTGTTTCGCTAGCATCAAAAGTTGTCGCCACCGATGTATTTGCGGCAGCACTATAAACAACCAATGTATTATAATTGTTCATGAAGGAAATCTTGCTACCAAAATATCCTGCATCTTCAGGTGCAATATTTGTTAGTGACTGGGTAATGGTATACTCATCATTAGATTTTTTATAAATGTATACTGCACCTTGATCTACCTTAGTATTGTCTGCTAATATTGACGAAATTCCAACATAGTCTGCATTATCAGAAATTGTTAAACTATATCCAAACTCTAAATCATCACCTGTTATAGTCTGATCATGTATCGGCATTGCACCTGATATGATTTGATAAACAAATACTTTTTTATCCTGAGGTGCTGAAACTACTAGTGTAGAAGAATCATTGCTAACATCTAAACTAAAACCAAATTGTGATCCAACAGTTTCTCCCATAGAGAATCCAAATAAATCTTCGTAACTCCAATCAGTTATTACAAATTTCAATCGGCCGCTTGGCTCCGAATCTGGTGCGGCACTTAGCTTTAGTAGTGTAGGACTTTGTACTTCTTCAACAACCTGCCCGCGTGTAAATCCTGCGCCAACTACTTCCATTCCCGGCGCAACACCGGCAGTAGTGGTTACTTTAATTACGGTATCCAAACTACCTATTGGATTATACAATGCAGTTCCGTACACAGTTTGCCCGTAAGTAAATTGATAAACGCGGCCTGTTTGATTGTCGTTCCCAATTGCCGAAACAAATAACACAGAATTACCAAATGATAGTGCAGATCCAAATAGCTCATTGTCGGTTGGGTCTGGACTTACAAACGTGTTGACTAAAGAATACACTCCGTTACTATCTCTTTTATAGATAGATACAACTCCTTGTTTTGTCAACTCCGACGGAGTTCCTAACCTTCCTACTGTGCCGTCTTCGTTAGTTAATACATTTGAGGCAGTTGGGCTTGCTACTGCAAGCCAAGTACCATCTGAGGACATTGCAGTAATATCTGAATAATAAACCCGATCCCAATAATCTAAATTAGTTGCCGGCGGAGTATTTAATGGTACTGTCTGTGTTGGAACGTACCAAGAATTTATATAAAACACAATATCGTTTACAGAGTATACAGTAATACTGTTCCATATTTTTTCATTATCTGATATAACTGGTTTAGCAATTGTCTGCTTTTGAACCCAAGGTACACTAGGATTATCTTTGCTAAAAATGCTAATCTCACCAGTATTTGTTGATACTGCCGCCACTGATCCGGCTTTGTTTAAACTTATTGTTTGACCAAAGCCTAACCCTTTAGTAGGTGCTTGAGATTTTAATTGTGTTTTCTGATATACTGGATTATATTCCCAAGTAGCCCATAGTCCATCACCGGAATTGTCAGTCCATAATAACTCACCGGTGTTAATTTTTTTAGTGAATACTGTGTCCGCAAGATCGATTGATCCTACTCTCTTTGATTCTAATATAAACACTTGAACACTAGTACCTGGAACAAATTCCTGCCAATCAGGTTGTGTATATTCTAAAATAATTGTGTTAAGGATAGAACTTTTAACTTTATAAAATCCGTTAAACGATACATGTTCAATACCTAAGTAAGTGCCGGGCATCAAGGTTGCTAACTTGTTAATTTCAAGGATTACTTCTTGGTCTGCTCCAACATGGGTTGCATTTACTACTTCAAAAGATGCAGGAGTATATCTAAAGACATCCCAGTCTTTAGGTTTAGGTGCAAATCCTACCCAAACATAATCACCATTATTAATATTTGCAGTATCTTCATTTGCAATATCTTCTATAGTTTTTAAAACTGCACTAACTTCATTAGCTCGAACATAACCAGGACTTCGTAAATAAGGATTGTAATTTTTAACAGTAGCCCATGGATTATTGTTATATCCTACTGGCTTTAAATAAACATCATTAAAAGTCTGGCGGATAATAAAATCAGATAATTCAGGATCGATTGAGGTTACTAGTTCAAAACCTTGAGGATTGTTTTTAAATTGTGATTCGTCTAAAATAAATTCAATATTTTCAAATGCAGAGCTTGCGCCATACTGTCCAACTCGAATTGCCCACTCTTCGTGGAATTTTAAACTTTCTTCGCCTTCAACACTCAGTACATCAAACAATTTATTTAAAACGTTTTGTGTACCCTTTTCAATAATCATACCTTGGTAGAATTTAAATTCACTAACATCATCTTTAATAATGTTTTCAAGGTATTGACGTTTTTGGTATCCAATTAAATGCTGAGCCATTTTTTGCTGGCCCACATCAAAATTGTCACTATCAAGACTATAAAAATCGTTAAACTGTTCTGCTTTATAGCTCCAGTTAGGCAACAAGGCAGGTTTAGGTTTGCCTGCTAGTTTAATCCAACTAACATCATTAAATTCTGCAGTTCCCGGAACTTGAGACTTAGCACTATAATAAAATTCTTTATACTTAACAATATCACCCAATGCATAGTCAGTCCACTGTGCCCACTCTTGTACCTTAGCTTGGTCAAATATAAATCCAGGAGCATCAAAAGAACCGTACCAGCCAGTACTTACATAACTAGAAACTGTTATGCGCTCTTGTCTATATCCGCTTTCTGGATTGTAGATTGTATCGTTAAACATTGTAGTATTCTTAAGAAGAATAACTTGTTCTTTTTGCACAAGGTAAAATGATACACCAAATATACCGTCAGTACCGTCTGGGGTATAACTTACCGCATTATCAGATCTGTAAGAATTTAAAAAGGTAGGGGCAATTGGTGATCCGTCAACTTTAAAAATTTCGTAACCGTTAAAAGCACTTTTAATATCATCAACTACTGTATATGGCACTGAGAAATTAACACTATATGCCGCCGGACTTAAACTAATAACACTACTACCAACAGTAGATAACCCATCTAACTTTTCAAAATCATCATCTATAAAGATTGAAGATCCAGGACTAAGTCGAATAGCTTGATAGTATTCTCCATTGTATTTTATAATTTCTTGATACTTAGTTTCTACATTTGGAAGCCAATCTTGCCACTTGTCTTGACTGCTAGCCCAATTTTGAGTTGTCCAGAATAGGAATTCTTTTGCGCTAGTTTCCCAATTAGTTACAGCTTCTAATGTTGTGTTAAAATTATCAAATATAAATCCTTGGTCTTTTAAACATTCGCCGTAGCCTAACAAAAAGTCAACAACTTCTTGTACAGTTCTAAATTTAGTACTATATGGAATTGTTATTACCGTTGTTCGATCCCATACTGTTCTAAGGGTTGCTTCTCGACCGCCGACAACAGGAAGACTTGCTAGCGCCTGGTAAAATTTAGGTTCAAATACATCAATAGTTAGGTGAGTTGAATTTGCTCTATAATAGCGATTGTTATACTTTACAATTTTACCGGATGCATATTGCTGGTTAGCTGTCCAAGATGAAAATTCTTCAGAAATACCACCAACATTAATTGTTGGGCCATCTTTAAGATATGGATAATATTTAAAATACGGTTGTGTTTTGCTGTAACCTTTTATGTCGTATCCGTTTGGTAACCGCGTAATAATTACACCGCTATAAGTAATTTTTTTAACAGGACTACTTATATTTAAAATTACATCAAAATCTTCTTGCGGTATAAAAATTCCGCCGGTGCTTGTTGCTGATTTACTATCCAGTAAGAAATTAAATTTTTCTTTACTAGTAAACGCACCTAGTCGATAACTTAGTTGGGGGTTAATATTTTTTAAATTATACTGAAATGCATTATATGATCTTAAATTATCACTGAGTATATAGTCTACAATATAATTAATTAAACCGGCAGTTTGCACTCTACTTGTACTAGAATAAATGCTCGGTAATACTACAGATGCTGGAGAGATCCTTAATCCAGTATCTTTATAAACTAACTGGCCTGTTAAGTTTCTAATAATTCTTGATCTATCTAATATTAGTCCTATCACTTTAGCTGGGGACAATAGTAGTATAGTAGATAAAAATCCAAAAGGATAATAACTGCTTCTGCGCCATGCTGATTCAACCGGGCTTACATCACCAAATACATAATCAGCATTGTTTTCAATTCCACTACCATTAGCAATGCCTGCATCAATAGGACTAATTATATTCCCGTTTTCGTCAACAGGAATATGATCTAGTAAAAAAGGTCTAACATATTTTGTTAATTGAACAACCGGCTTGCCTGGTTCTTTTACCAATCCCTCACTAAGGTCTTGCCATAAAATCTTGTTATCACTTGTATATGGGGCTGGGCCATACACTGATGTCCACCACACTGGCTCTAAGGTAAACCCTAACATCTCCCATGGTGCATTATTAGGGCGGTCAGTGTCTAGCATCCATCGATATACTCCTCTCCAGTAGCCAGGAATTTGCCTACCATCTGGTGCCGCATACCCCTTGTGATTATAAGTTAATGGATTAATTTTATCATACGACAACGGCTTAGTAAAATCTTTGTTAACTAATCCCGTCCATTTAAAAAATTGTGGGGCTAATGTTTCGTTAAAATCTGCTAAACTGTAATTAGTTGTTCTAACATAACTAGGATCAAAATCGTGTATGTTAAATATAGTTGTATCGTATTTTACTTTGACATTATTAAAGATACGCTTTTCTAATTCTAAAATTAAATCGTCACGGTAATCGCCATATGATAACACTAAACTGCCATCGTGGCCTTGTATCATTGTTCTCGGTGTTATAAGACTTGTATCAACAAAAATCTTTGGTTCATACTTTGGCCATATTCCTAATTTAGTAGGCGTTTGTGGAATAAAGCATCCGTCGGTATTTTCATATTCGTAAACAGTAATAGTATCGTCATTTTGTAAATTAACGCCATCTGTAATTTCAATATACCCTTGATCGTTAAATGTATAGTCCTTATCAAATAACATCTGAGTACCATTTAAATAAACATATACTGCTTTATTTGATAATTCATCTAAATTAAATACTGCACTTAATGGATATGTTTTTATCCTATAATCAATTACTGTATAAGAATTATATATGTTGGCGCCTGAACCAACCATATCACTAAAATAATAAGCCGATGTCTTTGGAACATCTTTGTTAATTTCTTTTAAAATTAAATTAACTTGGGTTATGGGGTTTGTATCGTGTATCCCAATTGTATCAATGATTGATATAAAGTTTCTTTTAAATTTATTATAATCTTCTTTAGATTCATCTAATGCTTTAATAATGTTATTTTCTTGGCTTGTAATGTGATACAATGATAAGCCTAGAGGGCCGCTATGTTGTACAAATTTTGTACCGTAAGCAGTAGTATTACCTAAGTCTCTTAAGTTACCTGCGCCAGGATAACTACCGTTAAAGTTATTTAGATTATCAACAATTGATCCAACGTGGTCAATTACTTCACCTAATGTAAATTCAGTTATCTGATTATTCATTGGGTTATTTTGTAAGTTTAACGGAACTTCATAATAACCATTTTGATTAATTGGTTGTCTTGCAAAAGTTTTAATTGTTAATACATCTGCTGGCTTAATATTAGTAGTCAATACTACTTTCTTATAAACAGGGCCGGAAACAACATCCCAGAATTCTTTATCTAAACGAATACCGTTAATGTATACCTTAACTACTAAATCACCTAAATCATCTTTATTGTCAAATGTGTCAATATCAAAATTATTTAAAATTTGTACTTGTTTGCTACTTACTGTCTTGTATGTATTTTTATAAATTCTAACGCCAGCTTGGTATTCAGTAGCTTCTGATTTTTTCCATCCGTTAGTATAACTTATAATACGTGTTTCTGGAGAGATACGTGTTAAAAATCCAATATCGGTATTAACCGTAATAACATCTACTAATTGTTTGTATCGAAAAGTGTCAGTTAGTATATTAAAATTAAAAACAATGTCACCAATATTGTTAATATTTTTATAAGAAAGTGCAAATCCTAAATTAGTATCGCTAGTTCCTGAACCAACTTTATAAGAAAATAATTTAGTTCCTACAAATGTTGACCCTTCATATATACTAGTATCTCCGTAGCTAACTTTATTGTTATCTACAATATCAAAGAGAGGGGCTTGATTTAAACTAGTTTTTTGTTGTCCTTTAATCCATGTTGATCCGTTAAACCAATACGATTGTCCTTGATTAATAACACCTTGTTTAATAATTGCAACTTGATACTCAATTGGTTCTTCTTCTAGAACCAAATGGATTTGTCTACTACCAGAATTTAAACGCTGGACGTCAATAAACTCAACACGGTAAATTTTATTTTTTACAAACTCGTCAGTATCAGCCGTAAATAAAATTCGGTGGCCGTTAACTAATGGGGTGCCGTCAACATTGTAACCAAATGCACCTTCAATTGTAGAAAACACATCTGTAGTATAATTATCAATTAAATCAACATCTATAGTTGCAGTTAATCCAAAATTAAATAATTTCAATCCTGCTTCAAATTCAATGATAGGTCGGACTGCTCTAGCAGTCTGGTCTAAATTTGGTACTTTGTTGTTATAAGTAGAACTTGCATTTATAACATCTTTATGGAACCAACGATTGTAACGTGTCCATGGATTTCTGTCAGGGCTTGCTCTATTAATTATAATATAATCGCGGGTTCCAGCAAATGCAGTTGCATCACTAAACGGTAAATTATCAAATGGTGTTGTATCAAACAACACCGATTCAGATGTAGTATATGCACTAATTAATTCTAAATCGGATTCCTTAATTAAATTAATTTCTGCGCCAACACCCTCAACATAAAATTCTCCGGACGCATATTTTTCAGGGCTAACGTTTCCAATAAATTTAACTTTCATGCCGTTACTAAGTGGCGTGCCGTTAGGAAGTGTATATGATTTCTTTCCTGAAATTTCAGTGTCTACATTAATTCTAGTGTTTTCGTCAATTGTCTTAACATGAATAACTCCACCTAGATTAATGTCGCTTTCGCTAACATAGTATAAAACAGACGGAGCGTCATGAGGCATTGTAAAAGTAATTGTGCCTTGCTCGACTGCAAAATTAGTTATTCCGTACGGTTGGTATCTATCTAACGTGCCGGCGGTTCGCTGTGTTTTAATACTAAAAGGATTTCCGGGGCTTGCAATGTCAAACGTATATGTTTGTCCCTTAAATAATGTTAGTGTTGGATTACGGGTTATTCCATTAGGTGTGAATATGTATTCATAACTATCACCTTCAGACTCAAGAGTTACTGTGTATGTACTAGTGATGGCCTGTTGTTGGCCTGCAACTTTAATAACATCAGGACCAAACGGTAACCAGTAGTAATTTTGAAAGTTAACAAATTTGTCCCAGTCAATGTGCGGATCCCAAGAATAAAATTCTTGTTCGTTTACAACTGAGTGATTCTTTGTATTACTACCAAAAACAGTGAGTTGGTTAATATAGTCTTGATAATCTTTAAAAAACGTTACATTGTCTAATGTATCTTTTACAACTA
>Ga0114975_10001026_pt1 | contig 20373 bp, 21 predicted proteins | sample S_130626_EF_Meta_FD_87031 | JGI IMG/M metagenome (GOLD analysis project Ga0114975, IMG submission 87031) | Freshwater microbial communities from Lake Simoncouche, Canada to study carbon cycling - S_130626_EF_MetaG | ecosystem: Environmental > Aquatic > Freshwater > Lake | place: Lake...
CACCCCTGTGCGCCCGTAGGACCCGTGCAACCCGTTCCATCATTACCTTTTGGACCTTGTCTACCGGTTGGGCCCATGAGCCCTGTGGCTCCAGTGTTTGTGGCGAATCCCTGTGGGCCTGTAACACCGGTCGGACCAGTCGCGCCTGTATTGGTCGCCGTACCTCCAGGACCCGTTGGCCCTGTACCAAGCGGGCCAGTGTATCCAACGGGACCGGTTGCGCCTGTCCATGTCGCGTCTCCAGGAGGACCTGGTGGCCCAGTTCCTTGAGGGCCCGTCGGGCCCGTCATGATGGCCGCCGCCGGATTGAACGCGATATTCGTGACATACGAATTCACTGCGGTCAAGCGCACCGCCATGTAAATGCCGGGTTGCTCAATGAATGTTATATCCCGGATTACCGAGTAATATAGTGTTCCGTTGACGTAATAATTCATATTGATCCCATCGAAGGCGATCATATAGTTTGTTTGCGCAGTCGGTGTTACTGGGACAAGAATGCGCTGATCTATGCCAAACCCCTCCTTTGCATATCTTGCAAAAATCTGTGTTGTTGTGGTCAAAAAACTCCATGCTGGAGCGGCAGTTCTATCCATATAATCATTTAGACCTGCAATGATTGAAAAAGTTCCCGCCAAAGACGGGTCAGTCGTAAACATGCAGTAGCAGGGTGTCGAAAACTGCTGTATGGTGGAAGCGCTGCGTGCATTTGGTCCTACACCTGGTCTCAGAACATGCAGAACTGTGTAGTTGTCCTTTAGTAGCATTGAAGAATCTTGAAACGTCCATAGGAGTCCGCCAATCCCGCCAGGACCGGTAGGCCCCATATCTCCGCGATCACCTACGGGACCTGGTTGGCCAATGCCAATCGGGCCACGACAACCGGTCGGTCCAGAAGGTCCCGTGGCACCCGTGTTTGTTGCAGTTCCTGCTGGACCTGTATATCCTGTTGGACCTCTGTAACCAGAAGGGCCGGTGGCACCAGTGTTCGTTGCCGTACCTCCAGGGCCGGTGTAGCCCGTGCAACCGTCGTTACCTTTCGGGCCCGTATCTCCCACTTGGCCTCTACAGCCTATAAGACCTTGTATGCCAGTTGGTCCTGTAGCGCCAGTGTTCGCTGCCGTGCCATCGCGTCCGATAGGTCCCGTTTGACCTGTGGGACCTGTTTGCCCCGTTGGCCCTGTTCTTCCTGTTGACCCGGTTGATCCAGTCCATCCGGTTGGGCCGGTTGATCCAGTTGCACCTGTATTTGTAGCAGTTCCTGCGGGACCTGTTGGCCCTGTTCCTATGGAGCCCGTGGGACCCGTTGATCCTGTTCTGCCCGTTGGGCCTGATTGTCCCGTTGATCCTGTAGGACCTGTTCCTATTGGACCCGTTGATCCTGTTGAACCCGTTCTTCCTGTTGATCCCGTTGATCCTGTAGGACCGGTTGATCCCGTTGATCCTGTTGATCCCGTTGATCCAGTAGGACCCGTTCTTCCTGTTGATCCAGTAGGACCCGTTGATCCTGTAGGACCCGTTCTTCCTGTTGATCCAGTAGGACCCGTTGATCCAGTAGGACCCGTTCTTCCTGTTGATCCAGTAGGACCCGTTGATCCTGTAGGACCCGTTGATCCAGTTTGCCCTGTTCTTCCAGTTGGACCCGTTAAGCCAGTTGGACCCGTTAACCCTGTAGGACCTGTGTTACCTGTTGATCCTGTTCTGCCAGTCGGGCCTGTCCAGCCCGTAGGCCCTGTGACGCCAGACATGCCTCTTACTAACCAGGGCTTTGACTCTGTTTCCAGGCAATGTATCCCCGCGTCTGCTGCACAAAATAGGAGGATCCCAGCAGTTTCACAGCGAGTTTATGAAGGGTCCGCTGATCCTCCGTCATGGAATCAATATACGCCTGCGCCTCCTTCGACACCGGGTGCGGCTCGAGCTCCTTATAATCCATTTGTAGTACCCCTACTGTCGACGGGCTTAAGCCAATTTTATTGGAACACCTAATAAGGATGGCCTATGTCGCCTTCGACCTAGATAACACGCTCGGATATTTTGAAGTGGTCGGTCCAATCGCGTTCTTCATTTCTCCAGAGTTTCTTAAAAATCCGGAAGAGTCTCCAACAAATAGCCTGACAATTTCGAAGCGGCTCTCTTTGAAGCTCGAGCACGTGCGTGCGAACTTCGCCGCTGAACTCTTGAAGCGCCCCCATGTCCTACATGCTGTTTTGAGACCGAATCTCGACAGCCTTATAAAGCCCCTATTAAAAAAGAAGACCACTGTCATTATTTACTCAAACACGGGCAACACCTTTTCCACGCATCTAGCCAAGGATCTCATAGAGCGAAAATACAAGTCTCCGGGACTGATTAAGCTGATTGCGGATGTCTTTCATCCTCTTCGAAAGCCCGAAACATCCGGCCTAAGAGGTGCCGACGGTTTCTTGAATCCCGATAAGACCTTTCCTGTGCTGAATACCTTGCTCGCCGCCGCCGCCAAACGCCTTACGCCAATCCACCCGGAAGACATGCTTTTCGTCGATGATAGAACCCCTATGCATCCTATTTCGGAGGCTACGCGCTTGGGGCTCACCTATATCAAGCCGACCGCCTACGCGCCCAGGGTGACTAAGACTGTGCGCCAGGAAATCCTCCAGATAGCACTTGGTGTTATAGATAAGGCTGGGCTGCTTGCCGATGAAGAGTATCTGGCGTCGGGCTTCTGTTTCCGCCGTATTCGCCGTAAGGAGGGCGTGAAAGTGATCAAGGGATTTCCGGACTTATTTAAGTATGTCTGGAAATCCATGAATGAGACCTATTATCCGCCGTCAAAATGGGTCGATGATACGTCTAGCCTCGAAAGCGAAATGCGCCGATTTGTTGAGCGGCAAGGGCTGTGAGGCCGAAGAGGGCGCCGCCCCATATGATATCGGTGGCAGCGAAATCGGCTGTGAAGTTCTTGAGAGTCGCGTGATTCGTGAGATCGTAGACCGCGTAGGTCGCCGATCCTATGGCCGCCGCCTCTACGGGTGACTTGGCTCTACTGATCAGAAATCCGATGGCTAGATACACGCCGGCGGCTGGGCCGTAGCGTACCGAGGGGCTGGAGCCCTGGATACCCTGGATCAGTTTAACAGATGACGCCTGGGTCCATAGGAGCCAGGGTACATCTATGACGAGCGCGATTAGACCAAGTACGACCGCGTCTATTACCTGTTGCATCTAACGTTGGGTCCTATTAATGGAGACTCTGCATTTGGAGGGGTTTTCGGAGTCGATTCGCGGAAAGCGGGTCTTTTGTGTGGCGTCGAATCCGATGAAGGCCCGGGCTTTCTTAAAGGGGAATCGGGAGACTCGGGGCCGGCATGTGCTGGTTCATCAGGCGGCGACGCCGATTCCGCGGTGGCTGCAGCGGCTCGGATGGGACGCGGCCTTTCATATTCGGGACACGCAGGATCTGAAGCTGGCGCTGACCTTCGTGCAGCACATGACGAAGCCCGGACAGGTTGTCTGGACGGGCGGAGAGATCGCCGCGAATGTGATGGCGCATTTGTTAAAGGTGGACGTTGGCCTGATATGCGTGGGGGATAAGGCGCCGGCTATAGATCAGTGGGACGCGGTTTTTTGGTCACCCGGGTCTACAATAGAGGATGTGGAGCCTCTTGTGACGGCTCGACTAGGCCCGCAGCAGCGGTTGAAGTCGATTCTGTCGGAGCTGCGGTCGTCGGATGTGGGGCTAGTGTGGTCGTCGATTCGGGAGGAGCGGAAGGGGTCGTTGTATTGGTATGATCCGGCGGAGGGGGAGGTGGATCCGATGGATCCGGAGGAGACTGCGGATATCTTGCGGAGTTTGGCAGATTCTTTGTCACGTGTAAAGTAGAATGGCGCGGACACGCAGAGCTTTGCGCCGGGGACGCGCCGTAAGCCGAAAGGGTTACAGGGCCCGGGGTGGAATGTCTGGATCGGAGTTTAATCGCCAGGCAGAACACCTTCACAATATCGTAAAAGGCTATAAATCTGTAAATAACGGAGGGAAAGAGAGAACAGCGCATATGAAGGCAGCAATTGAAAATGACTTTGCGAAGTATATATTGAATCATCTCGATAGTTCTCAGAGGCGCAGAAAAGAGGAAATTAAAGAAGCGCTTGACGAATTTATTGATAAGTGGTTACGTAAGGAGGATGTTACGGCCACCTGGGAACATTTGAGTGCCCTTCTATTCCCACCAGAATAGTATAGGTCCCGTTCATAGCGACACATTATACACTGAGAGTGCCTAATGTGTTGAACTGTTACATGGCTCAAATACTTATCCACAAGCTCATATGCGGAAAATGCTTTGGGGTTATCGGGAGGGTAGGAGTCATCGGGAGGCTTTGGGAGGCTTTGGGGGGAAGGAGTCATCGGGAGGCTTTGGGAGGCTTTGGGGGGAAGGAGTCATCGGGAGGCTTTGGGACAGGGGTTAATGGGAGGCTTTTACCCCCTACTTGCGGAAAAGCTTGAATCGTTGTCGCAAGCTCCTCCGATATCAGCTTTACCGCAAGCTTACTTGCGGAAAAGCTTGAACGTGCCCTTCTTCGCCAAATAGCCCGCCGCCTTCAGGCGCCGGAGAGCCGCGCGGCCCGCCGCGTGCTTGCGCTTCGATACGATGCGCCCCTTCTTTGTCTTCATGAGGTCCTTGCGCGTGAGCCCACCGGAAGTGTGCTTGGCCGTGCCGTGGAAGACCTGGGCCTTCGTGCCCACCGTGACCGCCTTCGCCGCGCGCTTCTTGAGTGTTCTGAGGGCCGCCTTGCGCTTCGATAGAAAACGACCGCGATTGTTGCGGGAGCGGCGGGCGCCGCCACTGGGCACGGCGCCTGAGGCGTTCGCAGGCTTTGAAGCCAAACCAACTACTGCGGCCGCCGTACCTGTCAGCGCTTCAGTTGCCGAATGAACCCCTTCCTTAAAACTATTAAAGATTGTTGGTGAAGCAGCTCCCGAAGACATACTATACTTATATCCTAGATTTTACTTGTTTCTGTAGCTCAACCATTTTCTTCAGATCATAGACGCCCGCGAAGTGTATCAGAAAATCGCCGGGAGCCCACAAAGGTCGCCCCGGATTTCCCTCCAAATACGCATTGAATCTCCGGCAATCATCCGTAACCTGAATCTTTGCAGCATCGCTTGGAACTGTATGTAGGAGCCGTATAATCGCTGCATTCTCCCACCAGATGTGATACGTGAGATCCTTCTGTTCTCCCACGCGCCGCCAGAAGTCACGCTGCCAGCTCGTATTCCGTAGAAGCATGTTGCCGGAATTCAGATTATTACAAGCGTCCAGCGTCATAAGGAGATCCTTATCTGTGGGAAGAAGGGGCGCGACATGATCCTCAAGCATGTGATCAGGATTCGTGATGAGAACATCTGCGTCCGAAAGGAAGATCAGGGCCCCCTCGGGAGCTTTCTTTAAGATTCCAAGGACAAAGGGAATCTTGGACCAGGCTATTGGTTTTTCTCTGTCCCAGACTTCCGTGCCACCTTGGATATACGTGTATCCGTGCCTAACCGCGTAATCGACCTTTGATTTAAGGGCGGGTGCCAAGGAGCGCTTGAAATCCTCTCCGATCGCGAGTGTGGCAATGATCATCTCCTGCGTATTGGTTTAAGAGGCTTAGGTACAACACTTCGGTCGTGTTGTATGCTTAGGCACAACACTTCGGTCGTGTTGTATGCTTAGGCACAACACTTCTAAAAATTGAACCCGGGCGTCGCCCAACTCCAAGCACCATGCCTTACACGTATCAGAAGAATGCAGACGGCCACTTTGTTTGCGGCACGTGTGATGCGGTCAAGAAGAATCAGAACACAATGCACTATCACATGAAGAGTCACGAGGGAAAGCCTCCATTCGAGTGCACTATCTGTAAGAAGGGCTTTCTCCAGTCTCAGAGTCTAGCGGTTCATATGGCCGCACGCCATCCTACAGAGGAGAGTCAGCAGCTCGAGTGTCCCTCTTGTGAATTCAAGACTGTGACGAAGGCGAATCGAATCATTCACTATGTGCGGAAGCATTGCCAAGAACATCTTAGCAAGGCCCTCGCCCTGGAGGGCGGCGTCTACAGCTGCACAATCTGCGAGAAGAAGATGAAGAGTAATACCGCCTTTCATTATCATGTGGCCAGCTGCCTGCAGCTCGGCGAGAAACAGAAGGAGCTCGATAGTATTCTCTGAACTAATAGCAGAATGCAGGGGGTGAAAAGACCTTTTATTAATATAGATGATTATGTAAGAAAACATCTTGAGATTTTACATACACATCGAAACAACAATGGATTTATACGCTCAAAGAGGGGCAAAATGGGCGGAGAACATTTCCCAAATGCTCAGAATGCGTATTTCAAGGATCACGGTTATGAAAGAGTATCACATCCTAAACTGAATGAAAAGCTTACTTATGTAGAAGTTGAAGGACCCACTATAGAAGTTAAACATACAAAGTTAATCTATCCTACGAATGACGATCCAAGAATGTTCTATGAACTATCACCTATTTATAATGGAAAACCATTTAGGGTTGATCAAGCTCAAAACAGAACCGAATATTTTCTATTAAAAAAGCTCGTGACTGTTGCTAGAAATAGTCAGAGCAGGAAAGTTAATCAAGGTGGCAAGGTAAAACAGGCTACGACTGCTCTTATAAATCATGATAGCAGGACAAGGGCTCTTCGAAATGGGCCCCACCCTAGAAGTGCGAGTTTAAATACGACCTTCAAATCTCAGAAGGTTTCACATAGGTCTGTGCGACAACGATGAGCTTGTACATATGATGCCCCAACGCGGCGAAGGCGAGCATGAGAAGAATCTCGTAGGCCGGGCGCTCCGTTTTTTTGCCGTTGTATCCGATCCAGAGGAGCACGGGGGCGACCAAGGCGACGTGTATAACGTGGATCCAGACAAGCTGAGATCCGACCGCAAATCGAGCGAAGCCCTTGTAGCTGTGATAGACTGCTACGAGAAGCCCGAAGCCGAATAGTACGGCATAGATCCACTCGGGAGTGGCCGCCCGGTTGAAGCCCACGTATAATAACAGAGGAACTATAACCGCTAGGTGTGCGATAGCAATGAGGGAGTAGGTGTCCATTTGTTCTTGGGTACTCTTTTAAATATGCGCGAAAAAGTAGAGGGGGCATGGCTTCACGTAAGAATCGCGCCAAACGTCGGAGTCGGGCTCGAACAAAAAGAGGAGGCGGAAAAGTTCCGAAATCTGGAGCCAGCCGAATGAAGGAGATGTCCCTTTCAGAACTATTGGAGGTTGCGAAAACCCATATATTATACGGCTTACGTGAGTATCTTAGTGAAGATAAGAATAGAAGACGTATCACACAAGAACTTATAGAGAGAACTCCTGAACTACACGACCCTCCAATCCCTCTGAGTTTTACAAAAACATTTACGAAAAATGTGAAAGAGGAAATCGATACATATTTAAAAACTAGAGATATTACGTCACCACTTATGAATGCAAATAAACTCATTGCGTTTTCAGCTGCGTTCGATCCGCCAAGGAACGGAGAGGAATATGCGGATGAAACGCATTATCTTACTTTTATCGTGCATAGAATACAGCCTCCAGGCTCACCATATGTCACAAAAAGTGTTTTATATGTTATAGATCCATCCTATCATCATGCAGGAGATGAATATGAAAGAGGTGGTGTAGGAATATACAACGATGTTATTTTCAGAGAGATAAAGCGAATGGTATTATCTTCAGGTTTCTTAAGTCCACCAAATGGATTAGACCCCATCTGGGCATTTGCGCATCCACAGACAACAAGCCGTCCTCAAAAGGGATACGATGACGTATTCTGTCAGACTTGGTCCATACTACTATTCATAGAGACTCTTAAGAAGATTGTGAGCGCTTATAGGGATCCTGATGCTGACGCGCGCGAAGCCGCTGCATATAGGGCCGCATACGCAGAAGATCAACATATGATTTTTGATGGATTGCCTCCTGCGGCGCGCGCTGACCCCACGCTAATAGCTAGAGCGGATGCGTCATCTACAAAGGCAGGTATCTCCGCCGCCGCCATTCATCGACTTCAACCGATTGATATAGCTGATACAAAAATAGGAACCTATGGGCAGTTACTCTCTTTTTACCAAGATATTATTAAGATTCCTGGTATATGTGATGATATTTTGAAGGAATATCGCGAATCGGTAAAGGTGAATGTCTCAGACAGATTTGCCATGAAAAGGAAGTTGCTTAATTTATTTGAGAATGGCCGCGCGCTCTGTAAATCTATTAATGAAATGAAGCCGGAAGATCTATTGCATAAAGAATAATAACGTTATAGAATAGATGTCGAGTCGGTCACGGTCAAGGACTCGGACTCGGGCTCGGAGTAAGAGCAAAAACTCTCCAGAAGATAAGGCGAGCACTATATCCTATGTGTTATATTCACTTCGCGCTCTTATGAATGAAGATGATATAAGGGCGCGTGTTCTGACCAGTTTTCTGAAGCAGGTACCCGACATAGCAATCGGGAAATCATTCTCTTACAACTATGAGCTTGAGAGTCTGAACGCGTATTTAGAGGAGATTCTGGAAAGCCCTACTCGTGTTCTCTTTACAGCCGCCAATCTCACACAAAAGGTCGGAGGACAAACACACTACCAGACATTTGTGGTCGACAATACTCATAAGACTCTCCTTATGATCGATCCGTCTCGGAACTATGCCACCGGAAAAAGTGTGTGGGATCCTAAGATCGCGAAAAAGGTGGTAGAACCCTTCTTTAAAGAAAAGGGTTTCACGACAGAGTGGTTAAATACGAGCGCCGCCTGCCAGGTGAAGCAGGCAGATGTGTTCTGTCAGAGCTGGTCCTTGTATTTGCAGATACAGGCGATTCTGATGCGTGGTGAGCCTATTGATATCCCGGTCGGGCAGGATGAGAAATACGAGATACTGCTCGACTTCTATAAAAAGATTCTTGAGGATCCGCATACCTGTGGTGAGCTAGAATATGCGTATAGGGCCTATGTAAAAGATTCTACCAAGGGTCCTTTTAACAAAATGCTTCTAAAGGCGAGTCCGTGTGCAGTTATAAGGACTATGACATATAAAGACATGTATTAGGCCTTCGGCTTGTCTGACGCCTTCGGCTTGTCTGATGCCTTCGGCTTGTCTGACGCCTTCGGATTCGGCTTCGGCTTCTCCGTAAACCACGAACGAAAAACATCCTTGTAGACTGCGACAATCCCAATGACGATCGCCGCACCTACCATAGACGCAACTTGCTTCATCTTGAGCACCATGTTTAACTGGGGGTTAGACTTTTCACCCACGCGTCGCGCTTCTCGGATACCCACTTCATGATTGTATCCATGTCAGCGGAGTTCACCGGCCCGGTGGCCTTTCCGTTTGCGAGAACCAGGAAGGCGGGGATCGACTTGACCGAGCAGTATCCAGGTGTATAGGGGTTCTGGTCGACATCGCACTTGAGCCACGTGACACCGGGCATTGCATCTAGGGCCTCCGTATCAATGCGCTTGCAAGGCCCGCACCAGGTTGCGCCGAAGTAGAGTGCGATAAAGCTGGGCTCCGCCGGCTTGAGAAGCTCCTCGAACTCTTCCTGGTTCATCAGATACTTCATTCTACTCCTCGACAGTTAAAGTTAAGTGGGCCCACTGGGCGCGCTTAATTTTAAGCTTTGGCACACCACGTTATGCCCGGGTAGCAGAAAGCGCGATGCCACCGAGAGCCGCTGTCAGCAGAGCTCCAATAAATAGGTAGGCCATCTGCGCGTCGCCATCGGGCTTCATGAACGCCTTTGCGATATCGTCCAGAGTCTTTTCTTTTGCACCTCCTCCACCACTCTGTGTTCCGCCGCCTCTTAATGCGCTGAACATGCTCGGCATAGTGGTAAAGGCCATCATACCCCCTCCAACGAGGCCAGCGATTCCAGCAACGATCTTGAATACAGTCTTTAAAAATGGTTTAAAGTTGCCAGTGATTTCTGAGGGGATTAGATCAAGTAGACTATATCCTCCGGATAACATGATCATAAAAATAACAAACATGTGAGCAAGTGTCACACTGCCAAAAGTATTAGCGACCGGATCAAAGTTACTGCCGAGATATGTCGTAAAAAAGGGTGTTCTGAAACCTAGTCTTGAAAAGTTGGGATCGAACATCTGCACAAGATCAAATATGTACCAAGGACTGTAGGCGAGTATCAATGAAATAGGCCAGAGATTAGGAAAATAGGCTTTAATCAGCTGTCCCGCCAGATAGGATGCGAACTGGACACCAGTCTTTACCGCGGCCCATCCATATGAGCCGGTGACCATTATATTGATTCCCGTATAGCCGAGAAATGACATCGGCGCAATAGGAATCGCCCCTGCAAAAATAAAGAGTGCAAACCAGCTGATAGGAATTCCGACGTAGGCCAAATGCTTGAAATATTCTGTCCACGTGCGTGTATTATCTACTCCAGCGCCTCGTGCTGCCCCCTGTGAATACGGCGGTGCTGCCCCTTGTGAATAAGGCGGTGCTTGCGGAGGCGCAGCCCCTCTTCCAGTTAGCATCCCAAATCCTTTCATTCCTAGCGATAGCATAGTCCCCTATTGTTACATCCGACTAGTCGTTCGACGTTTCAAGCGACGCTTAGATCTTGAAGAGGAGGCCGGCGAAGCCATTTACAACCCGGAGTACATTATGATTCTTGGCGTAGACTCGCGCGTGGCAATTGCCACGTGGAGAAGTGTAGTAGGGGTTCATCACATCACGGCCATTTGGCATCGTTATTGTTGCAGGGCCCCTATAGTCCCCGCGCATCGTGATCTGTAGGATCATATTATCGATGCGGCTCGCATTCAGAGAGCCAGACGGCTGCATTTCCTCTGGCCGGAGAGAGAAGCTGTAGCAGTAGATGAAATTCTTAGGGACGTTGCTATGGTAGTTGAACGGCTGGACGAGGCGGAAATAACCGGCATCGCGGGTATCGAATCTGTCATATCCGTCAACCTGTAGAACGGCCTGAGTCATGAGGTCCTGCGTGGCACTGAACTCGATATTCGGATTGATACTGGCCGAGCTGTAGTTGAAATACTCATTCGTGCCGTCCATGAGGTCGCGCCGAATCACCCAGATGAGTTCCCTGATCGGGTGATTGAACTCGAGATTGATATTGGCCGTGGCGGCGTCCGCCGGTATGCTGATTCTCGGAGTGTATTGAACCTGCTCGATCAGATACTCATGGGAGTTGGCCACGAACCGGCGACGCTCTTCGACGTCGAGAAACACGTAGTCGCCCCACATGCGCATATCAATAATCTTGGCGGGATTCACCTGGACGGGAGCACAGCCACCGCTCAAATCCGGCGAGTAAAACAGGTTCTGAAGAGACCGGAGTTTTAGATTAATGCGAACAGGGTGATATTGCATGGCCAGGAGAGGAAGATACAGACCGGGGTTCTTGTTGAACCAGAACTGGAGAGGGATAAAAAGTTTGGTACTCCCGTCCGGATATAAGTCCGTTGAAAAGGCGTCGCCTGGTGACAGGGTCGGCGGTGGTATGAATCCATCCACGCGCCCAACCATGCTGCCATAGCCCTGTTGAAGCCCAGGTGGAATCGAGAGCTGTGTCCAGAGCTCAAACCATTCCCCGGTCTGTTTGTCGATTTCTTGTTCACCGATTTCCAGAGATATCTCTTCAATAAGGGCATGGCCGATCGCATTCGTATAGGGAACGACGGTGCCGTCAGTCAGGGTGAGCTGTGGAAGCACGACCTCCAAGGTAATGGGGCCGAGCAGGTCGCCACGTCTCGGCACTAAGCATGTCAGTCGCCTACCGAAGTCAGGATCACCATCGAAGTACATGACCTGTGACTCTATCGCATAGTTCGTGTAGCGTCTATATACCATCTTGAACCAAGTGATTTGAGGATTTCCTGTTAAAAAGACATCCTGCTTTCCTTGAGCTACGAGCTGAAGGAGCCCACCACCACCAGGCATTCTATTTGTAGCACTGCTCTTAATCGCCGAGCGTTCTTAGACCACTATAGATTCTCATTCCCTAAGCAGAATATGGCAGGGAATCGTAAAACGATAGATACAGATCTTATTTATATCCGCGAAGTCTATGCCAGAACAGCCTTTAATCAAACCATTCCTGAGAACCGGGTACTGGTGGCAAATGGGGACGACTCGACGCGCTGGGACTATATCCGCATTTCAACCTTTAACAATGTCGTAGGCGATGACAAAGTTCCTCTATATGCGGATGCAAATCTCTCAACACTCAATATTATTACTGCTGGCCCCCCTGGTCTTCTTACTAGCTATGCGGACCTTACTGCAAAGGCCCTTATCCTATCAGCGGCTCCTCCCGTAATAGGAGTTTCACAGAGACCTGTTACAGGTATCAACTCTATTATAGCTGCTTCGCCGCCTAATCTAGTCACGATTAGCAACTATTCGACTCTGAACTTTATAGGCGTGAATGATGTACTCTTATCAACTGTTACTGATAGCCCTTCTGGGCCTTCGGTATTCATATCAATCAGCAGTTTCACGAGTGCCGGATATTCGACGATTAGTGGCGAAGCATTCGGGTGGCGCCCCTATATGTATAACTTGCTATCTACAGCCCAGGGCCTTCCTACTTTTGTGAGCTCGATTCCGACAACGTGGCCGACTGGACTTCAGAATATATCTACTACGGAGGCCTATCCGAACTATATCACTGGGGACGCCTATTTCAGCAGCGTTTCAATTAATATGAGTAACTATATTGGTTATATCAACCCAGGTGTTACGAATGTTATGTTGGAAGTGGAGCCCAACTATCTTTTACCCCGATTCCTTCTAGGAAATGAAGAGTATCCCACTCTATTTAAGAATATTTCATCCTATATTCAATACACGAATGCTACAAGCAGCCTTATCATAAATGGGAGTCAAAATACAGATGTGATCGTGAGCCAGCAGTCGAACGTCAATACGTCGAACTACTTCAATAAGCCGATGAAACTGCCGATTGATTCTCGTATTATTGCCAGTAACTGGCTAGCAGACGGGGCGCAAGGATATTATACACTATTTCACCGTATTCCTGGGGGGATGGCGCAGCTGGTGTCAGGTGATGCATGTGGCTATTACATTGGGTCGCGTGGAGGAATGAGTAATGATACACCGACATATATCAATGCCACACCCTTACAGAATGGTGCCTTCATTGGCATTTATAATACAATAAACTTCCTGGGTCTACCAAATAACTTATCAGCGAATAGCATTACGCAGAATAGTTTTGTTATAACATGGGAAGGATCGGAGGATGGTTCTACGTACGACTATAGACTCAATGGAAATGATATTAGTTACTATAATATAAGTGTAAATACAGTCGGGCGGGCGGCCACCTTTACAGGAGCTGGACTGAATACGAGCTACTCGGTTGTCGTGATTGCTACTAATAATAATACACCTCTATACTCCGCACCATTGAATGTAATAACCTTGCCGAATCTCCCGCTGGCACTCACTGTTAGTCAGCAATCTGTTGCGCCGAACGCATTCACAATCTCCTGGACAGGTGGCACCGGTGCAACTAGTTTTACATTTTCACTCAATGGTTCACCTGTAATACCTAACACACTTGGCACGAATACAGCAAACTTTACTGGCCTCTCCGCATCGACACAATATATTACTATTGTTACTGCTACTAATAGGGCTGGCTCAGTATCTTCTTCACCGATTACTATTACGACCACTTAGTAATGTATTGTGCTTACCGTCAAGTGCCAAACTTAAGAACGCCTTTCGGGCATTCTTAACTTTGCCGCTCGACGGTATTTAACCTTTCCGACGTGGCGCCAAATGAGATTCTTATCAACTAAGCAGGAGAATGGCAGGGAATCGTAAAACAGTCGATACAGATTCTATCTATGTTCGAGAACTGTTTGCTAGAACTGCACTCAACCAGAGAATCCCTAGTGGTCAAGTTCTCATCTCGAACGGCGACAACTCGACTCGATGGGATTACTTGCAGCCGTCAACGTTTCATACCGTGACTCTAGGTGGCGTCGCCTTAAACGCTGATAACAATCTATCAACGCTGCTTATCAGTACTTCTGGGACTCTGATCAATACCTACGCCGATCTGTCAGCGCAGACTCTAATGATACAATCTGTGCCGCCGACCCTAGGATTCTCATATGCCCCTTCAGTTGATGCCTCTGCCATAATCATCCCGTCGAACATCAATAACTATTCATCTGTTAAATTTATAGGCGTGGGAGATATTCTCTTATCAACAGTATCGAGTGCCGCCTCGACTCCAGCTGTTTTTATATCGATCAGCAGTTTCACGAGCGCAAACTATTCGAGTATAAGTGGTGAGGCCTATTCATGGCGCCCCTATATCTACAGTGTTTTATCAACGGCTCAGACCCTTCCCACGTTCGTCAGCACGATTCCTACCTGTTGGCCAACAGGTATCCAGAATCTATCGACCGCTGAAGCCTATCCTAACTTTTCGAATGGCGACACCTATTTCAGCAGCGTTTCTATTAATATGAGTAACTATATCGGCTATATACAGCCTGGCGCAACCAAGGTGATTCTGGAAGTGCAACCGACTTATCTCCTTCCTAGCTTCTACCTCGGAAATGAGGCATATCCGACTCTTCTAAAGAGCATTTCGTCATATATACAATATAGAGGGAATGTTAGCACGTTTATCATAAGCGACAGTCAGAATACAGACACGATCACCAGTCAGCAGCTAAGCGGATCCAACTATTTCAATAAACCGATAAAGCTGCCGATCGATTCCGGTGTGATTACCAGTAACTGGATCGTAGACGGCGCGAGTGGCTATTATACCCTATATCATCGCATTCCTGGAGGTATGGCGAATCTGAATCCTGGAGGCCCCTGTGGATGTCATACAATAGGCTATCGCGGGGGTATGAATATGGAAAGGCCAACGTATGTGAACATGACCTCGGCCGCATTTATGGGCATCTATAACACGATACCCATTCTTTCGACCGCGCAAGAGATCGCCATACTAAACCAGCGAAGCCCTGCGCCAAGTGGGCTGATTATAGAAGCCACGACCCAGACAACGGCCCTCATCAGTTGGACAGGGGCGGTAGGGGCCGTCAGCTATCTATTCAAGCTCGATAATGTATTGACGAGCGCCACAGTCTCTGGATCAAGTGCAAATTTCATAGGACTATCTCCTGGTGTCATCTACGCACTTGTAGTGATTGCGGTTTCAAATACAGGTGCGCAGACTCCCTCTGGTCTTATCTATGTTACTACGGCTCCTATAGAACCTCGAAACATGGTTGTATCTGGTGTTACGATTTCTGGATTTACAGTGACTTGGTATAACTTCACGGGGGCGACCTCTTATACATATACAATCAACGATAATCCCGCGGCCCCTCTATATGAGACAGAAAACTCTGCAACTTTTTCAGGGCTTCAGCCAAGTGGAAACTACTCGATTGGCATTACTTCTGTGAATGCTGGCGGCACCGCGACTGCCACCCAAGGAGTCTTGGCCATAACGAAACCGGCTGCCGCTTTCGGTTTTACATCCGTCCAAGGCACAACAACCATTCTACTGAACTGGCAGGGAGCTGCAGGAGTCACAAGTTATTCTTTTTTGTTAAATGGTGCACCCGCCTTCCCAAGTCTACCGAGTGGATATTCTGCCAACTTCAGTGGGCTGATCCCTCATACCCAATATAATATTGTTGTGATCGTGAATGGCGCGGGTGGTAGTACGCCTTCTAATACTTATTCTGTAGCAACTGTGTAGATAGTTAAATAACATGGCAATGAAACGACAGACAATCGATACGGATCTTATTTATTTGAAGGAAATTTATGCGAGAACCGCATTTAATCAGACTATACCTGTCGATTATGTTCTGATATCGAATGGCGACGATTCCACGCGATGGGATTCCGTGTCAATCAGCTCATTTAATATTTTGGTAGGCGATGACAATATTCCTATATATGCAAATGAGTTTGTGTCGACAATGAATATAAGCACAACAGGGCCCGGCCTGACTGGTTACATGGATATCTCGAAGCAGACTCTTGTACTAGAGGCGATCCCACCTGCCTTGACATTCTCTGGCACCGATAGCCCTGGAACTACGGTTACCAACTACTCGAGGCTTAACATGATTGGCGTGAATGATGTTCTTCTGTCTACGATTACGGTTGACGCATCACCCACCATATTCATCTCGATTAGCAGCTTTACGAGCGCTGGATATTCAAGTATAAGAGACGAGGCGGCCGCATGGCCACCATATATAAACGAGTTTATCTCTACGGCACGATCCCTTCCGACATTTGTTAGCTCTATACCAACTACTTGGTCGACCGGTACACAGAGACTATCGACGACCGAGTCGTATTTGCAGTATTCTACGGGTGATCTGTATTTCAGTACCGTTTCAATCAATATGAACAACTACGTTAGCTATATACAACCCGGTGTGACCCAAATGGTGTTAGAAGTAGAACCGACCTATATACTACCTTCCTTTACACCTGGCAGCCAACACTTAATTAAGAATATTTCATCATATATTCAATATAGTGGCCCAAATACAAGCAGCTTTATTGTGAGCGGGAGTGAGGCGACCGGCGCAATCACCAGTCAGCAGACAAATCCGTTCACATCCAACTATTTCAATATGCCAGTTAGCCTGCCTATCGATACAGCGATCCTGGGTAGTAACTGGCTGGCAGACGGCGCCGCCGGCTACTATACCCTGTATCACCGTATTATTGGTGGAATGGCAGATCTTAAACCAGGAAATGGATGCGATCCAGTGCTTGGTTCACGAGGTGGTATTATCAGTGAGTTTCCCACTTATCTTAACGCGACACCAGTGCAAAATGGTGCATTTATGAGAATCTATAATGAAATACCCTTTCCTTTATCACCAGAGGATATAAAAAAGAAATTTAAACTGTCACCGGCCGCTGGAGGATTTACTACGGGGCAGATCACACAGACGTCGGGTACTGTGAACTGGCAGGGCGCCGTGGGAGCTGTCGCCTACCTCTTTAATGTGAATGGTGTGATCATTACAGCGACGGTTGGAGCGTGAGCCCTTACCGTCAAGTAGGCTGGATTAATAAGTCCTTTGGAGTTATTAATCCTGGCAATTGACGGCACCGTTTGATTCTCAGCATACACGATAGATGGATACGCTTGGCTTCTCTAGCGAAAATATTAGAGCAGTTGTCACCGGGTCTGGTGTAGAATTCACAGGACTTCTTCCAGGTGTTACATATTCTATTAACGTAATCTCAGTCGCTAGTGGTGGAAAACAAACACCGTCGGCCAATCTAAACCTCACAACATCCCCGATCACACCCACCGGAATCGTGATAACGAATATTACAAATACCGGTTTTACGGTTGGATGGAACGTCGATCCAGGTACGACATCGCACTCATTCCAAATCAATGAGATAGAAGTCATTCCTTCTTTAGAGACGCTGACCTATGCCATCATTTCGACTCTGAATGCCAATACACTCTATACACTGGGTGTGAGCGCAGTCAATGCAGGTGGCTCTACGCCCGCTGCGAACACCGTACAAGTGCGAACTGCCCCCGCTCCCGCTAGTAACTTTTTATCAACCGTTACAACAACCACGATTCTGGTGAGATGGTCCGGATCAGAAGGGGCGGTCAGTTTCACGTATTCATTGAATGGGGCTCCGGTGATACCCTCTTCTTCACAGACAACCGTCGCCCCCTTTTCTGCAACATTCTCTGGACTCACACCTGATACACCATATACCTTTATAGTGACCGGTAGAGGCAGTGGAGGCTCGACAACTGACTCACAGCCATACGCGATTGCAACAGATGGCCCCCCCAAGCAGCTATCATCGAATAATATAAATCAAACTACCTTTGGGCTGGCCTGGAAGGGATCCATTGACAGTGCCACATACACCTATTTAATCAATGGCAATCCCCCGAGTTTTTATTCCATGAACGTGGCCACTGTAGGAAGGACGGCTGCCTTTTCGGGAGCGAGTCCGAATACCACATATTCGATCGTAGTTGTCAAAAGCACTCCGACCCCTCCACTATCATCGCCACCCTTCACAGTGATCACGCTCCCACTTCCACCCACGGCACCGGTCGTTACGTCCTCTGTGACCACCACCAGCATTACTCTGACATGGACCGGCTCACCCACTGCACTGAGTTTCTCATATTCTATTAATGGCTCTACCGTAATACCGGCCACGACTGGATATCAAACGGCGACCTTTACGGGACTCCAGCCCTTTACAACCTACAGTTCCGTAAGGGTGATCGCCACAAATGCCGGTGGCTCGACTCCTTCTACACCCCTATTTATTACAACATTGCCCTTACCTCCTGTCGCCCCCGTGCTGTCCTATAATAATCTTACGAACCAGGGGTTCACAGTATTATGGCAGAGTATTACAGGAGCGAGCAGTTATTCCTATACTATCAATGGTATCGCCGCAACTCCTGATGTATACTCTCCCACGTCGGCGACCTTTGGTTCACTTTCTGGAAATACCAACTATACTGTGCTGGTCACGGCGATCAATATAACCGGTTCTACGAGTTCCAGCCCTCTCATTGTGACCACGCTTATGAACCCCCCTCTTCCTCCAACGAATCTCCTTGCGACTGTAGTTGGAAGTACGCGACTAACAATCGCTTGGACTGTTGGCGCCGGCACAACCGGCTATATTTATACTCTGAATGGTAGCCGCTACACCCCGTTCTCCACTACTGTCAATTCGGCGACGTTTACTGGTCTCATAGCAAATCAGTTATACAATATTATTATAACGTCTGTCAATAACGGTGGAACGGCCGATAGCGAGTTTTTAGAGGTAATAACCAATCGGCCGACACCTGAGGTCCCTGTACTCGTCGTGAGCGAAATCACGCAAACGAACTTCATTGTCTCCTGGCAACCCAACTCTGGCGCGACCACCTATGCATATACAGTGGATGGTATTCCGAACTCAGTCGTCACAGTACTCTCAGAAAACTCGATCTATCTCAGCGGATTTCTGCCGAATACTATACACACCCTTATTGTAACATCTACAAACAATAGTGGGCGATTCGTATCGAGTACGACCCTATCTGTCACAACCTTGAGATCACGTCCTTCCGCTTTTACGCTCTTACCAGGAACGATTACAAGCAATAGCATTTCCGTGACGTGGACACCCATTGTGGGTGTGACTGGATATACCTTTCAGCTAGACGGAATAGATGTAACACCTACATCATCAAACTATTCTTCAAATGCGACATTTGGCAGCCTGAACTCAAACCAGGGATATACCATAACAGTTATTGCGACAAATAACGGTGGCTCTACTCCAAGTAATATAAGTTTGACAACTTATATGACTCCTCCAACCGCTCCAACCGCTCTCACATCAAACTCTATTACGAGCACAAGTTTCTCGATTACATGGACACCAGGTACAGGTGCCTCCAGCTATTCATATACACTCAATGGTATTCCAACGGCCCCCCTATTATCCAATACGAACTCCGCGACCTTTAATAATCTTGCCTCAAATACAAATTACAATGTGATTGTCATAGCGACAAATAATGGAGGATCTGCTTCAAGCGCGACTCTACAAGTTATGACACTGCTGGCACCTCCTTCTCCTTTCTCTATCACATCGAGTTCTATAACCAGCTCTAGTTTCATCATATCATGGACGCCCAGTACGGCAACCAGCTATACATACACATTAAATGGTCAATCTGCCACCCCCACTCCTATCACCGCAAGTTCTGTAAGCTTTACGGGTCTAATAGCTAACAGTGCCTACAATGTGATTGTTACGGCTACGAATAATAGTGGCATTCTTGTGCCGAGCTCTCCCACTCTTACAGTCACAACCCTGATGATAGCACCTACAGCAGCTACGAATCTCCAATTTACTTCTATTACATCAAGCGGGTTCACTGTTTCTTGGACGGCTGGCCTGAGAGTCACGAGTTACACGTATACTCTTAATGGATCATTAGCTACCCCATCTTCTTCTACCGCCACTACCGCCACTTTCACTGGTCTGGCAGCCAATGCAGCCTATAATGTAATCGTCATATCGACGAATAACGGCGGCTCTGCCGCGAGTACAGCCGCGTCTGTGACAACGAATATGGCGCCACCATCCGCGCCCGTTCTAATCGCCGGTACAATCACAAATACGAGTGCCACAGTCTCTTGGCAATCAGGTACCGGTGCTACCAGCTACACTTACACACTGGGCGGATCGCCAGCAACGCCAGCATCGACCACGGCCACTTCCG
>Ga0114975_10001027_pt1 | contig 20346 bp, 21 predicted proteins | sample S_130626_EF_Meta_FD_87031 | JGI IMG/M metagenome (GOLD analysis project Ga0114975, IMG submission 87031) | Freshwater microbial communities from Lake Simoncouche, Canada to study carbon cycling - S_130626_EF_MetaG | ecosystem: Environmental > Aquatic > Freshwater > Lake | place: Lake...
CAACCCTCGGAGCCGAAATCCGATATTCTATCCAGTTGAACTACGTCTGCGTACTTATTTTTACAAAGCAGCTTTCACACGCTCAGCAGCTTCCTTGAGTGTAATGGCAGAAAATACCTTCAAACCAGAGTCATCAATGATTTTTGCTCCTTCTGCAGCATTGGTACCCTGAAGGCGGACAATAATCGGAATGTGAATGTCTCCAATAGACTTGTAGGCTTCTACCACGCCATTGGCAATGCGGTCGCAACGAACAATACCACCAAAGACGTTGATTAGGATTGCTTTTACGTTAGGATCTTTCAAGATGATTCGGAATCCAGCCTCTACAGTGGTAGCATTGGCTCCTCCTCCTACATCTAGGAAGTTGGCAGGCTCTCCGCCAGAAAGCTTGATCATGTCCATGGTAGCCATGGCAAGACCTGCTCCGTTGACCATGCAGCCTACGTTGCCATCCAATTTTACGTAGTTGAGTCCTGACTCACCCGCTTCCACTTCCAAAGGATCTTCTTCAGCCAAGTCTCTCAATTCAGCAAGCTTAGGCTGACGGTAGAGGGCATTGTCATCCACATTTACTTTGGCATCTACTGCCAAAATTTTATCATCGGAAGTTTTAAGAACTGGGTTGATTTCAAATTGAGAAGAATCTGTGGCAACATAAGCAGCATAAAGTGCTCCAATAAACTTGACCATCTCTTTGTGAGCAGTTCCACTTAATCCCAATTTGAAGGCTACTTTACGAGCTTGGAAGCCCTGAAGTCCTACTTTAGGATCGATCCATTCCTTAATGATTTTTTCAGGATGGTGTTCCGCAACTTCTTCAATGTCCATTCCACCTTCGGTAGAGGCCATGATCACGTTGGATCCAGTAGCTCTGTCTAATAGGATAGACATGTAATATTCTTTCGGTTCAGATACTCCAGGATAATACACATCCTCTGCGATCAACACCTTATTTACTTTCTTTCCTTCAGCACCGGTTTGGATGGTTACCAAAGTACCTCCCAAAATGGCTGCTGACTTTTCTTTTACATCTTCTAATTTTTTGGCGAGTACAACACCTCTAGAGCCTGTTTCTTTAACTTCTCCTTTGCCTCTACCTCCTGCGTGGATCTGTGCTTTGATCACGAACCAAGAAGTGCCGGTTTGTGCGTTGAGCTTCACTGCTGCTTCATGAGCCTCCTCCGGAGTGCTGGCTACAATACCCTCTTGGATACGAACGCCATATCCTTTTAATACTTCTTTCGCTTGATATTCGTGAATATTCATCTATGTGAAATTTTGCCCGAATATAAGCTTGCACAGGCAATATAGCAAACTGGAATCCGTGAATTTTAGCAAAACAGCCTGTTAATTCCTGGATTAGAAGGATTTGTTTTACATTTAAAAAATTAAAAATTCTTAGCATGCTGATTGCCAAAGGTATTCATAAATCTTACGGTTCGTTGGAGGTTTTGAAGGGGGTAGATTTGGAAATTTCCAAAGGAGAAATTGTTTCCATTGTAGGTGCTTCTGGTGCTGGAAAAAGCACGCTGCTCCACCTTTTAGGAACCTTGGATCGCCCGGATCGCGGCGAACTATTCTTGTACGATCAAAACCTCCTTCAACTTCAAGGTGATGCCCTTGCCGAATTTCGAAATTCTCGAATTGGATTTATCTTCCAGTTTCATAACCTGCTTCCTGAATTTACAGCCTTGGAGAATATTTGTATTCCGGGATTTATTCAGGGTAGGGAAGAGAAAGAGTTGGCCAATCGGGCTGAGGAACTTGCGGAAATTCTTGGAATTCGCCACCGCTTGGAGCACAAGCCCTCTGAACTGTCGGGAGGAGAGCAGCAACGGGTAGCCGTGGCACGTGCACTCATCAATAGTCCCGACTTGGTGTTTGCAGATGAGCCGAGTGGCAACCTCGATACGAGCAATGCGAGAGCCTTGCATGATTTATTTTTCAAGTTGAGGGACACCTTTCAACTTTCTTTTGTGATCGTCACACACAACGAAGAGTTGGCCACCAAGGCTGACCGGAAAGTGGTGATGAAGGATGGACGGATTGAAGGGGCTTGACTATTTCTTAAGCTGCTTGAGCATGGCCGACACATGGGCCTTGTTTTCAAATAATCCTTGAAAAACGCTAGCGATGCGGTGATTGCTATCCAATAGGTATGTGACACGCGTTGGCATTTTGATCAAGGGGAGGAGCGCATCGTAAGCTTTGCACACTTTTCCTGATTCGTCTGCAAGTAGTTCGAAGGGCAGGCGATGCGTCTTTTTAAACTTTTCATGAGTAGCCAAATTGTCCCGGCTAATTCCAAAAACAGGGATATCTAGCTCACGAAATGCAGCAAACTGGTCACGAAATTCGCAGGCCTCTGTCGTACAACCCGGAGTAAAATCCTTGGGGTAAAAATAGAGAATCAGGGATTTTTCCGCTAAGTCTTTGGAAAGGGTGATGCTGCCCAAGTTAGTTGCGGCAAGAGTAAAATCGGTTGCTTGAGTTCCTACAGGTAAGGCCATGATTTTTTGAAAGGAAACAGTTTAGGGAAAAGGAAGGTTTTGAAACTGTCCCCTAATCCTAGCCTAAGCTAGGTAGAATCTTTTAGCTTTGTAAATCAATTTTGTCATTAAGCGCTTTTTCCTTGAAAATCAGTCCAGTACAATCCATGCTTTTGGCAAGTGTATTTTTTGCACTGATGAATGTGTCGGTCAAATTTATTCCCCATATTCCGGCCATAGAAATTGTTTGGTTTCGGTCTGTTTTTAGTGCTGTTTTTACGGTCATAGTTCTGACCAAAAAAGGAATCCCGCTCTTTGGTACGCACAAGTGGAGCTTGGTAGCAAGAGGAGTGGTAGGATCCATCAGCTTGATCTTATTTTTCTACACCCTGCAGCGCATCCCCTTGGCAAGTGCAGTGACGATGCAGTACCTATCGCCCATATTTACCACCATCTTGGGTGTTTTTATCCTCAAGGAAAAAGTTAGGGCAAGGCAGTTTGTCTACTTTGGATTAGCCTTTGCAGGGGTACTTTTGATCCAAGGGGTGGATCCGCGTGTAGATGGATTAAGTGCTGCGATGGGATTGATTTCTGCCTTGGCTTCAGGGGTTGCTTATAATCTGATTCGAAAGTTGAAAGGCATCGAACATCCAATGGTGATTATTTTATACTTTCCATTGGTGACTTTACCCATTGCTTCTGTGTTGATGTATTTTGAATGGGTAACTCCCATGGGATGGGATTGGCTGATTTTGCTTTGGATCGGGTTCTGTACCCAAAATGCGCAGTACTTCATGACTTTGGCCTACCAGTCTGGCAATGTGTCCCGAATTTCAAGTTTGAGTTACTTGGGAGTTGTATATGCCTTAATTTTTGGATTTTTGCTATTCGGAGAAACCTTCCCCATCCCCGCTTACCTTGGAATGGCTTTGGTTTTCATTGGCATCCTTTTGAATTTAAGGGTAAAATAGTTTGTAATTTCACAGTCTCTAATCCCTCTTAGTTAATGAAGATTACCAAAGATTTATACCAAAGCAACCTTGCGCTGCTGACAGATTTTTACCAGCTGACAATGGCCTATGCCTATTGGAAGGCAGGAAAAGGAGAGCAGGAGGCGGTGTTCAATTTATTTTTCAGAAAGAACCCTTTTGAGGGAGGCTTCACCATAGCAGCAGGTTTGGACTATGTGGTGGACTATTGCAAAAACCTACAGTTCGAGCCAGGGGAGTTGGAGTATTTGAGAAAGATGAAGCAAAAAGATGGCTCTGCGATGTTTGAAGCTGCATTTTTAGATTACCTGAAAGAGTTGCGATTTACCTGCGATATCGATGCGGTGGAAGAGGGAACCGTGGTGTTTCCCAATGCGCCGATGGTGCAGGTGAAGGGGAGTTTGATTCAGTGTCAACTCTTGGAAACCCCCTTGTTGAACATTCTTAATTTTCAAACCTTGATTGCCACGAAGGCTGCACGAATCAATTTGGCGGCTCAGGGAGCACCCGTTTTGGAGTTTGGCTTGCGTAGGGCTCAAGGCATCGATGGAGCACTCGCGGCCAGTAGAGCTTCCTACATTGGAGGTTGTACTTCTACCAGCAATGTGATGGCGGGCAAACTTTTTGATATTCCTGTTTCGGGAACGCATGCACACAGCTGGATACTTTCCTTTGATTCTGAATTAGAGGCCTTTTATGCCTATGCGGAGGCTTTCCCTGATCATTGTGTGTTCTTGGTGGATACCTACGATACGCTTACGGGGGTGAAAAATGCCATTCAAGTTGGGTTAAGTCTTCGCCAAAAAGGGAAGGAGATGTTGGGTATTCGCATTGATTCAGGTGATTTGGCATATTTCTCCATACAAGCAAGACAGCTGTTGGATGAAGCTGGATTTCCGAATGCCAAGGTGTATGCTTCCAATGATTTGGATGAGTACATCATCACCTCTCTAAAAACTCAAGATGCGGCCATCGATGTATGGGGTGTAGGCACCAAGTTGGTCACAGCCTTTGACCAGCCTGCTTTGGGGGCGGTATACAAACTGTCAGCCATCAAAAATGCAGCTGGAAACTGGGAGCCAAAGGTGAAAGTATCCCAGCAATCGTTAAAAATCAATGTTCCTGGCATTCATAAAGTACGCCGCTACTTTAGTAAGGGAAAGGCTGTAGCAGATATGATCTATTTGGAAGGGCAGGCTATTGATCCCCAGGGAATCATGATTATTGACCCCAACGATGCCACCCAACGAAAGCGATTGATGCCTTCATTTTATGTGGAAGAGGAGTTGCTCAAGCCCATTTTCCGAAAAGGAGAGCTGGTCTATTCCTTGCCGAGCTTACAGCAAATTCGAGAGCGTGCTGGAGCTCAATTGGAAGCATTTGATAAAACGCACAAGCGATTGATTAACCCTCATGTCTACCCGGTAGGCTTGGAGGAAAAGTTACATCAGCTGCGAATGGAATTGGTTATTGCTGCAAAAACGAATCAACATGATAAAGATGAGATCTGATACTGCATTACTTCTGGTAGATGTTCAGCATGATTTTCTGCCAGGCGGGGCGCTTGCTGTGCCACAGGGTGATGAAATCCTGCCGGTTATTGCAGCCTTGCAACCTCAATTTGAGCATTTGTTGGCAACACAAGATTACCATCCTTCCGATCACGGAAGTTTTGCTGTCAATCATGCGGGTAAAAACCCTGGGGAATGGATTGAACTAGAGGGAGTACCTCAAATACTATGGCCTACCCATTGCGTAGAAGGTACTTTTGGAGCTGATTTTCCAGCATCTCTTGATCGAACTGCATGGGAAGCAATTTTTCAGAAGGGAAGAAATTCAAGTGTAGATTCCTACTCGGGATTTTTTGACAATGCGCGCCGTGGAGATACGGGTTTGGCAGACTATTTGAGAAATAAGGGAATCACTCGTGTTTTTGTATGTGGTTTGGCGCTGGATTACTGTGTGAAATTCACCGCTTTGGATGCGATGAGTTTGGGATTTGAGACCTATGTACTTACCGATGCCACGCGTGCAGTCAATCTCGATCCCGAAGATGGAATCAAAGCATTGGAAGCGTTGCAAGCAGCCGGGATTACCTGTTTGGAAAGTAAAGACCTGAGCTCTTATGTTTAACTATGACCCTCAAAAGCAGTACCCCAAGGAAACGGAAAGTCGTGTAGTGATCCGTTTCCAGGACTGCGATCCCCTTCGCCATCTCAACAATGCGAAGTATTTCGATTACTTTTTTAATGCCCGTGAGGACCAAGTTCCCAAGTTGTATGGCTTGGAAATCATAGACTTGATTCGTGTGTACAAAGCTGCTTGGGTGGTGTATAACCACAATATCAGCTATGTCAAGCCGGCCATGGTTGGAGAGTGGGTTCGGATTTTTAGCCGAATTCTCTGGTACAATACCAATACCATTTTGGTGGAATACTACATGACCGATGATTCCAAAACGCAATTGAAGACCGTCCTTTGGTCAACCATGCGTTATGTGACTATGGAAGAAGGCAAATCCTGCGATCACACAGGGGCAGTAGTCGACTTTTTGAAGGCCACTTCGCTACACCTTGATCTGAGTAGCCTCGATATTCGGGATCGGGTCAAGCAGCTCAAGCGTGAGTTGGAGCAGGGGGGCTAATTGGTGAATTAGGGAGTCATTTCATAATCTCGTTCCACGAGGGCAATCCGAGTTTTGTAGGAGGTATACCACTTGTCTCGTCCCTGTTTTTGGGCGATTTGGTGATCAGATTGTGCTTTCCATGCTTTTATGGTCTCCAAACTCTCCCAATAGGAGATCGTAATTCCCAGTTCATTTCGTGCGCTCTCGTGGCCAAGGTAGCCAGGTTGTAAGGCGGCAAGTTGAACCATTTCCTCAGCCATTTCTCCATAGCCGGCTTCGATGTCTGTTCGAATGCTGGTGAAAATCACCGCGTAGTAAGGAGGAGCGGGGGTGTTAGCGTGCATGTTGATTGAGGTAGGGAAGGTATTCCATGTAGGTAGCGGTAGCAAGGGCTAGTTCTTTGCCAAAGGTGAGTTCGGTCAGATGTAGGGCGAGGTCTATGCCTGCAGAAATGCCAGCCGCCGTCCAGAGTCGGGCATCGGTTTGTATGTAGCGAAGTGTAGGCTGAGGTAGGGCAGAGGGGACCATTTCTTGAATGCTCTCGTATACTTCGTGGTGGGTGCAATAGGGCTTTTGTTCTAGCAAACCGGCTTTACCGAGGATTCTTGACCCAGAGCAGACGGTCATGGTCCATTCAGAGCTGAGAACCCGTGGCGTTATGGCTTCGATGAAGGAAGCGTTTTGAACCACTTTTTTGGTGCCGTCGCCTCCCGGCAGCACGAGGTAATCTAGTGTGGGAAGGGAGCTGATGGAATGATCAGGCACCACCTGAAGGCCATTTCTGGCGTGTATGGGTAGGGTGTCGTAGGAAAAGGTGTGCACCTCAAGGAGGGTGTATCCCGAAAGCTGGTTGGCCACTGAAAAAACCTCAAAAGGGCCTGCGAAATCCAAAACTTCTACGTCGTCAAATATGAAAATACCAAGTTGTTTCATGGAAATTAGTTTAAGGACGAAAATGGAGAAAATTAAAAGAAAAATAGAAAGGGACATGGTTTTTGTTTGTGCTTTCTGATAGTTCAATCCGCCTCGGTAGTTCAACCCGACTTGGCGGGTTGGGATTCCCTATCCTCGGGTATATCTGTCTTCCCTAGGTTCACCTGTCTTCGGTAGGTTTCACCTACCTTCCCCAGGTTCACCTGCCGAGGCAGGTAAACCTGGGGTTATTCGAGGTTTGACCCGCCGAGGCGGGTCTTTTCGATAGGAGGGATTTGATTATGCATGATCAGCCGCGGCTGATCGAACTTATGAATAACCATGGGTGTAACCCATGGAAAAGGACTACTAATGGTGCTCAGGACCCGCCCGGCGGGTCCAACGATGAATCGCCATGGGTCTACCCGTCGCAGCGGGTGGACCCGTGGACTATGGACTACTAATGGAATTCACGACCCGCCGTGGCGGGTCGAACTTGACGCCATCTCTTGCAACTATGGTTTAATTTATTTTAATTGAATTGATTTAATTTTTTCAACTAAATACTTTTTTATGGCTACCCATACCCACACCCAGCTAATTTATCACATCGTCTTTTCAACAAAATATAGAGAACCCACGATTGAAAAGGATCAGAAAAAGAGATTGTTTGCCTTTATTTATCGACTTCTAATCAATAAAAAATGCCATCTCTATCGGATTAATGGGGTTGAAGATCATATTCATATTGTAACCCATATTCCTCCTTCTCTTACAATTTCATCCTTAGTAAAAGACATCAAGGTTTCGAGCGGGCTTTTTATCCAGAGAGAAGCAATTTTCAAAAGTTTTAGGGGATGGCAAAATGGATATGGAGCCTTTACTGCAAATTTCGCTTCAAAAGATCGCCTCATCAATTATGTGAAAAATCAGGAAGTGCATCACCAAAAGAAATCTTTTTTTGATGAATACAAAGGGCTTCTAGAGGAACATGGGATTGCTTTTGATGAAAAATTCTTACTTTGAGGCCAATTTACCGCGGTGGTGGATTAACCTACAGTGGAAGGTCAACTCTATGTGAGGGTTCAACTCACCTTGGTAGTTCAACCCGTCGTGGCGGGTTGGTGATTCCTTTTTGGATTTTTACACACTATCCCTATCCCCAGGTTTCACCTGGGGTTATTCGAGGTTTGATCCGCCGCGGCGGATCTTTACCAGAGATCGGATTTTTTTATACAAGATTAGCCGTACCTGATCCAACTTATGAATTACTATGGGTTTACCCGCGGTGGCGGGTCTTTTCGATAGTAGGGATTTGATTATGCATGACCCCCCCGGCGGGTCAAACCATAAATCGCCACGGGTGAAACCCGTGGACTATGGATTACTAAGCGATATCCCGACCCGCCGTGGCGGGTCGAACCTGCTGTATCGGATTAATCTTCAATAATGTATTAACTAATCAATTTTTTGAATCCACATCGATTCGTATTCAACAGATTTTCACCGATATTATAAATAACCTAAAAAACCGTTACGTATTTTAAAAATAAACTCTAGCTTGCATTCGTTTTTTACCATATCATGATTTTAATTTCCAGTTTGTTCACCCTTCTCCTTCGCCTGTCCCTATTGGTTCAGGGGCCTGTAGAAGATGTGTCGCTTGACTGGTCTTCACTTTTTGGGGTAGAATCTCCTGTTTCTTCCTCTTTAACCGGAGAGCACCTAGCACCTATTCATGGATCTTTCAATGGGATTGGTACCCTAGTTCCAAGTATTGAAGTAGAGGAAAAAGTTGAAGTAGAATCCGAGAGTACCACAGCCGTTTTATTGCTTCAATCTTCCAAGTTTGTTCGAAAAGATCTCTTAGCTGGGTTCCTTTCCATTTTTGGAACTAAAGCCATTCGGGGCGGTCTTTTGCCTCTTTACGATTTTTTCCACTCCTGGAAATTCCATCTTAGTTAATTTTTAGCCTTAGGGCATTTCTTTCCGAATTTTTGTTCGGAACCTAAAGTCCGTCTTCTTGACGGGATTGTTAACTTCTATCCGCTAGTTTATGTCCATTCATCCAGTGCTTCCTGGTGTAGAAATGAAGGAAATTCTTCATGAATTGAAGCATTTTCTACCTGCCCAAGCACCGCTAAAGGACTTTGTCCATCACAATACCCTACATGCGTTTCAGCATCTGCCGTTTTTCCAGGGATTAAAGCAAGCTGGAGACCAATTTGGTTACAAAGGCTTTCTTTCTTTATCCGAGTACAGAAATCTATACCGAGAAGGAAAGATTAAAGAGCTCGTCTTGAAAAACATACTAGAGGAGCAATTTGGAGCCCAAGCCAAGGCTTGGCTGGTTAAATTGCTCGATGAAACGACCGATGAGTTTCCCTCTCCAAAAATTGGTCAGTTTAGAGCCCACTGGAGAAACGATGACCATTTCAATCTAGACAAAACGATTCATCCTTTTCTATTTCGGCTACTTTCGGCTTACCTAGATCAGGGCATATCCATTTGGCCTTTTCCATTGGAATCTAGAGGCTTTTTGGATTCGATCCGGCAACTCCAAGCAGGTAGCTACTCTTCCATTTTCAAGTCCAAACGAGTGGTGAAGCTCCTTCAAAATCCGAATTTGAATCTGGAAGAGCTGTTGGAGATCCTTGTAGGTGATCCCAAAGGCTATGGATGGTACGTTTTTGATCAGCAATTTGCGCATCCAGGCTGGTCAGGCATGGTCTCAGTTCTTGAATCACAGCCTGAATCCTTGCTGGATACCAAACCAATTTCCCTATTGGATTTGATCCTTGTGGAATGCTTGCTAGAAATTGATGCCTTAGACAAGAAATTTGGAGAAGGCTGGATTCCATTGGGTCTGCAGTTTCCTCATGACACACAAACTCTTTTTGAAATGGGTGTAATGGGTGAGCGTGACCGAGTTTTAAGCTGTTGGCAAGAAGCCTACGAATGGAGCTATTACGATGAAGTACTGGCGGGAATTCGGGCGGTCACACCAGTTACTGACGAGAAGTCAATTCCTAGTTTTCAGGCGCTTTTTTGCATTGACGACCGGGAATGTAGTACGCGCCGCCATCTGGAATACATCGATCCTAACTGTGCTACCTTTGGAACTCCTGGGTTTTTCAGTGTTGAATTTTATTTTCAGCCAGAATATGGAAAGTTCCATACCAAATCTTGTCCTGCTCCAGTAACTCCCAAATTTCTAATCAAAGAGAAGGCCAAGCACAAAAAGCTAGCTTCGGATGTTCACTTTCATCAGCGCAACCATTCCTTGGTAAGAGGCTGGTTGAGTGCACAAACGCTTGGATTTTGGTCGGCGCTGAAGTTGGTGGGCAATGTATTGCGCCCCAGTTCTTCAGCGCTGGAAGTTTCCAGTTTCCAACACATGGATCCCAAAGGAAGCCTTTCTATCGTCTACCAAGGCGACGAAGAAAATGGGCTTCAAGTAGGCTTCAAGGTGGAGGAGATGGCGGATCGAATCGAGGGCTTACTTCGAAGCATTGGCTTGGTGGATGGATTTTCTCCGCTTGTCTATCTGATTGGGCATGGCGCTTCAAGTATCAACAATACGCACTATGCAGGATACGATTGCGGTGCCTGCTGCGGGCGTCCTGGCTCTGTGAATGCACGCGTAGCGGCCTTTATGGCCAACTACCCAGAAGTACGGATTTTGCTTAAAGGGAGAGGAATCGAAATACCTGCAGAAACCCAGTTTTTGGGAGGATTGCACGATACCACGAAGGACGAACTTCAGTTTTTTGATGAGGACATCCTGAATGCTGAAAATCTAAAGTTGCATCGTGAAAATCAAGAAAAGTTTGTTCGTGTCTTGGATATTAATTCGCTTGAAAGATCTCGTCGTTTCGACACCTTGGATAAAAACAAATCGATAGGGGGCCTCCATGATGCGGTTAAAAAAAGAGCTTTTTCGCTATTTGAACCGCGTCCGGAATACAACCATGCTACAAATGCGCTCTGCATTGTGTCAAGAAGATCATCTCTAAAAGGCTTGTTTTTCGATCGGAGAGCGTTTATGAATTCCTATGATTATAGAAAGGATCCTGAGGGTAAGTCATTGACCAGAATTCTATCTGCAGCAATTCCTGTTTGCGGAGGCATCAATTTGGAATACTATTTCTCCCGAATGGACCCAGACAAATTGGGTGCAGGAACCAAGCTTCCTCACAACGTGATGGGCCTTATTGGTGTGGCGAATGGAGCAGATGGGGATTTGCGAACAGGGCTTCCGTACCAGATGGTAGAAATTCACGACCCTATTCGTTTGCTGATGGTGGTAGAGCAGGAGCCTTTAGTTGTAGCAAAGGTGCTCGAATCGAACCCAGGCATTCATGAGTGGGTGAAAAATACCTGGGTTCATTTCGTGGTCATTAATCCTAGGACTGGGGAATTGCTTCGAAGGGTAGATGAAAAATTCATTCCCTATGTCCCTCTCACCGAGGTGCAGCATTTGGATCATCTCCAAGACAAACTCCTAAGTACAAAACAAAACCTTCCCGTGTACTTAATTGATTCGCTCTGATGGAACTATCAAATTGGATTCAGCTAATGATTGGGATACCTCTCCTTGGCTTTTTGATTAGCTTGGCCATCCCAGAAAGTAAGGAAACCTGGCTTTCACGGGTTGCATTTTACACTGCAGGGATTAATCTCTTGAGTACCTTGGTCTTCCTTTGGTTCTGGATTTTGCAAGGCGGGAATGACCTCAATCTCAAAGAAATTGTGCTTTTCAAAAACGAGCATTTTGAGTTTTTGGTAGACTTTTTCTTTGACAGAATCAGTGCAGTATACCTCATTGTAGGGGCAATGCTTACCTTTCTGATCACCTTTTACAGCAGGTATTACTTGCATCGCGAGCCTGGATACAAGCGGTTTTTCAATACGGTCCTTTTCTTTTATTTGGGTTTCAACCTGACCATCCTAGCAGGAAATTTTGAAACGCTCTTTATCGGATGGGAAGTATTGGGGCTATCCTCCTTTTTGTTGGTTGCCTTTTACCGCAAAAATCTTCTTCCATCTCGTAATGCGATCAAAGTGTTTTCCATTTACCGAATTGGGGATGTGGGATTGATTTTGGCGATGTGGGCGAGCCACCACCTGTGGGATGCCAACGTTACCTTCCTTGATTTGACTGATGCCCAGCGAGTAATGGATCAGCAACTCGGCCATACGGGTATTGCGCTCTTTATTGGATTGATGCTGATGCTGGCGGCTGCCGCCAAATCTGCGCAATTTCCTTTTTCCTCCTGGTTACCAAGGGCAATGGAAGGTCCAACGCCTTCGTCAGCGATTTTCTATGGATCGCTTTCGGTGCATTTGGGAGTTTTCTTATTGCTACGAACCTATCCTTTCTGGGAAAATCAGTTAGTCGTTCGAATCCTGATTGGTGCTGTAGGTCTGATGACGGCGGTGGTATCCACGACGATTGCACGGGTGCAAACATCTGTAAAAACCCAAATTGGTTATGCTTCCCTGACTCAAATAGGGATCATGTTTATTGAAGTTGCGGCAGGTTTGGAACTGTTGGTCTTGGTCCATTTTGCTGGAAATGCATTCCTCAGAACCTATCAATTGCTTGTTTCCCCTTCGGTAGTCAGCTATTTGATTCGGGAACAGTTTTATGGATTTGTTCCCAAGAAAAAGCAGGAAGGAAGTACCTTGAAGAATCGACTATTCCTTTCGATCTATGTTTGGAGCCTGAAAGAGTGGAACCTAGACCGATTCATTCAAGGTTGGGTTTTTCGACCTTTGAAGAAGTTGGGACACCGGCTTGATTTTCTGAGGTACCGCACGTTGCTACTTTACTTTATTCCAAGCTATGCAGTTGGGGTATACTTACTTGTTGAAGGCTACGAACTTCCTACTTGGCTCCATCAACTATTACCGGTTGGGTTTGCCTTTCTGGCCCTGTTGATGGTGTTGAAATCCTTTACTGAGCGTAGGTCTATTCGCTTGGCATGGACGATGTTGTGGATGAACCATTTTTGGATGGTGCTAGCCATAGCTGAAAATGAAAATTTTGCAGCCACTGAAATTGCAATTTACCTCAGTGGGGTAGTTTTCTTCGGAGCCTTAGGCTGGGTATTGATCCTATGGATGACCCAACGGCATGGAGACTTGGGCTTGTATGAGTACCAAGGTTATGTCCGGCAACATCCAATGGTTGCATTTCTTTTCCTTTTGGCAGTGTTGGGACTCATTGGGTTCCCTATTTCACCTACGTTCATCGGGGAAGACTTGCTTTTCAGCCACATCCATGAAGATCAATTTGTTCTTGCTTTTCTTGCGGCCTTGGCCTTCGTGATGGAGGGTGTGGCTGCGATACGCATCTATGCACGCCTCTTTTTTGGTACAGTGCCCGAATCCAGCACCCTTTCTTCTACTGCTAGTGTGCAGGTAGAAAAATCAAAAAAATCGACTATTACTAATTGAAATTAAACGGGGATATTAGTCCTTCAAAATTGTATGAAAACATCGGTAAAAACACAAGTGCCCAAAGACGGTTGGGCCGGTTTAAAAGAAAATTTCGCTGCGGATGCCACCGCAGGATTTGTGGTATTCTTATTAGCAATGCCCCTGAGTTTGGGAATTGCTAAGGCTTCGGATTTTCCACCTATTATGGGTTTGGTTACGGCCATTATTGGCGGTATTTTAGTTAGTGTAATTTCTGGTTCACGCTTGACCATCAAAGGCCCAGCTGCTGGACTGATTGTAGTCGTAGCGGGTGCCGTGGCTGCCTTTGGAGGAGGAGAGGCAGGTTGGAAGCTCGCACTAGGCGCGATGGTCGTTGCTGGATTGGTTCAGGTACTATTTGGACTATTCAAGTTCGGAAAGTTGGTGGATGTGTTTCCACTTTCTGCCATCCATGGGATGCTTGCAGCTATAGGAATCATCATCATTGTCAAGCAGATCCCTGTTTTTTTGGCGGTCAATCCTGACTTGTTCAAGGGACTAAGCACGGTGGGAATGATTACCGCTATTCCTACCTTTTTTCTAAATCTTGATCCAAAAGCGGCGCTAATTGGGGTCTTTAGTCTTGCGATAATGATGGGCTGGCCTTTCCTAAAAGGATATAAATTAGGTAAAGTTCCAGCACCCTTGATGGTGCTTCTGGTGGCGATTCCAGCTCAGTTAGCCATGGATTTTGCGCAAACGGCCCCTTCCTATACTTTGCTAAAGATTGGCAACTTGATGGACAGTCTTGCGCTGAATGCTGATTTTGCAGGAGTTTTTCAAACTGGCGTTTTCATTAAGTATGTGATTATGTTTGCCCTAGTGGGTTCACTGGAGTCCTTGTTGACCGTGAAGGCCATTGACCTGGCTGATCCTTACCGAAGAAAGTCCAATACGAACAAAGATTTGATAGCTGTGGGTTTGGGGAATACAGCGAGTGCATTTTTGGGTGGATTGCCGATGATTTCTGAGGTTGCTAGAAGTTCTGCAAACGTCAACCAAGGAGCCAAAACTCGTTGGGCCAATTTCTTTCATGGCGTTTTCTTGCTTGTTTTTGTCCTAGTTGCTACACCAGTAATCGAGATGATCCCCAATGCAGCCCTTGCGGCCATGCTTATTTCCGTGGGCATCAAATTAGCGCACCCCAAAGAATTCATCCATACGTTCCAGATTGGGAAGGAACAGTTAGCTATTTTCTTGGTCACCATCATTTTTACCCTCGTCGAGGATTTGCTTATCGGTATTGCGGCAGGGGTCCTTTTGAAAATGATCCTGCACCTAGCCAAAGGCACTCCGATTTCCTCCTTCTTCAAGGCACCGACTGTAGTGTCTTTTAACGACAATAAGTACCTAGTTGAAATTGATAAAGCTGCAATTTTCTCCAATTACCTGGGTATCAAACGAAAATTGGAGGAGATCCCGGCTGGCTTTCAAGTCACCATTGATTTGAAAAACACTAAGCTCGTAGATCACTCCGTGATGGAAAATTTACATCGCTTTCAGCAGGATTACGAAGAAAATGGAGGGACGGTGAAGATGATTGGTTTGGAAAAACATACACCTGTTTCAGCCCATCCGCTCGCCTCTAGAAAAGCAAGGTCTTAAGTCAAGTTGGTTAATTAATTACAGCCTACCGAACCTAGGAGGATGAATGGAAGTAGATTCTATTCATCTCTTGGTTTTCGGTAGTACAAACCCATTTCCAGAAAATGACTAGTAAACACTATCTCTTTGCGGTGATCTTATTTTTTTTCCTAGCTCCGCTGCCTTCTTTTGGCCAAAACAACCGGCTAAACACCTCCAATCAAATTGGATGGTATACGTATTTTGGAACCTTCAAGCTCTCCAATAAGCTCGGGCTTCATACGGAATACCAATTTCGGCGCGCGAACGTGATCACAGATTGGCAACAAAGTCTGTTGCGCCTTGGATTGAATTACCAGCTTCATCCTGCTGTCCAAGTGAGGGTTGGATACGGTTGGATAGAGACTTTTCCCTACGGGGAATACCCGTTAAACGGATTTGGAAAACAATTTACCGAACACCGGATTTTCCAGATGGCGCAACTTTCCCAAAAAGTAGGCAAGGTGGACTTTTCGCACCGCTTTATGCTTGAACAGCGTTTCGTAGGGAAGTATTCGGATGCACAGGCAACAAAAGAATACGAGTTTCCATTACTTCACCGAATGCGGTACATGGTCCGAATGCAAGTTCCTCTGAAAGGAAATGAGATCCAGGATAAAACTCCGTATCTGGCAATTTACGATGAGGTGTTTGTCGGTTTTGGGCAATATGTGAATGCCAATGTCTTCGATCAAAATCGGATAGGCGTTTTGCTCGGTTATCGCTTTTCTAAAAACTTCAGATTGGAAGGTGGATACCTTAACCAGACTCTGCAGTACGGAAGGCTAATTAATGGGAAAAATGGTTTTCAACATAATAATGGGTTGATCATCAATTCGAATATCAATCTGGATTTGATGAAAAAGTAGTTTTGAGGTCTGCCTGCCTACGGCAGGTGAACCTACCGAAGGAAGACCCGATCCGCTGTGGTAGTTCAACCCGCCTTGGCGGGTTGGGATTCCTTATCCTCGGGTTTAGCTGTCTTCCCCAGGTTTCACCTGTCATTGGTAGGTTTCACCTACCTTCCCCAGGTTTCACCTGGGGTTATTCAAGGTTTGATCCGCCGCGGCGGATCTTTTCGAGAGGAGGGATTTGATTATGCAGGACCCGCTCGGCGGGTCCAACCATGAATCGCCACGGGTTCACCCGCCGCAGCGGGTGGACCCGTGGATTATGGACTACCAATGGTCCTCAGGACCCTCTCGGCGGGTCCAACATAAAAACTCCATCAGTTAACCAATTCACTCACAAATCCGTTAAGAAGTAGGGATTATCGAAGTAATCCATTTTAACCCAATCTTAAGAATTCACTAAGGACCTGTAAAGAGTACCTATTTTACTTTTGAAAAATACTTAAACTAACTACCCTGATGAACGAAAAAATGAACCGCATGGAGTTTCTGAAAAGCCTAGGGCTTAAAGGAGCTTCCCTTTTTGCAGTCTACTGTGCTGCTTCTGGATTGAGCAGCTGCGTCAACGAAAGTATGGACCCAACTACGCCTACAGGTACAGGAGGTACTGGGAATGAATTAACCTTAGACCTAGCTTCTGCTACCTACTCCAAACTCAATACAACAGGAAATTACGTGATTGTGAGTGGAATCGTGATTGCTAGAATAAGTGCTACCGCATTTGCGGCAGTGACGCAAGTGTGTTCCCACGAAGGCCAGCGGAAAGTAGTGTATAACGCTGGTGAGTTTTACTGTCCTGCTCACGGTGCACGGTTTGACACCGCAGGGAAGGGGCTCAATTCTACGGGTTCAAGAGGACTGAAAACCTACGTGACTTCCCTTCAAGGAACTACGCTAAAAGTGACACTATGATAATCAGGTCTTTTTTTACCCAGCGATTGCTTCCTGCAGGGTTTCTTTTTCTCCTCCTTTTCCTAGGGTCTAGCCCTTGGAAAGGTGCTGCGGCACAAGATGACCTGCTGAGCCTGCTTGATGCCGAGCAATCCAAAGAGCCCACCTACACGATGGCGACCTTTAAGGCTTCTCGCCTCATCAATGGGCAGACCATCGAAACCATCTCTAAAAACCACCTTAATTTTTGGATTTCACACCGTTTTGGAGCCGTAAATTCTGGGTTTATCGCTAATTTTTTTGGACTTGACGAAGCCAAAATCAGATTGGGCTTGGAGTATGGTTTGACTGACCGTTGGCTCGTAGGAGCGGGGAGGAGTTCCCTCGAAAAGACCTACGACCTATACACCAAATACAAGGTTCTTCGCCAGTCCAATAAAATGCCTGTTACGGTTACAGCCATGGCAGGCTGGGGGATCAACACCATGCCTACCGGCTATGTGATGGAGTCCGGTTCCACCATGAAGTTTAATACCAACATCGAGCGCTATTCCTACTGGACTCAGGTGCTGCTAGCGCGCAAGTTCAACGAAAAGCTTTCCCTGCAGCTTATGCCTACTCTCATCCACGTCAACAAGGTGGAGGATCCTAGCATCCCCAACCAACTGTTTGCGCTTGGTGCAGGAGGTCGATACAAACTTAGCCAGCGGGTTACGCTCTCAGCGGAGTACTACTACAGCTTCGTAGAACAAGAGGATGGCGAAGATGAGGACGATGACTACGAAGCCAATGGAGCTTTCCCTTATCCCTACCGCAATGCCCTCTCTTTCGGTGTAGACATTGAAACGGGTGGACACGTGTTCCAATTTCACCTCACCAATGCTCGAGGCATGGTCGAAAAGCAATTTATCGGGCAGAATGTGGGCGCATGGGATAAAGGAGACATCTTTTATGGGTTCAACATCGCTAGAACCTTCAGTTTGGACAAAGCCGCTAGAAACGCACACAAATGAAAAAATCGATCCTATTCTTTTCCTTCTTCCTACTGTTAGGAAGCGGTTTGTCATTTAGTCAAACCTTGTACCGAACGTCTGTAGGGGAGGTGTCCTTTTTTTCTAAGACCCCTGCGCTAGACATTGAAGCCCTCAACAAAAAGGCTGGTGCCATTCTCAACGCAGGTACTCGTGACTTGGCGATTCAGATGAAAATCACCGATTTTCAGTTTCCCAATAAGCTCATGCAGGAGCACTTCAATGAGAACTACCTGGAGAGTGAGCGCTACCCAACAGCCAAGTTTACAGGGAAAATCACCGAAACCATAGACCTCAGTAAGCCGGGTACTTATCCGGTGACTGCAGTGGGCAATATGACCATTCATGGGGTCACCAAGCCCATTACTGTCAAGGGCTCGATTATGGCTTCTGCTACTGAGATGAAAGTGACTTTTGCCTTTACCGTACGTACCGAAGACTACAAGATTGAGGTGCCCACGCTTGTATTCAACAAGATCGCCGAGGTGATTGAAGTCAGCGGAAAGTTGAATTTGGTGAAGTAGTAGCGGGTATTCTTTACTCGGTTTCTAAAAAGTTTTTTTTTTCGCAAAGACGCAGAGGTGCAAAGGAGTTAATTCTTTGCGCTTTTGCTTCTTGGCGAGAATGAATATTCCTCAAGTTTTCAAAAAAATCAAATTTCACGCAAAGTCATAAAGCCGCTAAGGGGTTTAATCTTTGCGCCTTCCCAACTTTGCGAGAATAAATAGTTTAACGTTTTTCAAGAAAGGCTAAGTCACTGGAAAAGTCGAGAGGCCTAACGCAGGTAGGCCTCTCTAGGTGGTACTACTTTAAGTAGTTGCGAGAAAAGGGAAGATTAAAAATTAGTGGAGCTGACTTCACAGATTATTTAGTTGGTTTTTATTGATCCAGAACAAGCATCACCTTCTTCAGATCCTTTTAACCATAAGTTCAGGGTAGAAATTCGATCCTTTGTTAAGTCCTCCAAATAGAGGGAAACGCATAGGGGATGAATACTTCCATAATATCCATCTTCTCGATCTGGAAATTTAACTTTTACTTCGGCATCACGAAAAGTAATCCATATTCGTTGAGAAGCTCTTAGATTTTTGATGAATTCAGTATCTGATTTATAGGCTTTTAAAATAGCTTGATATACCTCATTCAGCTTTTTATCTGTTTTTTTATAGGAGTCATATTGCATCGTATTTAACTCGGCTTGAGTTTGTGAAAACCCAAAAAAACAAAAAAAGCAAAAAACTAGGGAGAGTATGTACTTCATGGGAGTAAGGATTTAGGGTGGGTTATACTTTCTGGTCTGATTTAAATCTATAATTTTTCAAGCCTTTTTTAATTTCGATTTTTATCCGAGAAACTTTATTAAAAGTTTAGTCCAAGTATAAAGCGAAGCTAACTTCACTCATCAATACTATTTAAAAGATTGATAATCTCAGCGTCAGATAAGGTCTCTTTGTCAGCCTTATCATAAATAGTTAGCAGGTAAACCTGTTCCTTACTTACTCTGAGATGGGAAATAACCCTGCTTCCACCGCTTTTTCCCTTTCTTTTACTTTTAATTGCCATTCGAATTTTGAAGCAATTTTTGGCTAAAGGGGTTCCTGAGAAAGGATTTTTTTTGAGTTCTTCAACCAAAGTGAGAACATCCTCCTTTATGGAAGGATATTTTTTAAAAAGTCTTTTTAAATCCTTAGCAAATTGTTCGGTTGGAACTATGTTATAGTCCATTCAACACTTCTTGAATGCTTTTGGGTACTCGTTCCCCCTTTTCTATGGATAGTGATTCTTTAAATCCAGAGGCAATTCCTTCAAGAATTTCTTGCTTATCCTTTTTTGAGTCCAATTCTGCGATTCCAATGAATTTCATTCGCATGGTTTTTGCAAAATCCCTGAGCGCTTTTAATTGTTCGTCATTGTCTACTTCTAGTGCTGCTATTTTCATACAAATGAAGATACGAATTCTAGCTATCACTATTTAAACAATTTTTGAATTCTTGTCGAAATCTAGTTTCTCTTTTTTAGGCCCCATTCATAAATCATTTTTCACGATTTTATCGCAGCAGGTTGGGGCATTTGATGTTTGATTCTCTCAAAATCTAAAAGCACATAAAACAGGTAAAAACTTTGCGCCTCCCCACGGAAAGTAGGCAGCCAAGGAGTTAAGTGTATTCTTTGCGTCTCTGCGCCTTTGCGAGAATACATATTTCAAAAGTTATAATGCTCGCTAAACCGCCAAGGAGTTTATTCTTTGCTCCTCCCCACGGAAAGTAGGCCGCTAAGGAGTTAAGTTTATTCTTTGCGTCTCTGCGCCTTGGCGAGCTAATTAAACAAAAATCCCCTTCAAAATTTCTTTTGAAGGGGTATTTGGTGGGCCCACTTGGAATCGAACCA
>Ga0114975_10001029_pt1 | contig 20296 bp, 19 predicted proteins | sample S_130626_EF_Meta_FD_87031 | JGI IMG/M metagenome (GOLD analysis project Ga0114975, IMG submission 87031) | Freshwater microbial communities from Lake Simoncouche, Canada to study carbon cycling - S_130626_EF_MetaG | ecosystem: Environmental > Aquatic > Freshwater > Lake | place: Lake...
CTGGCTCACATACGTCGCTGCTGCAACACAAGCAATCAATCTTGCAACAGGAATTCTTATTTTGCCGCAGCGCAACCCAGTGGTGCTTGCAAAGGAACTGGCAACTCTTGACTTCATGTCAAACGGACGCATGCTGCTTGGCACCGGCGTTGGCTGGATGAAGGAAGAGTTTGATGCAATCGGTGTGCCATTCAATGAACGTGGAAAGCGTAACGATGAAAATATCGCTGCAATGCGCGCATTGTGGACAGAAGATAAAGCCTCGTACCACGGCGAGTTCGTCAACTTCGATAACTGCATCTTGCGACCACAACCAGTCAAGGGCTCTATTCCTATTCACATTGGTGGCAGCACTGATATCGCAGCGAAGCGAGCTGGTCGACTTGGTGATGGCTTCTTTCCTGCAGGTGGCTCACACGAGGAGCTTGCTCGCTTGATTGGCATCACTCGAGAATCCGCTGTCAAGCATGGTCGCGATCCAAAGGACGTTGAAATCACAACCGGAGGAAACGGAGCGATTGGCCCGAATGCCCTTCAAGAAATCAGTGCGCTTGAGGCGCTTGGTGTTGAACGAGTCATCGTTCCTGCATTCTTGTTCTACCGCGGTACCGAAGACACGCTCGCTCAATACGGCGAAGACGTCATTAGCAAAGTCAACTAATTAGTCAACGTCAGTTGCAGCTCCAGAGAACTGCGACTGATACAAGCGGAAATATGCACCGCGTGATGCAAGCAACTCTTCGTGAGAACCTTGTTCCACAATGCGACCATCTTCCATCACCAGAATGACGTTTGCGTCACGAATGGTGGAAAGTCTGTGGGCGATGACAAAGCTTGTGCGCTGACTACGCAAGGCAACCATTGCGCGTTGAATCAGTACTTCGGTTCGAGTGTCTACCGAACTTGTTGCTTCGTCAAGAATAAGAATGGTTGGATCAGCCAGGAATGCACGTGCAATAGTGAGAAGTTGCTTTTCACCGGCGCTGACTGCTCCGCCTTCATTATCCAAGATGGTGTCGTACCCCATTGGCAATGAATGAACAAAACGATCCACATACGCAGCCTTTGCTGCAGTCCGGATTTCATCCTCTGTTGCAGATGGCCTTCCGTATGCAATGTTCTCGCGAATGGTGCCGCCGAAAAGCCATGTATCTTGCAACACCATGCCGATATTTGAACGTAGTTCACTGCGCGGCATCTGCGAGATGTCTCGGCCATCAAGTGTGATACGTCCGCTGTTCAATTCATAGAACCGCATGATGAGGTTCACCAATGTGGTCTTACCCGCGCCGGTTGGACCCACAATGGCAACTGTGGTGCCAGGCTCTGCTACCAGCGATAAATCTGTGATCAATGGTCGATCAGGGTTGTAGGAAAAGCTCACATTTTCAAATGCAACGCGGCCCTGCACTGGTGGAGAAGGAACGAATTCAGCCTCAGCACTTTCCTCCTCAGCGTCAAGAACTTCAAAAACACGTTCTGCAGATGCAACACCCGACTGCAGCACATTCATCATTGATGCTGTTTGAGTCAGTGGCTGGGTGAACTGGCGTGAGTATTGAATGAACGCCTGCACATCGCCGAGCCCCATGGAACCAGATGCAACACGAATACCACCAACGACTGCAATCATCAGATAGTTCAAGTTGCCGACAAACATCATGGCTGGCTGAATGGAGCCCGAAATGAACTGCGCACCAAAACCTGCTTCGTACAATTTCTCATTGGTGGTCGCGAAACGATCTTCCACGCTGCGTTGGCGGCCAAAAGTTTTTACAATCGCATGCCCAGTGAATGTTTCCTCGATCAATCCGTTCAATGCGCCGGTGTGTGACCACTGAGCAATGAACTTCTGCTTGGAGCGACGTGCAAGCCGATTCATGGTGCTGATGGACAACGGCACGGTGATGATTGCGATAATGGCGAGAATTGGAGACAAGGCAAGCATCATGACCAACACGCCAGCAATAGTGAGCAAGGACGTGATGAGTTGACTTAAGGACTGTTGCAAACTCTGAGAAATGTTGTCGATGTCATTCGTGACACGACTCAATAGGTCGCCTCGTGAGTGGCGATCAATGTAACTCAGTGGCAGTTTGTGAATTTTTGCCTCAACATCAGCACGCAATGTGAACATAGTGCGCTGCACAACACCAGCAAGCATGAACGTCTGGCTATAAGCCAAAACGAATGACAGAACGTACAAGCCAAGAGCAAATTCCAATGTGTGGTGCAACGACGTGAAGTTGACACCTGTTTGGCCGTCACGTTTCGTGAGTCCGTTGAACAAAATATCTGTCGCATGACCGAGGATTCGTGGGCCGAGTACCACCAGCGCAACGCTGACAACTGCCAAAAACATAATCAACATCACGAGGTATTTTTCATCCGCCATCAAACGGATTAAACGCTGTGCGGTCGCTGAAAAGTTCTCAGATTTTTCTACAGGCATACCCACTGTGCTCATGCGGGCACCGCGCAATTCCGAACCCGGCATGTGCTGGGCTGGTTTCTTATCGTCTTTTGTTTTGTTCTCAGTGCTCATATCGCACCCTCATTCACTGCGGCCTGCGACTCGACGATTTCCTGGAAGGTAGGGCACGAAGCCAACAGTTCGTCATGTGTTCCAAGACCAACACACGCACCATCTTCCAGAACCAGAATCTGGTCGGCATCGCGAATGGTGGAAACACGCTGAGCGACAATGACAACAACTGCATCACGCACTGATGGTGCTAAAGCCTCACGCAAACGCGCGTCAGTAGCTAGGTCTAATGCCGAGAAAGAGTCGTCAAACAGATAAATCTCTGGGTGACGTATAAGCGCTCGCGCAATAGCCAACCGTTGACGTTGTCCACCGGACACGTTCGAACCACCTTGGGCGATGACGGCATCGAGTCCACCTGGCATTGCACGTACGAAGTCTTCTGCCTGGGCCGTGCGCAATGCTGCCCACATTTCTTCTTCGGTGGCGTCTTCTTTGCCGTACCCCAAGTTGCTGGCAACCGTGCCCGAGAACAAGTACGGCTTTTGTGGAACGATGCCCACCCGAGACCACAATGCTTCAGGAGCAAGGTCTCGTACATCAACTCCGTCAAGCAAGACAGAGCCACTCGTTGCATCAAACAAACGCGGGATAAGACTGACCAATGTTGTCTTTCCAGAACCCGTACTTCCAATGACGGCCAATGTTTGGCCGGCGCGGACAGTGAAGGAAACCTTGTCGAGAACTGGGAGTTCCGCGCCTGGATAATGAAACCCAACAGAGTCGAACTGCAGAACAGCGGTCTGCTGTAGTTCTGTGATTGCGTTCTCCGAGACAACAACCGAAGTTGGCGTATCAAGTACTTCTTGAATTCGTTCGGCGCTCACCGATGCACGTGGAATCAGCGCCGCCATCCATGTTGCCATCATTACTGACATCAAGATCTGCGTGAGATACGTGAGGAACGCAATCATCGCACCAGGCTTCATAAGGCCCGCATTTATTCGATCTGACCCGAACCACACCACGGCAACGCTTGAAATATTGATAATCAAGGTTGCTGTCGGGAACATCAACGCTTGTAGACGGCCGCCGCGCAATGCCACTTCAGTGACTGCCGCATTTGCATCACTGAAACGCTTCTTCTCTTCAGGCTCTCGCACGAACGCGCGAACAATCCGGATACCGGTGAGTTGTTCGCGCAGAATTTCATTGATGCGGTCGATACGCTCTTGCATCTTGCGAAACGATGGCACCATGCTTCCAATGATGAGCCCCAGCAACACGGCAAGAATGGGAATAGAGAACATCAAGATGCGGGACAACCCAAGGTCTTGATGCATCGCAAGGAATACGCCGCCGATTGAGGTGAATGGCGCACTCAACAACAATGTGCAGGTCATCAACACCAGCATTTGAACTTGCTGCACATCGTTAGTGATTCGCGTAATCAATGAGGGAGCACCAAACTGGGCAACTTCGCGGGCTGAGAAATCGTTTACTTGGTGAAACAGGCTTCGTCGCACATCACGACCAAATCCCATGGCAACTTTTGATCCGAAATACACAGCCGTAACAGAGAAGCCGACTTGGAGGATTGTGACCACCAACATGAGGCCACCAATGCGCCAGATGTACCCGATGTCCTGCTTCACGATGCCGTTGTTGACGATGTCTGAGTTCAAGGTGGGCAAAAACAGCCCTGCCATAGCCTGAATGGCCTGAAATAGAACCACTACCCACAAAAGGCCTTTGTATTTCGCAAGAACTGTGGAGAGGAGACGCTTCAACATGCAGGAACCGATTGTACTTGGCAACTAATCAGCAACAGAAGGCAGACACATAAGTCACACTGTCTGAGAAGTACCCTTGTGAAAGTGCCTAGTGACTTCGCCCTCAAAACCATGAACTTTGTTCATAAAACAATCCTCACCGTCTCAGGCGGCAAAAAGGGATGGATCGCCGGCAACATGCCCGTGCTCAAACTCACAACGACCGGTCGCACGTCTGGCCAACCACGAGAGTGCATGTTGACTTCGCCTATTCAACATGGCGACACCTACGTCATTGTTGCGTCACGAGGTGGAGACGACCATAACCCCGCATGGTTCGTGAACTTACGAGCAAATTCCACCGTGTGGATAGAAACTCAAACAGAAGCCAAACACGAGCGCCGCGCACGCATTGCAACATCAGACGAACGTGATGAAATGTGGCCAATCATTGTTGCCAAATATGCAAACTACGGTGGTTACCAACTCAAGACAGAGCGTGAAATTCCGCTCATCTTCCTCGAAAAGGTCTGACCGCACAACAATATGGATCAATCTGTCAGAATCACTTCATGACAGAACCTGTGCTTTATGTGGAACGTGATGACATTGCGATCATCTCGATCAATCGTCCACACAAGAAAAATACGCTGACCGACGCAGTTATTCAGGGAATCGCCGACGGAATAGACCGTGCAACCAAATCACCTGATGTTTGCGCAATCGTTCTTCGCGGCGAAGGCGACACATTTACTGCCGGATACGACTTGGCCGCCAGCCCATCTGGTTCAGACGCTGACGAACAACGCAGGTGGTCTACTCCGTACGGAGCGAAAGGACCAGAACCGCGTGAAGGAGCGTGGGACCCTGTGCGTGACTGGCAGTTCATGGGAAACAACGTGAAACGTTTCATGAAAATTTGGGAATGCCCGAAACCAGTTCTTGGCGAAGTCAAAGGTTGGGCCATCGGCGGCGCAACAGATCTTGTGATGTGTTGCGACCTGCTTTACATGGCATCGGATGCACACATTGGTTATGCGCCGAGTCGTATATATGGAACTCCGACAACCATGATGTGGGTGTACCGCCTTGGGCTTGAACATGCCAAACAATTCATTCTTACTGGACGTGCAATTGATGCCGACACTGCGTATCGCATCGGGCTTGTCTCGCATGTTTGCCCACCTGATGAACTGGGTGCATTTATCGAAGAAGAAGCGCGGCGTTTCCGCCATATTCCGGCCAACCAACTCGCGCTCAACAAACTTCTCATTAACCAAGCCTTTGAGAACATGGGCCTACGTACCTCACAGTTGCTCGGCACTTTCTTTGATGGCATCACTCGCCACACAGAAGAAGCCCAACAATGGGTAGAAGGCTTTAGCGAAAAGGGCTTTCGTGAAGTCATTCGCGAGCGTGATGCCCCATGGCAGGACTACGGCGAACGCCCACGTTGAGTTGCGGCCTTACCCCAAGCAGAGGTTTTTGCGCCTCAATTCCAGTAACCTAGGCACCCAATACGCGGGTGTAGTTCAATGGCTAGAATCTCAGCCTTCCAAGCTGATTATGCGGGTTCGATTCCCGTCACCCGCTCCATATGACTGCTGAATCCACCGTTCGATTTATTGCTCACTTCACTGTGACCAACCCCGATGAATACCGCATCTACGAAAAAGGGTTCTTTCCTATCTTGCGTTCACACGGTGGCCGGTTTTTAACATATGACGATGCGCCAACAGTTCTTGAAGGAACATACGAACAGGGCCGCACAGTAGTTCTCGAATTTGATTCAGAAGAAGCCTTGAACACTTGGTGGAATTCAGCTGAGTACAGAGAACTCGCAGTTCATCGCCATGCAGGTACCACCACACATTCCGTGACAGTGATCCACAGCCCACCAGGGCGTTAACTGAAACGCCGACGAAATTCGTTGGCTGACATTTCGTAAATGTCTTCCGGGCCATCTTCTGGGTCTATCTGTTGCCCCAGACACGCAAACCCGAATTTCTTTACAACGGCAACAGACGCCACGTTGTCAGGGGAAACGGTGTACCGCAGCGACTGAACACCTGGTTGTTCAACAACCCACGACCACATTCCAGTCAAAGTTTCGGTCGCATAACCGCGTCGTTGAAAATCGGGATGAACACCGAGTCCTATCTCCATCATCCCTGCTTCGTCTGGTGGACCATGAAAAGAGACGCTGCCGACAATTTCCCGTGATGTCTTTTCTACGATCCAACGCACAAACCATTTGTTGACCGACGGGTCTGATTTCACTTGCGGAACGCGCCACCGCAATGGTCCGCTCTCATCCATCAATATGCGATGGGGATTGTTGAAGGGCCGACCCTCATATATGGAAGCGTCTTCGGGGGATTCAAAAAGAGATAAGAGGTCATTGACGCAGATGTGGTGAAGTTCAAGCCGAGACGTGGAGATCATCTCTTCTGAAACATCATCTTGTGGCATTGGCTCAGCATAAGTGGCTTTCTGGCACATAATGGAGACATGACACCTGATGAGGACCTTCGTGCAGCACGCGGCGTTCGCGCAAAAGCAGATGCGATGGTGTGGACTTTTTCTCGGTCATCAGGTGCGGGCGGACAAAACGTCAATAAGAATTCAACCAAAGCATCACTAACAATTGCCTTGGTGGATATCTCGTGCTCGGAAACAATCCGGGCGCGCTTAGAAGCTTCGTTCGACGAGGAGATCACCATCACGTGCCAGACAAGTCGAAGTCAATGGCGCAACAGGATTTTGTGTGTTGAACAGCTTGTAGAGAAACTCAATGAAGCATCAGCCCCTCCCCCTGCCCCACGGAAGAAGACACGTCCGTCTCGCGGCGCTATTGAACGAAGACTTGAAAGCAAGAAACGCGACTCAGCAAAAAAGCAAGACCGCCGCCTAAAGGAATAACTAGTGGTCCTTATTGCAACGATCAACGCGCTCAGAATCACTTGCATCGGCAACGCCAGCACCATTGCCCTCTAATGCAGCAAATGGACCACACGCATGCGGTGCAATCCACACATGCACCATTGGTGCACCAGTAGGTTGCAAAGTCCCAATTGCACATGCACCGTCAGCATTAGTGACGCCAACAACTTTGGGAACACCGTTGACGGTTATCCAACACAAGTTCGAGTGGACATGCCATTGCATCAGACCGCCTGCATAGTTCACCAATGTCGTGTCGGTTAACGGCGTTCCTGGGTTCGCAATAAACATTGCCGAGACAAGAGTCTTTGTCCCGCCTTTTACTTCGTATACCAAAGACTCTGGGGCTGTGGTATCGAGAACACGCCCATCATTCAAGAGCGAATACTTAATGTAATGCTCAAAGCCAGTAGCACCATCGCCAATCGATACGTAACCATTCTTCTCGGCATCGGCAAACTTTGCATACTTGGGTAGATCACGTTGTGATGACTGAATGAGCGTTGTGGCCCGTGCTGCTTGTTCAGAGGTGACGCCTCCAATTCCTGAAAAATCAATAGGGCTAGCTGGGTCATACGGCCGCGGCCAGCCAGAAGCGGCAGCCAACGCTTGAGCTGAGGTCAACGAGTGTGAATGACTGATTGTCGTCGTTGTGTTAACGACCGTCGTTTGGGCCGCGATAGAGGTTGGCACTGCGACCACAGTCTTTTTCTTTGTTGCTACTGAATTAGCCGAATCAGTCGAAGCAGAAACCGTGCTGGTTGAAGTCGTAATTTCAAGCGGCACTACTGTGCTCGGAGACACAATGACTCCATCAGCATTCACAGAAAGGCCTGCATCAGTTAAAGCAATGTCTTGAATGTGTGCATGTGCATGTCCGGTGACAGACCACAGTGCAAGCAGAGTGACAGCACTACTGAGGTACACGGCATTGAGATGCGTAGTTGCGTTGACGGGAATATCGCGTTGACGCCATGCCCATAAAGAGGCACCTATCGCCATGACCGCAAGCAATGCGCACAGCGTGTCTGCGGGTTGAGGCTTCTCAGCAATTTCTAGCCCGCTGACGAAAGAGATGCCGGAGGTACGCGTCAGGATCCATCCAACAGCTGCAGCGCCGTTTATTGCAAACCCACCAAGAACTATGGACCATTGAGAGCGACTGATTGCGATGATCCCCCAAGACACTTGAGCAAATGTCAATGCCATAAACACTCTGGCCAGAGACGCATGGTCTGCATGGAGGCCGACTGCGACACCGTGGATTACCCCGGCGCCAATTGACGCATAGGCAGCCCATCGCATCCGTAGATTTTGTTCCGCCCCCGAAGCCATCTGACAAAAGTACACCATTTGGGTGCCCTAATATCTCGTCATGGCAAACGCAACAATTGAATCCTTGGCCGACATCATCAGAGTCCACGGCGCGGGGCGATCATCCCATCCGTGTCTCATCGAAGGCAATGTTTCCTTTAGCTGGGGCGAAGTGTACGAAAGGGCACAGCGCGTCGCTAATGGTCTCAAGGCTGCAGGTGTCGGCCCACACGATCGTGTCGTGTTTCTAGAAAAGAACAGCATCGCGCATTTCGAATTAGCCTTCGGTGCTGCATTACTGAATGCAGTCAGTGTTGACGTGAACTGGCGACTTGCTCCACCGGAGGTGGAATACATCGTCAATAATGCAGAGGCCAAGGTGTTGGTCGTTGGCCAAGAGTTTGTTCCAGTCATGGAAGCAATTGCAGACAAGCTCACCACCGTCACAACAATTCTTGTTATTGGCGGTCATTCGAAATATGCCGACTGGAATGATTGGTTACTATCGCAAAAAACTGGTGATCCAGGTGAAACTCAAACTCGTAAAGACATTTCGTTTCAGTTGTACTCAAGTGGAACAACTGGACTGCCAAAAGGCGTATTGCTAGACAATGACAACCTCTGTGCATTGGCGCCCATGATTAAGAGCATCTGGAATCTCGATGAATCCTCCATCAACATGGCAGCCATGCCGCTCTTTCACATTGGTGGTGGCGGATGGGCAATGGCCGGCATGATGCAAGGCTGCACCACCATTGTTGTGCGCGAGATGAACCCGGCCGCAGTTCTTGACCTCATCGTGGAAAAGAGAATCACGCACGCATTCCTCGTACCAGCGGTGTTGGCGTTTATGAATAGTGTTCCCGGAGTTGAGGACAAAGATTTTTCAAGCTTGGAAGTTCTCGTATACGGAGCATCACCGATCAGTGAAGCTGTTCTTACCAAGAGCGTTGAATTATTCAAGTGCAAGTTCTGGCAGGCATATGGTCTTACCGAAACAACAGGCGGAGTCATCAACTTGTCTCCTGCTGACCATGCGTTGGAAAGCCCGAACAAACATCGTTTGCGCAGTTGCGGAACACCAGGACCCGGCGTTGAAGTACGCATCGTCAACAACGAAACCAATACTGATTGCGCAACTGGCGAAGTCGGAGAAATCTGGATTCGCTCAGCGCAGGTCATGGCAGGTTATTGGAAGAACCCAGAAGAGACAGCAAAAGCAATCACGAATGACAAGTGGTTCAAATCGGGCGATGCCGGTTACGTCGATGCAGACGGCTACGTCTACATCCATGACCGCGTGAAAGACATGATCGTTTCAGGTGGAGAGAACGTCTACCCAGCAGAAGTAGAGAACGTGTTGATGTCGCACCCAGGTATTGCAGATGTTGCAGTCATCGGAATCCCCCACGAAAAATGGGGCGAAACCGCTCTTGCAGTTGTTGTTCGTGCGCCAGATACAGACGCATCTGAACAAGACATCATTTCATTCTCACACGAGCGCCTTGCAAAGTTCAAGTGCCCAACGCAAGTTGCATGGATTGACGTTCTCCCCCGCAACCCAAGCGGCAAGGTCCTGAAGAAGGACCTGCGTGAACCGTATTGGGCTGGCCGCGAACGACGCGTCAACTAATTATTTAAGAAGTGATCCACCGTCACAGGTGATGACTTCGCCAACGGTGAATGCACCAGCGCGAGAGCATAGGTACAACGCTAAACCGGCGATGTCTTCTGGAGTACCAACGCGACCACTTGGGTTCGAGCGGCCAACAGTTTCCCAGTCTGTGTTGTCTACGTCTCCGCCTCCGCCAACACCAGTTGACAACATCCATGTTGGGAATGGTCCTGGCGCAATTGCATTAACAATGATGTGACGCGAGGCCAAACGACCAGCAAGAACTTTGGTCAGTGAGTGTACTGCAGCTTTTGATGGGCCGTACGAGTAGGTCTCGAAGCTTGGAGTTCCAATGCCGTCGATTGAACCAATGTTCACGATGCGAGAGGTGTTTTCTTTCGTGGCGCGAGCCTGCAACAACGGAAGCAGTTTCTGCGTAAGAAAGAACACGCCCTTCACGTTGGTGTCCATGACTTTGTCCCAACCAATTTCTGGGAATTCCTCAATTGGCGCACCCCATGACACACCAGCGTTGTTGATCAGAATGTCGACATACTTTTCGCGCTTCGTAATTTCAGCAACCAATGCTTCGATTCCATCAATGTCTGCAACGTTCGCTGGAATTGAAATGCACTCTCCGCCGTAGTTCTCCATCAGGCGCTTTGCCGCCTCGTCGCACGCTTGTGCCTTACGAGCCGAGATATAGACCTTGGCACCATTAGCCAAAAGTCCAGCAGCGATCATTTCTCCAATTCCACGCGACCCTCCGGTCACTAGGGCAACTTTCCCTTTCACTGAAAACAGTGATTGCACGCTCATGTCTGACATGTGATTCCTCCATCGATTTAGGTAAGGACTAAGACTAGGACATCCACCTTCACAGACCCTGAACGCAGTGTGTATCGTTCTAGAAAACGCAAGCTTGGGGGCTCTCGTGGCACATGACCTTATTATCCGTAACGGACTGATCGTTGATGGCACTGGCCGCGATGGCTACACAGCTGACATTGCTATCGATGGAGACACCGTCACATTTATTGGTGACCTCACTGGCGAAATCGGTACTCGCGAGATAGACGCAAAGGGCCTCGCCGTGACTCCCGGGTTTATCGACCTACATACCCACCTTGATGCCCAAGTGGGTTGGGACCCATTAATGACATCAAGTTCATGGCATGGCGTCACCACCGTGTTGATGGGTAACTGCGGCGTAACTTTTGCTCCTGTTGCAAAAGGTGACGAGCAATTCCTTGCTGAGATGATGGAGAGCGTCGAAGACATTCCGCGTGAAGCAATTTTGAACGGCCTCGCGTGGGACTGGGAGACATACCCCGAGTACTTAGATTCAGTTGAGAAATTGAACCCGGCTCTGAACATTGTTGGCATGGTGGGCCATTGTGCAGTGCGTTACAACGTGATGGGTGAACGCTCACTTAGCGATGAGCCTGCAACCGCGCAAGAACTACAACGCATGAGCGACATTGTTGCTGAATCAGTTGCGGGTGGAGCAGTTGGTTTTTCAACTTCACGCATCTTGTTGCATGTAGTTCCAGATGGTCGTTATGTGCCAGGCACTCTTGCGCCCAAAGACGAATACCTCGCAATTGCAGACGGTTTGAATGCTGGCGGTGGCGGAATCTTCCAAGCGGTGAATGACTTCGCAACAAAAGCAGCTCACGAATTTGATTTACTGCAGTCAATGTCAGAGGCATGTGGCGATGTTCTGTTCTCTGGCGGTGTCGGCAACGGCGACAAGCGTTCAGCAGAAGGTTTCGGTAACTTCCTGAACGACACCCGAGCAAATGCTGGCCGCATTACCTCTGCAGGAATGACTCGCCCTAGCGGTTCACTATGCGGACTTGCCCAGATCTCTCCGGTGAAAGGAAAGAAGTGGCGCGCGCTGATGGACCTTCCGACCATCGAAGATCGCGTGGCGGCATTGCGTAACGCTGCAACGCGCGCTGAACTTGTAGAAGAAGGAAAAGAAAAGGGCATGTGGTACGACCCGAATCACATCTACCCACTGGGAACGGAATTCTCACCTAACTACAACGAGCAAAACGGCGTTTCAATTGCGCAACTTGCAGAAGCTGCTGGTGTACACCCAGTTGAGCTCGTCATTGATCGTCTCATTGAAAGCAACGGTCTCGAGTTGTTCAATACATGGTTCTTTAACCGCAACACATCAGACCTTGAAGATTTCCTGGCTCTTGATCATGTGTACCCAGGTCTTGCAGACACAGGTGCCCATATCGGCCAGATCTGTGACGCAGATGCCACCACGCATTACTTGCAGTACTGGTATCGCACACGTGGCGTTGTCACATTGCCTCAGGCCATTCGCAAACTGACCAAAATGCCAGCAGAAGTATTGGGCTTGAAGAAGCGCGGCACACTCGAGGTCGGCAACTTTGCAGACATCAATATCTTTGATCCACAAACAGTGTCGTCTGGTCAACCGACGTATGTCAATGACTTTCCTAATCAGACAGGTCGCTTGCTCATCAAGTCACGTGGCTATGCCGCAACAATTGTGAACGGCCAGATTGTGACTGAACAAGGAAACCACACAGGAGCTCGTCCGGGTCGCGTTATTCGCGAATTTGCTCGGGCCTAATTATTTAGGCGGACCACCTTTTGTAAAGGCAGTCCCTGGTGGATCAATTGCCCACGCAGGTGATTCGCCCCATGTATCTCCGTAGATAAGGCCCGCCATCGGTACGCGCCGTACAGGGCCATGATGCCCCGCTGGCTTACCAAGCGAGATAGACGCAGCAATCAATGTGTCATCGGGAATACCTAGCAGCGCTCGCAACTCTGGCTCAACAAAACCATGGAATCCGGTGATGACTCCCCCATACCCAAGTCCACGTGCAGCTAGTAGCAAGTTTTGACACGCCGGGTACACAGACGAACCTTCAGTGGGGTTCTGTTCGCGATATCTCACCAGCACGGCAAGAACCAACACAGGAACTTGTGCGAAGTTGTCGACGTACTGTTGCATCGTGTGCGCCATGCGAGCTTTCGGTGAATCTTCAACGACACCTGAGCCCTTTTCGTAACCGTCATCGGTTCGCTTGTAGTTCCACACTTTCTGAGCACCAGTAGCAATCAATGTCTTTGCTTGCTGTGCGATGTCTGAATCAGCAAGAACAATGAAACGAAATGGTTGACGATTGCTTCCGCTTGGTGCACGGGTGGCAGCAAACATGATGTCACGTAACACTTCGTCGGGAATTGGTTCGTCGAGATAGCGACGGATTGCCCGCGTTGTACTTATGCCTTCCAGCAACCCGACGATGTCAGGCGCTACAGGAGTGTTCTTGTCAACCATTGTTTGAGTTAGTGGTGGTCAAGGACGCCAGCGTCCTTTGCCCATTTCCAGTGCATGCGACCGTGATCAGCATTTGCACCGATCACGCCGCCAACTGTTCCGTCTGCCCATGGCGCACCTGGCAATACTTCTTCCAACTGTTCATCAGTCAGTTCGCTGAGAAGCTCCAGCGACACTGCACGGGCACTTGCACCAAGTGCGACCACTTCATGCAGAGACTTACCGTGGTGTTGCTTCTGCCATTCTTCTGTCATGGCATGTACTGAAGCCATGATCTGATCGCGCGTACGTGGAGCTCCTGAATCATCAGATGCCAACCCGACTGGATTCTTATGACCACTGATATGGCGACGAATCATCGCGGCGAAGTTGCGCTCGATGAGAGCCAAGTGAGCAAGATGATCGAGCGCAGACCAGAAATTCGATGGATCATGTTCGCTCGGCGTGAGGTCGCCGAACAACTGGTCGTCGGTCAGTTGCGAATAGGTCTCTAGTAACCAGGCCCTGTCTTCATTGAGCTTCTTTTCAATTTCGATGCGATTCATGATTCCCCCTGAGAAGTTAGTAATCCGATTCTGCCATGAGGCATGCCATACAAGTACTGTCACAGATATGGCCCCACATCCTGCCCACTCTGAACTTGGCTTCTACACGTTGGCAGGTGCTCCGAAATCACCACGAGACATGCTGGGTGAATTAGCGGATGCCGAAGCCATGGGGCTTGGCACTGCATTCATTTCTGAACGTTTCAACATCAAGGAAGCCGGCGCCTTAACTGGTGCGGCCGTAGCTGTTACCAACTCCATCAACATCATCACGGCGGCTACTAACCACACCACTCGTCACCCGCTGGTGACAGCTTCGTGGGCCAGCACGTTGCACCTTTTGTCAGAGGGTCGTTTTAGCCTCGGCCTTGGTCGGGGCATTGACGCCATGTTCAAGGCATACGGCATGCCTCTGGCCACCACTGCTTCGATGGAAAAGTTCGCACACGTGATGCGCCAGTTATGGCACGGCGAAACCGTGATGAATTACGAAGACATCACGGGTAAGTACCCCGTGCTTCGGCTTGACCCTGCATTTGATCTTGACATTCCGCTCAGCATCACAGTGTTCGGCCCACAGACTCTTGAGATGGCGGGCCGCGCGTACGACAACGTGATTCTTCACACCTTCTTTACTGATGAAACCACACAACGTGCCGTGCAAACAGTGAAACGTTCAGCGGAACAAGCAGGTCGTGACCCTGCTTCCGTAAAGGTGTGGTCATGCTTTGCAACCATTGGTGACCACATTGACCCTGCGCTGCGCTTAAAGAAAACTGTCGGCAGATTGGCAACGTACTTACAGGCCTATGGCGACCTCATGGTGCGCACAAACGACTGGGACCCTGAAGTGTTAAAGCGCTTCAGAGCTGATGAATTTGTTCGTACATTCCCTGGAGCTCTTGATGCAAAGGGAACCACAGAAGATCTGGAACGCGTTGCACCACTGATTCCTGAAGAATGGCTTGCACCATCCGCCTCAGGAACACCAGAACAATGTGTTGCTGCAATTCGTAATCAATTCGCTCTCGGCTGTGATGGCGTCATCATGCATGGTGCAACACCAACCGAACTTGCACCAATTGTTGCGGCGTATAAGGCCTAACAACTAATCAGACACTGGCCCAATGGGCCATCAACATGTCGGCACCCAAGTCGGGGCGCTGACACATCCACCAGTGCCCCACTTCAGGCAACACTGCAATGGCTGCACCAACGCTGTTAGCAACTGCAGTCATAGTTTCTAAAGATCCTGCGAAGTGATCACCTTCAGCAATGATGACTAATCCGTTTTTTGGCTGTGCGGCAACAAACTGTTTACCCACTGCCACCATTGCAGGCTGTGCTGCATCGCGATACAACGCCAAGATGCAATGCGCCATTTCATCATTGATGTGTGATTTCACATCAGCTGCAATTTCACGTGTCATTCCTAATCCGCTGAACGCATCGACAAACTGATCATCGGGCATTGCAACCATGCCCGCCACCATTTGTTCACCAAGTTCTGGCGCTTGCCAGCCCTGCGCCATGTCGTGCCATTGATAATCAGCATGCAAAAGGCCTGCACAGTCAGCTGCCCATGACCGCACTATGCCGGGCTTCTCACTAAGAACGCCATACACATGGCCAGCACCCCAGTCATGGCCGACAAGATCAATATCTCCACCGATGGCTTCAAGTTCTGTAATCAGCCAATCGCGGTACTCACGCATAGTGCCACCCCAGCCTGCAGGTGTCGAGGCACCGAACCCTGGAGGAGTTAGCAACACAATGTTGTCAACTCCGCGCTTCTTCAATTCAGCGACCAACAATGACCACACAGCCGAAGTTTCTGGATTGCCGTGAACGAAAACCTTTGTAGTACTCATTTCTCTACCCTTTGTTCTTTGATTTCAAATATGCAGCACTTGCTGCTCGACTTTCAGCATCGTACGTAGCAATGACTAATGAATCTGCATCGTTGGCATTGCGAGCGGTACCAATCATTTCTTCAGTTACCGCGTTGACTTGTTGCTTCGTAGTGCGCAACGAATAACCAGGCTTTGCAGCTAATGACAATGCCATTGCGTCAACATGCGCGACTAGGTCTGAATCTGGAACAACTGCATTCAAGAATCCCAATGACTTTGCTTCTTCCGGATAAAACCGTCGACACGTCAGTACTAATTCCTTCGTTGCAGCCGGCCCAATCTCGCGCACCAAACGTGGAATGCCGCCCCATGCAAGTGGTATCCCAAGATCAACTTCTGGAATTTGAAAAACGGCCGACTCTGCTGCAATTCGCAAGTCGCAACTGATTGCCACGATGAGTCCGCCACCAATGCAGTGCCCTTGAATTGCAGCAATGGTTAATGCATTCATGTTGGTCACTGTCTCGGCCATGATGCGCCCAAGGTCGGCACTTTCACGTACTCCCCACTCTGGGTCTGGGCTCGAAAAGTCATTCAGGTCGAACCCAGCTGAGAACGACCGGCCTTGACCAGACACGATGACGACCTTCACCTGACGCTGTTCATCAAACCACCGTGATGCAGATGCCAGGTCTTGTAGAGCCTGACGCGACAATGCGTTGAGACGCTCAGGGCGGGACATTTGCAGGCGCCCGAGCGAACCTTCAACTGATACTTCAAGTGTCTGAAATTGGGCCATTACGGCGCCTCCTCAATGGTTCGACACAACATGCCGTGTCATAAGGTTTAGTTCGTACACCACAGGTGGCTGAAACCCAGCCCCTGCAGCCAAGGGAGACCCAATGGAACGTGAAGCCTGGATTATCGACGCAGTTCGCTCACCACGAGGAAAGGGCAAAGACACGGGCGCCCTTCACAACGTGCACCCGCAACGCATCCTCGCTCAAGTTCTCAATGGCCTGAAGGATCGTGTCGGTTTCGACACTGCATCAGTTGACGACGTCATCATGGGTTGCGGCGCAGGCAGTGGCGACCATTCCATGGATATTGCGCGTATGTCCGCGCTTGATGCTGGCTGGGCACTAGAGGCTCCCGGCGTCACACTGAACCGCTTCTGTGGTTCTGGTCAGCAAGCAGTGAACTTCGCAGCCATGGGCGTGTTATCCGGCATGCAAGACATCGTTGTTGCTGGCGGCATTGAATCAATGTCTCGTCCATCACCAATGCATGTTGATGGTTTCACCGCAAACAACAATCACCTACGTGATCAATACAACATGGTTCCGCAAGGAATTTCCGCTGACCTTATTGCAACTACCGAAGGCTTCACCCGCGAACAATGTGATGCACTTGCCGTTGAAAGCCAACGCCGAGCACAAGTTGCAATTACAGAAGGACGTTTCGAGCGTTCACTGATTCCGATCTACCACGACGATGGAACTCTTGCACTTGCAGTTGATGAACATCCTCGCGCAGGCACCACTCTTGCCGATCTTGCCAAGTTGACACCAAGCTTCGAAGGTATGGGCGGATACAAGAAGGATCCTGAAGGTCTCACCATCGACGAAACAGCACGCCTTGCATACCCTCACATCTCAGGCATCAACCACGTTCACCACGGTGGCAACTCTTCTGGTGTTGTTGATGGCGGTGCAGCAGTTCTTGTGACATCTCCCGACTATGCAAAAGCTCACGGCCTTAAGCCACGTGCACGCATCATCATGAGCGCCGTTGCTGGAACAGAGCCTGTCATCATGCTCACAGCACCCGGACCAGCCGCAAAGCTTGTGCTGAAAAAAGCTGGCATGACATTTGACGACATTGATCTCTTTGAAGTCAATGAAGCATTCGCTGCTGTTGTATTGAAGTTCTTCAAAGACACTGGCGTTGACCCTGCAAAGGTCAACGTGAACGGTGGCGCAATGGCACTTGGTCACCCGATCGGCGCGACAGGCGCCATGCTGATTGGCACATTGGTCGACGAACTTGAGCGCCAGAACAAGACCACCGGTCTCATCACCATGTGCACCGGTGGTGGCATGGGTACAGCCACCATCATCGAGCGAATCTAATCTCGCGCCAGCAGCCGCTGGCGTACAGTAGTGACATGCCAAGCAATCTTCTTCACTCTTTTGCAAAACCATCCTCTGACGCATTCATCAATATGGTGCGCGGCGACATGGCATTGCTATGGGACGACAAGGGCAATGAATACATTGATGCCATCGGCAGCCTCTGGTATTGCCAAATTGGTCATGGCCGCAAAGAGATGGCAGATGCAATTGCCGCCCAGGTAGGCACGCTTGAGACATATTCAACTTTCGACCCATTCACTAACCCGTTGGCAGAAGCGGTGGCAACAAAAGTGTCGTCGCTATCCCCCATAGCCAATTCGCGCGTTTTTTTATGTGGAAGCGGATCAGAGGCAATTGACACGGCAATGAAGATTGCCCGCACCGCACAAATTCAGGCAGGCCACCCTGAACGCAGCATCATCATTACGCGCAACCGTGGATACCACGGCACAAACTACGGCGGCACTAGCGCGCAGGGTTTACCGCTTAACAAAATCGGCTACGGAACTCTTCTCGAGGGCGTCATTCAAGTTGATGCAGACGATATTGAAGCAATGTCCATTGCGTTCGAACAGAACAAAGGCAAAGTAGCCGCAATCATTGCCGAACCGCTGCAAGGAGCTGGCGGCGTGTGGCCATCAAGCACCGAATACCTCACAGGCCTTCGTCGCCTATGCAACGACAACGGTGCGTACCTAATTTTTGATGAAGTCATCACCGGCTTCGGTCGACTGGGTGAATGGTTTGGCGCAACGTATTACGGCGTCACTCCCGACATGATTACGTTTGCAAAGGGTGTCACAAGTGGGTACCAGCCTCTTGGTGGAGTCGTCACTGGTGAAGCAATCAACAACGCACTCGCTACAGACCCCACATTTTTCTTGCGCCACGGATACACCTACTCGGGTCACGCCACAGTGTGTGCCGCCGCACTTGCAAACATCGCCATCATGGAACGCGAAGGACTTGTTGAACGCGCCAAGCACATTGGTGCACGAATTGAACAGGGACTTCAGGCCCTCAGTGCAGACGGCACACTCACTGGGTATCGCGGTGCTGGCGCCATTTGGGCTGGCAAACTTCCTGACGACATGGATGCAACAGTTGTTCGTGACGCCATGATCAAGAAAGGCGTCATCGCACGCTCCATTCCCGGTGTCATTGCAGTCTGTCCACCATTGGTGATCACAGACCAACAAGTCGACACTGTGCTCGACGTACTTGCGTCGGTTGTTCAGAGCCTCTAGGGCAAACGGCGAATCAAACTGCTGGTATCTAAGCGGCCAGCACCATCTGCGTACAGTTCGCGGTAAAAACCAAGAACCAAATCTGCAACAGGCAATTCAGCACCATTTCGTTGTGCTTCTTCCACACAGAAACCCAAGTCCTTGATCATCCACTCAACAGCGAATCCGAAATCAAAGGAATCATCGACCATTGTGTGACCGCGGTTTTCCATCTGCCAGCTCTGTGCAGCGCCTTTTGAAATCACGTCAATGACTGCGTGGGCATCAAGCCCAGCCTTCGTTGCAAATGCCAAACCTTCAGCAAGGCCTTGCACTACTCCAGCAATACAAATCTGATTCACCATCTTTGCCAACTGGCCGCTACCGGCATTACCCAAACGAACACACGAACGTGAATACACAGCAGCAGCAACTGCAACGTCAGCAAACACTGTTTCGGAATCAGCACCACACATAACAGTAAGAGCGCCATTAATTGCTCCCGCTTGACCACCCGATACAGGTGCATCAACGAACCCGACTCCGACTGCTGCACACGCTGTAGAAATCTCACGCGCAAGTTCCGCACTTGTTGTGGTGTGATCAACAACAACCAAACCGGAATGAGCCCCAGCCAAAACTCCGTCAGGCCCCAGTACAACGGCACGCACATCAGCATCATTGCCTACACACAACATCACAATGTCTGAATTGGCAGCAACATCGCGCGGTGTTGACAATGCTGTTCCGGAGTACTCAGCTACCCAGGCATCTGCACGAGCAGAAGTGCGGTTATAGACAAAAACTGAATGACCTGCAGAAGCAAGATGTCCGGCCATGGGGTACCCCATGACTCCAAGACCACAAAAACCCACTCGGGTCATGATTTACTCGTCGTCTTCGTCGTCAGAATCGTCATCAGCATCGTCAACAACTTTGACAACTGCTTCAACTTTCTTCTTGGCAACTTTCGCCACCTTCAGCACGCCTTTTTCAAGCGCCTGATTGAGAAACTCTTCTGCTTCTTCTTTGCTGACCTTCAAGGCCGGTGCAATTTCTGAAATCAAGTTCACA
>Ga0114975_10001030_pt1 | contig 20267 bp, 26 predicted proteins | sample S_130626_EF_Meta_FD_87031 | JGI IMG/M metagenome (GOLD analysis project Ga0114975, IMG submission 87031) | Freshwater microbial communities from Lake Simoncouche, Canada to study carbon cycling - S_130626_EF_MetaG | ecosystem: Environmental > Aquatic > Freshwater > Lake | place: Lake...
CTTAATAGTGGATTTATCCACGAACCAAGGATCGGTAGTTCAGTTGGTTAGAATGCCGCCCTGTCACGGCGGAGGTCGCGGGTTCGAGTCCCGTCCGGTCCGCAAAAATGAACATAACCCATTGATTTTCAATGGGTTTTTTCATGTCTATACCTCCGTTACACTGTGGTTACACACTTTTTACCCTAATTTGGGTCAGTTTTACAGTAATTATTTAATTTAACAACACCCCATACTCATCATAACACTCCATTTTATGGGATGGGAAGTATATCTTAATTGTTCCCTCTAAATCATCACCTTCTTCAAATAGAATTTTATTACGAAATTCATCGTATTTTATTCTATTCATTAAAGAATTTACATATTCAGTTTGATATGAATTCAGCTCATGATATCGGTATTCAACTGAATCAATTACATATATGTTTGTTATTTTCTCCCCTCTCATTATTTGTATTATTTATGGAATTTCGGATTTTCAGATACAAAATCTATAAATCCAATATTCTAAGAATATCAATTAATCCCACAACCCATTAATTAAGAACCTAAGGGATTCAGATTTACACTTTGGACAATGGTAATCTATATCTTCTATAATGTACTCTAAATCCATAGCTATTACCCATTCAAATAGAATTCTCTTTGGTTCATAATATATTATTTCATTACCTTCTTCATCAACTTCTGTATCATCAAAATACCCTCTTAATTTACCATACATAACCAGTTCCTTACCACAACTTCCACATGGATGTTTCTCATCTAAAATATTACCACTTACTAATGTTGAACAACTATCACAATAATAAGGAGCTATAGCCACTACTTCAAAATTCATCTCCCCTCCACCACACATAATTGGTAGATACAACTCATTACAAGAATCACATATAGGGGTTATAATTTTACCCATTATTAATATCCCTTCTTTTTACTGAACATCCCAAAAAGTAAATTAATTATTGATTTACCTACTTTCCTTTCCAAACCACTTTTAGTAGTTGGTATACCAGTCTGACGAGCAAATCTTTGTTTAGCACTTGTTACCCCCAGTGCTCTCTTCAAACTAAATGAGAAACCATATTTACTCATAAGATTAGTATTAATATACCTAAGTTACAAATGATTTGATATATTAAATAATATTATATAATTTTATCCCATCATCAAGAACTCTTAAATGAGTGCCAACCGAGAGCAACAACTCTACGGTGGTAATACGATGAGGACTTACTGTCAAAATAAAAGGTAAAACCTCTCCTATTTTCTTTGATGTGATTTTTAATCAAAAAAACTCATATCATGTCTCAAAACAAATCCATTACAATTGAAAAACTAAAATGGTTCATCTCTGAAGGAAAAATCCAAGGATGGGTATCTCATGTATGGTTTAATTGTTTAGTAAGTAAATTTCCTATTGAGTTTCTTTTTTTAAGTCAATCATCCTCAGATTTTGAAGAAAGAAGAATTTTAATAAAAAACAGATTTTTGGATATAGCTAATCTGAAAATCCAAAAGTTACTAGAATTTAATTTAGAACAAGATGATGTAGATTATCTAAACTCTACTATTAAACAACTAAGTGATAGAATTTCCAAAAAAGAAAACCAAAATGAAATTTTATGAAAAAAGAAGTAGAATTTATTAAACAACAAATATCCTTTAATATACTTTCTAATTTCAATGAATATAGAATTATTAAAGATATACCAGAACCAAAATTAGATAATATAATAATAACTAAAATTACAGAGGAAGATATATACTTTACAATTAGATACTCTGTTAAAAGTAGTAAGTATAAAATTACATGGCAATTATATTTGGCTGAAAGTATTATACATAAAAATTAAATAAATAATATGAAACAATTAGAAGTACCATTCCAAGATTCAATTGAGTTAATTTTTCAAACTGGTAATCGTAAAAAAACCATTAATTGTGAATTAGCAACTTCAGAAATAGAAATATTTCAATCTCTTACAATAAGAAAGAAAAAAGATTTTAAAATCCCATTAGTTTTGTTTTTTAAAAATCCACTTAAACAGTCATTTTCTTTACAAGGATTTAACTTCCCAGTTGAACAATTTTGTGTTGATTATACAAATGATATTATAAAAAAAATGAATAAGATTAGAGCTACTAAATCACAAGGAGAGTTCATTCAATCATATTCAGAATTCTCATTAGTAATACTATCCCCTCTGAATTATTTCCCTAAAGGGTTAATTGTATTAAATAAAACTAAAGTAACTTTTTAAAAAAGATATTGCTAATACTAAAATCTTTAGTATTTTCACAAAGTAATATAAAATCTATGGACGATATTGTTTTGTATGATATGAAATCTCCGAAAATCCCTAAAGATTGGGATTATAAGAAATCAGTTACCAAAATGAGGAAGTTAGTAGTTAATTGGAAGAATATTTCAGTTGAAATTTTACAAGAACTACATATTGCAAAAACTAAACTTGTAGCTCAGGGTGTTAGGAATGACTTAGACCCAAATGGTGTGAAGTTGGGTTGGGAGAACTATCTTCGTGACACTGGTTTAAGTAAAGAAACCGTAAGAAGGTGGTTAAGTAGATATAACCCAGAAACTAAACTGATTCTTCCAAAAGAATCAGAAGGAAATGGGAAATTAGTAACAAAAAATAGTTGTCCATGTTGTGGATATAAATGGTAGAAATGATTTAAAATATGAAAGTTAATAGAACAACAATTCCATACCATTTAGTATTAGAATTAAGAGCTAATATTGAAAAAAAATATTCTAATTTACCAATTCGGAAAAGTGGTTTTGATACAATGATTTTTATAAAAAAGAAAATCATTGGTGTATTATCAAGATATGTTGTACTTAATGAACTTAATTCAATAAAACCAGAAGATTTTAATTTTAATGATTTTAACAATGATGTTATAACAAATAACGGTTCTGAATACAGAGTCTATGGATACTCAGAGAATGATGAATTTATATACTTTGAAAAAGGAACAAATAAAATGAATTATGTGTTCTTAAAATTCTTCAATAATTTCAGACAAGTTCAAATTATTGAAAACATTAAGTATAAAGATTTATTAACACATTACGAATTAGATAAAAATGAAATTCAATTACGAATACCAACAGGAATTTTAGAAAAGAAAAAACAATTTAAACCAGAAGTAAATTAATACTATGAAGTTAGCTACATTCTTCTCAGGTGCTGGAGGATTAGATTTGGGATTTGAAAAAGCCGGATTCAATTGTATTTGGGCAAACGAATATGATAAAGAAATATGGGAAACTTATGAAAAGAACCATCCTAATACTCAATTAGACCGAAGAAGTATAACCGAAATCAAATCTGAAGAAGTTCCAGATTGTGATGGAATAATTGGTGGTCCACCTTGTCAAAGTTGGAGCGAAGCTGGTGCACTTAGAGGTTTAGGGGATAAAAGAGGTCAATTATTCTTTGATTTTATCAGAATACTTTCTGATAAACAACCAAAATTCTTCTTAGCTGAAAATGTATCCGGTATGTTATTACCTGTTCATAGAAAATCACTAGAAAATATAAAAATGTTATTTAGAGAGTGTGGATATGAATTATCATTTCAGTTGTTAAATGCATCCGATTATGGTGTACCACAAGATAGAAAAAGAGTTTTCTTCATTGGATACAGAAAAGATTTAGGAATTACTTTTAAATTCCCAGAAGGTAAAACTTCTTCAAAAAAAATAACACTCAAAGATATTCTTAAAGATATTGAAGGAAAGGAACTACCAGCTCTACCATTACAAAAAACAAATGGAGATAAATGTTTCTTACCAAATCATGAATATATGACAGGTGGGTTCTCAACAATCTATATGTCTAGAAATAGAGTTAGGAAATGGGATGAAGTTTCATTTACCATTCAAGCTGGAGGCAGACATGCTCCTTGTCATCCATCTGCACCACCCTTCAAATTTATAGAACAAAATGTAAGAATTTACGAACCGGGATATGAAGATAAATACAGAAGATTATCAGTTAGAGAATGTGCCAGAATTCAAACCTTCCCAGATGATTTCATTTTTTATTATAAGAATATTGCAGCTGGGTACAAAATGATTGGTAATGCCGTTCCTGTAAATTTGGCATACGAATTAGCGAAAGTTATAAAAAAAGATTTAGAATCAGTTAAACAAAAAAATATAAAAACACCGAAACCAAAATGGGAAATGGTTTCTCAATTAATATAATTAAGTATGAGTTTTACAAAAGAAGTTTCAGAATTTTGTGACAAGAAGTTTAAATATCTATCGTCATTTATAGATAGTGATGAAAATATTAAAGTTGGTGGAATTAAAGGAGTTAGTACTAAAAATGGTTCATATAATAAGTACTACGATTCATTAAGTAAATTTACACCAGACCCTAGATATTTTTTTTGGATGGATTATGTTAAAACAAAATATAACAAAGGAGATATAATGATATATAACACAAAACCAGGTGGAAAAATATTTCATTTAGTTCTTAATGGAAAGGAAAGTGGATTTTTGGATGTTTATCCAGATGGTTGTAAAATCTAATAATCCAATTATTTATAAATTCTTAAAATACTTTATTTCCTTTGAAAGTAATGGTATAATATCTTCGAAATTATCTTTTGTGATTTTATTTTGTTTTAATATTTCTTTTATATTATTTCCTATTAAGTTTGCTTTAGTAGATAAAGGATTTTCTATTACCAATTGTCCTTGAATAATATTATCAAGGACATACCAATTTATAAATACTGCAAGTGGTCTATCACCATCCCACTTACTTTTCTCTACACGATAATTTATAGCTTTACAAGCAAAATATAAATTTTGGTTTATAGCATATTCCTCAATTGGTTTAATATCTTCAAAAAAACTATCTAATGATTTCTGAGTATTTGATGATTCATCTATTACTAAAACATAATTAGAGACCCCAGAATTTACAATTACTTCTCCATTTATTGTTGAGTTCTTTTTCCCCTCACTTAAATTTGTTCCAGAATAAACATCAATTTTTTGTTCATCTGTCAATAACAATATTTCAGATTTATCTCCTTGTTTTTTATTACAAATCTCAAATTTCCAACCAATTTTAATTGTCTTTTGTTCTGTTCTACCTTTTTTATCAAAAAGTATCCATTCATCGTTAATAAATGATGAATAAATTTGATTTATTGAATTCATTAATACTAAAGAAGTATTACTACCAAAAAGTTGTTTAGCTCTTTCTAAACTAATTTTATTTTCTAAAAAATCCGCATTACTTTGTTTAATTGAAATCTTAAATTCTATTATTTCCTCCGTTTTAATGTCTTTACATAAAATATAAACATCTGTTTTACATTCACCTCTATCTGTAGGAGATGGTTTACCAGATTTTAATATCTTATACCGATTCCCTAGGTAATTAAACTCATTACCTTCCTTACATAAAGATTTAAAATTCTTTTCAGTTTGTGAGAATACAGTAGACATAAAAATTGATTATATAAAGCAATTTAGCCTTTGTATTCTATTCTAACAATCATACCTTTAATCTATGAACTATATTTCTCTATTTTGTGGTTGTGGTGGTTCATCCTATGGGTATCGGAAAAGTGGATTTTCGGATTTATTAGGTATTGATTTAAATCCAGTCAGTTGTGAATCTTATGGGTTAAATTTCACCAATGCTGAGGTTTGGAATAGAGATATAAAGAAAATATCACCAAAGGAAATACTATCCAATTTTGGGATGTTTAAAGGGGATTTAGACCTATTGGATAGCTCCCCACCCTGTCAAGGATTCTCAATTGCCGGCAAGAGAGAGGTTTTAGATGTTAGAAATGAACTATTCCTTCATACGAAACGATTTATAGTAGGATTACAACCCAAAGTTTTTATAATAGAGAATGTAGATGGATTACTTCATGGTAAGATGAGAGGTATATTCAACCATATCATATCAGAGTTAGAGAAAACTCCTTATAGAATCAAATGGAAATCTTTAAACTCAATATACTATGGTGTACCACAATCTCGCCAAAGGATTATCATTATGGGAGTCAGAAAGGATTTAAATGTGGAACCTGTATTCCCTGAACATGATAATCAGTTTCAACTTATTGGAGATGTTATTCCAAATATTGATTTCCATAGCCGAGGTCAATTTGATAAAAGATTAAAGGATGTAAACTCCTTTGCTTATACGATTACTAAAACCCCATCAATGTTCTTTGTAGAAAATGGAGTTAAAAGGAAACCTACCATTGATGAACTTAAAGTATTACAAGGATTTCCAAAGTCATTTAAACTCAATGGAACATTTGCCGAAAAATGGGGTCAGATTGGAAACTCAGTACCTCCACCATTAACATATAGAATAGGTAAAGTAATTAGGAATGAAATACTAAATCAGGTAACTTTAAAAAGTAAATAAATTAGGTATGAGAAGCCCAAAATGGAACAGAGATGAGATTATTATATGTTTAAACTTATACTTAAATGAAGGTGGTAGAACTCTTCAAAAAAATGACCCTAAAATACTAGAAGTATCACAAATTCTTAACCAACTCCCCTCTTTTGGTGATAAATCAAATTATCAAAAATTTAGAAATGTTAATGGAGTTTATATGAAACTCGGAAATTTCAAAACATTTGATTCTACATATACAGGTAGTGGTTTAAAAGGCGGAAGTAAATTAGATAAGATAGTATTTGATGAATTCTTTACACAGAAAGAGAAACTAAAACAAATAGCCGAAAACATACAGATACTTACTTTACAATCTGAAGTATTATCAAATATAACCGAAGATGAATATGAAGATTTACTTACTAAAATATTAAATCTAAAAGAAACTGAAAAGGTTACTTTAGTAAATAGAAGAACTGAACAAGAGATTTTAAAAAAACATCTGTTTGGTAAAAAAACTACTACAACATGTGCTTGTTGTAATAAAGAATATCCCATTTCATATTTAGTCTCTGCTCACATTAAAAGAAGGTCAAATTGTTCTCAAACAGAAAAGAGAGATTTGAATATAGTATTCCCTATGTGTAAGTTTGGATGTGATGAACTGTTTGAGAATGGTTACATATCAGTAAAAGATGGTCAATTCTACAGTATGAATAAAGTTCCAACTACAAAGGATATAGATTTATATATTAATCAAATTGAAGGGAAAAGATGTACCTATTATAATTCAGATACTGAAAAGTATTTCAAATGGCATTTTGAATTTCACAATATCAAATAATAAGTAAAATGAAAATATCAAGTATCCTTGCTGGTGTATCAGGTGAATATTTTGTTGCCGCTGAACTATCTCGTAGAGGTTATATATGTTCGGTAACCTTAAAGAACACAAAAGGAATTGATATATTAGTGTGTAATGAAGATTCAACAAAAACATTAGGAATACAAGTGAAAACCAATCAGATTAATAAGAGAGAATGGATGTTAAATGAGAAATCTGAAAAAATGGTTGATGAAAATATTATGTATGTATTTGTTAATCTAATTTCACTAGATAACTTACCAGAATTTTATATAGTACCTAGCAAAGTAGTGTCAGATTATATTACAACAGAACATAAGAAGTGGTTATCTACTACTGGAAAGAAAGGTCAACAACATAATGATAGCTCAATGAGGAAATTTAAAGATAATCAACAAGAATATCTTAATAGATGGGATTTATTGGATTTATAGATTTTTGGAATCCGAAAATCTAATATTCTGGTAATCTACTCCCTTTAGAGTTTATACTTTGTGTTTTTCCAATTGAACGATTCTTAGTTTTAGAGTTCCAAACTATTCTTTCAGATTTTTTAACCTTATCCTCTTTTACAATATCAACATTAATATCTGATATGTATTCAAACTTATTAGTTGAATAATCTAATATTATCTTTTTCGAATCTCTGAATTTGTTAAATCCGTTATCTACAATAAAGTCATTTAAATCTCCAACCATTGAAGAGGTAATTACTTCTTTAAAATTAGATTTATTTATTTTCTTATTTAATTTAGGTATAAACCCTTCACATGCTTTCTGAATTTTATTCAAATCAGTACCTAAAGAACATTTCTTTCTAAATCCACAAAAATGGATATCTAATCTATACGAATTTCTATCAGGCTCAACATAAATGTTTACTAACTGATAATCTTTAGGTAAATCTTTTATTATTTTAAAGTTGTTAGTTTCACCCCTTGTTATACTTTTTATCTCATTTTCAAGTTTCTTCTTCTCTTTATTGAAGTTTTCAATTAATTCTTTTTTCTTCTTTTCTAATCCCCTTTTCTTTCTGTGTAGATTCAAATAACCATATACAGCTTTTTGTATCTCCTTCGGTAAGGAATGAAACCTTTGTTGGTCTTTCATAACATCTCCCAAACCATCTATAAATCGTTTCATATTATTTGTATTTGTTATCTAAAATTAAGTGTTTTCGGGAATCAAAAAAACAAAGATTTCTACCCCGAATTGGGAGAAAACGAACTTAGTATTATAAGGTCATTTAGTAACTATAACATACCAATTCGGGAACAGAATAAATAAACAATTCCACCCCGAATGGGGAGAGCTGGACCTTTATTATATAGAGGGATAACAATGAAACGAATTAATATAACATACCAATTCGGGAACAGAATAAATAAACAATTCTACCCCGAATGGGGAGAGCCGGACCTTTATTATATAGGGGGGAAGGAACAAAAAATGAGTAACCAAAAAATAAAATATATGATGAATCTAGAATTAATGAAAATGGAATCTAAAAATCCAAAAATGTTTAAAAAATCAATGACAATTCTATACAGAATAACTGATTCTTTTAAAAATGAAAAACAAGGTAATGGTAAAACATTCAAACTGATGATGGAAAATTTTGATTGTTTCAGATGGATGTTGTTCAACTCTAATGATGATGAATTTAAAGATAAATTATTGAGTTTAATGTATGCAACTTATAAAAGAGATGGTAATAAATTTCAAAATGGATTTAATGAATTTTTTACTTATATATCTAAACATTCCTTTACTAAAATTGGAAATGGAGAAATCCCTCTTTTCAGAGTAATGAGTTCAGAAGAATATGAAAATTTAAATCAAGAAGGTAATCAAAATCCTTGTTGGGCTACATCAACAGATAAAATTGAAGGATTCGGAATATTAAAAGTACTAACGAAAGAAACTAAGAGAAGTGTATTAGTATTTGCGATATATGAATCAGATGATATAATTTATTATAATGATGATAAAACCTTTAATAACGAAAATGAATGTTGGGTTAAGAAGAATGCTAAACCAAAATACTCAACAAAATTATTTGGATTTGAAAAAACTTACATAAAAAGAAGAACTGGATTAAAATTAGAAGAAGTTGATTTTGATGGAACAGATTCATTTAATGGTTTTGGATGGATTCCTAATTTGAAAACTAAATATGGAATAGTATTGGAGGAATGCAAAGAAACACTTACCTCATATTATAATGTTGTTCATAATAGGTTAGAAAACTTTGTGATGAAAAATAATATTGAAGATAAATTAGTAATTAGATTATAAAAAAGGAGGTAAAATAATAATGAGAAAAACCAACATTAAAAACTAATCACAATCTCATAGTTAGTTGGTTGAGTGATTAGTTATCAGAAATATATTATGTGCAATTCTGATGTTAAAATGTACAAAAATTAAACTTATAAAAAAACAAGTTATGGCTGGATTGAAGAAAGACAATTTATGTATTTGGAACATAAATGAGTTAAAGAGTGGTAAGATTACATTAGAGTTTTCTCTTACTAAAATTCCAAAATGGATGAAAGAGTTTGGATTTCAAATGGTTTGTACTACATCTCAAAGTGGAGAAACAAACTATATTCTCATCAGAGTTAATAAAAAAGACAATACTATTTCAGTAATAAAAAGCTCCGATGATTTTAAAGATTGGATGTCAACCCACTTTAAAAATACATCAAACACACAATTCTCTAAAGGTGGAATATACCATAGTGTAGATTCTAAGGGTAACGATATTCTTAATATTAGAGATAAGGTATTTGAATTAATTATGAAAAGTGGTAAATCAGTTTGTGATAACATCATTAACAACAATAAAACATTTATTACACAATTCAATAAAGAAATACTTTCTGATAGTAAAGGTGAAGTATTTATGAATTTTGCAAATGGTGTTGTTAAAGTAACACAATCTGATACTACATTTTTAGATTCAAAGATGTTAAAGAATAAATTTAGATATTTGGATTCTTTAATACATAAAAATCCACAAATCCAAAACTTCAGTGGAACCATTGATTTAAACCCAAATATTGGTGAATCAAAGTTTGAACAATTCTGTAAGATGGCTACATCTAAAAAAATTAATACTAATCTTAACACCAAACCAATATACGGAGTGGATTACGAATATTCAGATGATGATATGAAAACATTAATGAGTGGTATTGGATATCTATGTTCCAATTATAAAGAGGGTGGTAAAAGTAAATTAGTGTTATTTCAGGATAGGTATATGGATAATAATAGCAGGCAAGGTAGAAATGGTAAAACTGTTATCGCTAATACCCTATTAAGATTCATCAAAGGAGTTATGATTCCAGCTGATAAAGTTGTATTAACAGACCAATTTGCTTTTAATAGTGTAAATTATGGAGATAAAATCATATTCTTTGATGAGATATTACCTAAGAAAAAGTTTGTAGAAACTTTATTTAATGAAGTAAATAACTTCCTTAATGTTAGAAAACTTTATCAAGGTACTTTTACATTGAGTGGTCAAAACTTACCTAAATTCTTAGGATGTTCAAACTTTATGGTTTGGAATCCAAAGGAGATGAGCCAAAGTGAAAGGATACATTGTGTTGAGTTCAGTGATTTCTTTAATAAAGCTGTTATGTATGGTGGAGATATAACTGATTACTTTGAAGGTAAATGGATTTTTGATGATATGGATGATACTGAATGGAATAAATTTTTCAACTTCATTATTAAATGTATTCAACTATTTTTATCAAATGGGTTTCACAAACATCCAAATCCTTTATATAAATCTAATACCAATTTATTAATCCAGCATTTCAGTTCTGTAGATAAATCAATTCTGAATTGGGTAGATGATTATTTAAAAGGGGAAAGAATTAGTAAGAATCACTTTGATAAAGACTTTGCACCATTTAGAGATGTATTATTTGAAAAGATGAAATCATCCGTTGGTTCACAGACTGTTTCATTGAGTGGATTAGATGAATCTAAATTTGCTCAACTATTATTAGATGTTTGTAATATTTTAGGTTATGAGTTTAATCCTACTCAAAAACACAATGGAAACACAATGAATAATAGAAAACTACAAAGAAAGGATATCATAAGTGGTAAAACAAAATTTGTAATTCACATTGTTCATCCATCTGAGTTAGTATAGATTTTTAGATTTTCGGAATTAAGATATTCCATCCTTAAATAAAATTACCCCATATCATAGTAGGTATGGGGTTTTTTATATCCAACAATCTAAAAATCCAATGTGTTAATACCCCCTCATTAATTCTTTTAAAGAGATATTTCCACTCTCTTTTAAACCAACCTTCTCTTTAGGTTTTCTATAATGTCCTACATTAAACATCTCCCCATTTGCTAGTCCCTTTCTATATATTTGAATTCGGTCATCCAGGTCCATAAGTGTTCTAGTTAAAACCGATAGGATATCTGGTTCTAGTTCATCAAACTTTTTATTAATTAGATTATCAATCTTAATATAAAGGCCCATTTGCTTCTGGAATAATTGATTGTCTATCTCAAAAGAATTTAATTTCATTGTATTTGATTTGGGTAAAGTTGGTAAAACCTTCCAAGTGGTAAATTTTGTATCCGATATTTGAAAGGGTGTGATTGGGTATATGTAAAGTTTATTTCTTTGCGTTCCCTTAAAACTAAAAGAAGAACGATTTTCCTACATAGTTCTACACTAATGATATAAATTTTTGTCACTAAGTATATCATAAAGTACATCTCCAGTATATATTTATATTTTGATACGGTCATTAGTATTCAATATCCCTTTTGAATTAAGGTATGTTAAAATATTTTCGGTTCTAAACCAGCACTTCCCTCTGAACTTTAGTTTTTGTAGTTCATTTCTATCACACATCCTATAAATGGTGTTTTGGGATACTCCTAGTGTATCTATTAAATCTTTGATTTCAATCAGCTCTCTGTCTCTAAGCTTTTCGGTTTTAATTAATTGGTTCATAATTTTTGGTTTATAATAAATATTACTTTGTTTGTTTAGTTACCAACCATCCCCCACCCGTTGTAAGTTTATTTATGAATTGATGTATCCTATTTCATATACCGACCGATGGTTTAATAATCTCGATTGTGGGTATGGATTTAGCTCATTGGAAACTTACAAAGATTGAGGTTAAACTATGGGATTTGAGTTGCCTGTTCCAACCAGTGGTATTCTGGAAGTTTAGTAGTGATTCTATTGGTTATCTACTCCACCTGTGTATTGTATCCGTATATAAGTATAGAAAAGTTGAGAAAAGATAAAAAGGAGAGGTAATTGATGGGTAACTATGAAAGTAAAATATATTCATTATTGGTATTATTGTAACAGCCATTGATAATCAACACGATAGCATTTTTGAATATTTTTTTTATTCATTTATGAGAATTTATTGCTATTAATGAAGGCGTCACTACCTTTGAATCTGATAACAAAACAAACAATTATGATGAGTACAATTTACAAAACGAGTGATTATCTAACGACAGATGAAATACTTCGTTTAACAAGGTATTTTAGAAAAGAAGGAAACCTTAGAATGTGTTTATTGATAGAGTTCGGCGTAAAGTCACTTCTTAGATTTTCAGATTTTAGTAGGATTAAGTGGTCTGATATATTGGATAAGGATGTGTTAGTACTTAATGAACAAAAAACTAACAAGAGAAGGGAAATTAGTATTGGCAATTCACTTAAGGGTAGTATCCAAAATACCTATAATGAACTCAAACAACCATATAAAGAGGGATTAGTATTCCAATATACAATTCAATACACTAACATATTACTAAAGGAAGGTGGAAGGATTGAGAAGATTAAGAACAAGAACATCAGCACACACTCACTCAGAAAGAGTGGCTCAAGGTTTATTTGGGAAAACAATGGTCACTCAGATGAGTATTTAATCAAACTATCCTCAATACTGAATCATTCCAGTACTGCAATTACGAGGAGATATTTAGGGATTTCTCGCCAGGAAATCTCCGATATTTATCAGAATTTTGATTTACTTATGTAAATTAGAATACTATAAAACTATAAATTATGAATTGTTTTACATACAAAACCGACACCTTTAAATGTAAGGAATGCAACTGGACAGGTTTAGGTAGTGAACTGAGTTATGGAGATTTTAGTGAGGTTCACTCAATAGTTGATATGGATTGTCCAAAGTGTTATGAACATATTGGAAGTTGGCTGGCTCCTACTTTAGAGGAAGTAAAAAAATGGAAAGCTGAAAATGAAAATAAACCTACTGATTGGGATGATAGGTTATAATGAACTTCACCCCTATTGGGTTTAAGTTCCGATAGATAAATAGATTTTTAGATTACGAATCCGATAATCCACAAATCCAACCAACCTTTATTATGATAGATAGATACTATATAGATGAGAACAATGTACTTCACACTTTTAAAGGTGATGAAAAATACATAACATTTGAAAACATTACTAGTGATGAACAAGCACAAACCATTATTGATGGTTTAAATGGAGAGGATGAGAGAGCCTTTTATTTATTTGAATCTCACTTTATAGATTAAAATATTTGAATGGATGATTGATTCAAATAAATTAGAATTACATAAATAATTGTGTTGATTAACTAAATCTAAATGGTAATAAACTAGACAAAATTACCACTTCTTTGAAGTGAAATCTTTTGAAATGTGATTTATTGTGATAAAATCAACGATTCTCTCCGCATTATCAATGTTTTCTTTACCAATATAACATTCCCAATTAATTTTAATCTTCTCACTAATTTCCTTTAGAAAATCTATTTCATAGCTCTTAATTCCATCTATTACAGACAACAACTCTTTTAGAAAAATAAGATAATATTCTTCTTTCGCTTTCCCATAATCCTTAACATCATATTCTAAATATATTTCAGAATTTGAAATTGAAACTTTTTTTGAAATAACATACCTATGTTCAGAGATTATTTTTATTAAAATTGTTGTAAAAATATCTATTGGTATTATACTCAATTCATTTGTTTCAATATTAAAATCAGCCAAATTCCACCCTTTCTCCTCAACTATTTTAGGATTAATAATATACATAGTCTAAATGTTTATATGAAAATAAAAAAATATTTTTAAAAATTATCAATTAAATGTCACCTAATATTTCCCCTCTTTTAGTTTCATATTCTTTCTTAGTTAATAATCCATCCTCAAACAACTCCTTCAATTCCAATAACCTTTCCTTATGAGTTTTAGGGTTATTTACTTCAATCTTAACTTCATCTTCTACTTCTTTATCCTTTAATTGTTTCTTCTGAGCTCTTGTGAGTAATATATCATCCTTATTAACTGCAAAGGAGTTCACCATTTGAAATTCTTCTTTCACTTCATCCCTCATTGAATTTACATAATGTTTTAGAATTTGTTCACTCGTATGCCCGGTTACTTTTGTTATATCTACAGTTGAAATCTTCTCTGAGAATGCAAAACTGATGAAAGTCTTTCTTCCCATGTGGGTATGTAACTTTGTATATAATGGTACTTCCTTATCAGTACCCTTTTTAACTCCCTCACCTGCTCTTAATTCAACATTAACAAAGTTGTTCAACTTATCTTTTAATCTCCTTCCAATTGCCTTTAAACCGTCATTACAATTCTGATTTGAAAAGAACTTATCTTCTTTAACTCGTGGGAATAAGAAATGATTAGGCAATGGTCTTCCTTTATCTTCTTTACCATTCTTACCATTTGAATATTTGTACCATATTCTCCTACTCATATCATACAATGGTATCCTTACAGGTGTAGAGGTCTTATGTCTAACCAAAACAAAACACTCCTCATCAGGGTGGTAGTTGGATATTCTCAGATTTGCAGCATCTATGTAAGCCAACGAAGTTGAACATAGGAAACAAAAGAAATCTTTATAAACTTCTAAGGAAGTATATGTTTTTGAATTCTTCTTCTCTCTATATTCATCCCCATCCTTCTTTAAATATTTCTTTGCAACCCATTCATCTTTTACAATATAGTTTCTATCATTCTTATTTTTATACTCCAAGCATCCATCATTCTCAGTACCATCTTCCTTCAGAAAATCAAATCCTTTAAATGAGAATATCTCTTTTAACTGTTCAGGTGATAATGCTAGGATAGTACGATTAGAAGATTCTTTAAGATGTGGTGAATCAAATCGGAACAAATCAATGTTATGAAAATCCTTCTTATGAGCCCACCTCATAAATCCTCTGAATGTGGTATTGTATTTATTAATTGAGGAGTTAGCGAAGTCATTATCCTTCTCCAAACACCAAATAGCAAACTCCTTAAATAATCCTTGTCTATTTACTAAATCAATAAACTGAATTGATGATAATCCCTTTACTTCAAAGAAGGTCTTCCACTTCTTCAATATCCTTTCAATCTTCTGATATGATGATTTTCTCAATCCATCTCCAATTGCTACCCTATCCTTTGCATCTTCCAAATACTCATCAATCTTCTTCACCACAAAGTAATGGTTCACCTTAACCCCTTTATCGGTATCAAATATCCTATTAGAATGAAGTGCATTATATCTCTCCCTTACCAACTCAGCAGTTGGGATTTCTTTGTTCAGAGTAAGAACATCTACAATCTCCTCTAAGTCCTTTTTTAACCCCTTCAGTACCCTATTTTTATGAACTGAATCACTATCACCTTTTTTAACAGGAACATCCAAATCATCAGGATTAAAGTGTTTCTTATCAGTTAAGAAAACACCTACCATAAAATCATGTCGTGAACCCTTATTATATGAATACCTCAATCTAATGTGGTATTTATCTCCTCTATTTGAAAGGTAATATTTGAACCCCATAATCGTTCTTATATTAAGTGTGGAACAAATATAAGGAATATTCAAATAGTGTGTAACGGTTACACACAAATTATCACATAACTTGCTGATTTTAAGCCATTTATACTTCAAGAAATATCCCGTCCGGTCCGCAATAAAGCCTAAGTATCAATTACTTAGGCTTTTTTATGCCAAAATTTAATCGTTGATATTATGACTTCTTTTAGAAGAAAACGTAATGCTTAATTGACGTTAAGTCCAAAGCTAATACCCACCCATGGTTTGCCCTCATAAATCCAATACTTTTTATTTGGGTCTAAAAGATTATCTATCCCTAAACTTAATCCTAATGTAAACTTATTCAAACCAAGTATACTACTTACCCCTTTTGTAAAAACTAACCCATCATACTCTTTTGAAATATGTTCATTAGTCACCCAAGGATTCATGCTCGTATTACTGAGTCCAGCAAATAACCCATATGATATTCCATAGCTTGAAATATATCTTTCATATTTCTTATACGCTTTTTTATAACTAATTAAATTGTAATTATTTCTTATCCCAATATAAACAGACGCATTTAAAGAAGAATTTAATTGGGGTTCAATCATAGATTGTCCTGGCCTAAATTTCACTGGAGTGGTTATTAAATCGATATCAAATAAATTTTTTTGATTCAAAGTAATGGTTTTCAAAAAATGATTGCTTGCATTCATTAAATGTATTTCAGTTGAATCGCTATTATAACTTGATAATACTAAGTCTTCATTTTGATTGCTTAAATACACTTTCCTTAAAATGGAATCTGGAGAATTTAAGATATAATCACCGTTTTCTAATACTGTGTTTAGAGAAGGTTTTAAAATCTTACATGAACTAAATAAAAGGATTAAGCCAAATAAAAAAAAGGAGGAACGCGAATTCATATTAATATTAATTATAACAATATTTAATTGCAATTTAATAATTTTAGATTGATCGATATTTAAGAATTACATGAATATTCAATTAACTATTTAGACACATCTGGGTTGAAGTAAATAAGTGTAAAAAAATGCAGTATTATTTAATTTGTGTGTAACCGTTCCACACTATGGATGACATAATATGCTGATTTAGAAATATTTAGATTAAAATTCATTTCCCGTCCGGTCCGCAAAAGCCCTTAGCTTCAATAAGTTAAGGGCTTTTATGTTACTTTTTCTTACTCTTTTCTATTTCTAATAAATTATTGTTAGCTCTCTTAACTGCTTTAATCACCTGCTCAGTTGGCGTCATATCAGCGCCTTGTAAAATATGCATTAAACGTTTGTATTCATTTATTGAAGATTGAAAAATAGGATCATTATAGTTAGCAGCCTTCATGCTGTTTTTATAACATAACATTGAATAATCATGTTGGGCTTGTAAGTCTGTAATTGACGTTGTTACTCGAGGATCCATTTTTACTTTAATGGTTTGCGTGTATGACTTTCCATTGACAGTTAAAACCGCTGTATAATTTCCAGGCATAACCCAAGGCGAAGTGAATTCAGGTGCCGTGTTTCCATAAACGGCCGCTATTGGATAGCTTGGTGGTGTATTCATTGGTGTGTAATGCAAATCCCATAAGAAACGATGAGACCCTGCTTTTGCTGATAATATTTGTTGTGGGCGGATCCAATACAATGGAATATTTACTGCTGGAATTTCATAAGGTATATCATCACTTCTGAAAGTTCGAATCACCTTATTTTTTTCATCCTTAATTTGTAAGGTCACCACATCATTTGCATTTTCACTTAAATAATAATCAATGATAGCGCCGTCAGGAGGATTTTCACCTGCTGGTTCTTCCTGAGGTACAGGCGAGTCGGTATAATTATTCCATCTTATACGCATCGCAGTTTGGGGCTTATAAAATATATTTTCTTTTTGCTTTGCTTTATTCACGAGTTGTCTTAATGAAGTGATATTATCTAAAATCCAAAAAGAACGTCCATGTGTACCCACAACTATGTCATCATCCTTGATTACTAAATCACGAATAGATGTTGCTGGCATATTTAATTTTAATGATTGCCAGTTCTCCCCATCATCAAATGATACATAAACTGCTGTTTCAGATCCTGCAAACAATAATCCTTTTGTAATAGGATCTTCTTTCACTGAATTAATGGGATCACTTGGTAATCCATTTACAATTTCTTTCCAACTAACGCCACCATCATTTGTTTTATAAATATGTGGACGCATATCATCACATCGAATTCTATTCACAGCTGCGTATGCAGTTTTTGAATCAAAATGACTTGCCTCCATGATGGATACCTTACTCCATGAGGTAATAGCACTGGGCGTTACATTTATCCAATTTTTTCCTCCGTCCTTTGTCACTTGAATATATCCGTCATCCGTTCCACACCAAATAGTATTAATGTCTTTTGGTGAAGGTGCAACCGTATAAATCACACCTCTTCTAGGCATTGTTTTCATTGCATCAGTAGTGTATACCCCAACACTAGCTGGTATATCATAGTTTGTCCTTGTTAAATCAGGACTTATTTCTTCCCATGAATGGCCACCATTTGTTGTTTTAAATAATACATTACCTGCAAAGTATAAAACCTTAGGATCTATCGGTGAAAATAAAACGGGAGCTGTTCTCACAAATCGGTAGTCGCCTTTTTTCAAAGCTACTGGCGCAATGTTTTGAACCTGCCCTGTTTTTTTATTGTATTTAGTAATTTTACCTCCATAAATAATATCAGGATTTAATGGATCGGCTGCTATATATCCATATTCTTCTACTCCTACTGGATGCCAGTCTCTGTAGGTGATGGCTCCATCGTTACCTCTGGAGGCAATACCAACTGAACCACTTTCTTGTTGTCCACCATATACATTATAGGGAAAAGCATTGTCTGTGCTTACGTGATAAAACTGCGCTGTAGGTTGGTTATACCATGATGAAAAAGTGGCTCCCCCATTTACGGTAATAATTGCTCCTTGATCTGCTGCAATTAAAATAATGTTTGAATTATTGGGGTTAATCCAAATGCGATGATAGTCATCACCACCTGGTGCACCTCTAAAATCCTTCCATGTATTTCCACCATCTTCTGATTTCCAAACCACCACATTTGCTGTGTAAACAATGTCTTTATTTTTTGGATCTACTTTCACTTCTGCAAAATCACTTCCTCTACCCCAATATCTTCCATCATTACTTATGCTTTTCCAACTTTCTCCTCCATCGTCACTGCGGTACATGCCACCTTCTTTTCCAGCATCCACAGTTGCATATAATCGGTTGGGATCCGATGGTGCTATGCAAAAACCAATTCTTCCCAATCCTTGTTGAACGGTTGGTAAACCATTGGTTAATTTCTTCCATGTAGTACCACCATCAATTGATTTATACAACCCACTCTCCTTTCCATCCCAGGATCCATTCTCCCAAGGACCTTGACGACCTGCCCACATATCAGCATAAATGATATTTGGATTTTGTGGATCAATAGCAACTTGAACCGCACCTGTATTTTCATCCTTATACAAAACTCTTTCCCAAGTTTTACCTCCATTTAATGAACGGTAAACACCTCTTGTTGTATTCGGTCCATAAGGATGCCCAAGTACCGCTACAAATAATCTGTTTTCATCATTTGGGTCAACAGCTAGTCCACCAATTTGTTGTGCATCATCCAATCCTAAATGAGCCCAGGTTTTTCCAGCATCTACCGATTTATACATTCCATTACCTACCGATAAGTCAGGTCTTTGAATACCCTCACCGGATCCTACATAAATTACATTCGGATTAGAAGGCGCTACTGCAATATCACCAATTGAACCTGTGTTTTGATCATCAAAAATGGGAAACCAAGTCCTCCCATAATCAGTAGTTTTCCAAACACCTCCATTATTAACACCAATATAAAATACATTAGGTTCTTGGGGCACACCTACTGCACCAACGGTTCTACCGCCACGATGAGGACCAATCATTCTCCATTTTATGGCATTAAAATAATTTGAATCTATTTGTGCAAATGCAATTGTTTGAACAAAAGAAAAAGCAATGACAAGAATAAATGACCATTTTTTCATAGCAAGGATTTAAGATTTTCTAGTAGTATAA
>Ga0114975_10001031_pt1 | contig 20263 bp, 20 predicted proteins | sample S_130626_EF_Meta_FD_87031 | JGI IMG/M metagenome (GOLD analysis project Ga0114975, IMG submission 87031) | Freshwater microbial communities from Lake Simoncouche, Canada to study carbon cycling - S_130626_EF_MetaG | ecosystem: Environmental > Aquatic > Freshwater > Lake | place: Lake...
GGCCGCCTTATTGGAGTCCGTGGACCGATTGCATCCGCAGAGCTCATTTCCTTGAAGCCGCAGACAGTGGCCTACACGATTGACCCCAGTTTTCAGTGGTCTAATGGCGATCCGTTTTCCATAACGGACCTTACGAATGCCATCGCACTAGGAAAATCATCTAACGCTATTTGGGCTGATGGTTACCATCACATTGTCAGTCACACAATCGGTCCGAAGTTAAAAACACTTCGCGTCGTTTTCGACAACCAATACTCTGAGTGGGCGGGCATGTTTCGAGCCTTGGAGCACCGGGCGTTAGTTGCCCCCTGTTCACCAACGCAGATTGTGGCTCAGCCATCTCTCGGCCCGTACTCGCTTCTCTCCTTGTCGTCCAAGGTGGCCGTCCTGCAGGCCAACGAAGCCTGGCCTCACTACGAACAGATGTACAGGACGATCATCGTGGAGGCTGGTGCGGCCGCAAACCAAATCGGGGCCACGCCGTTCGTTGACCTTCGCTACTCATTCACATCTGAGGACCTCACCGCGTCGAGCAGTCATGCAGATCGTTCAGGAAAAATTGGAGTCTCTAATCGACTTTCGACGATCCTATTTTCGCCACGTCGCTACCTACCTAGTCAGCCAACAGTGCGTGAATATTTGAGCGCATCACTAAATCGGCAGATGCTCATCAATGAATTGGTGGGGGAGCAGACGTTTGTCGTGGCTCCGGCCAACTCGAATCTGATTGGTCAGGCGCAGATCGGCTACAGCGGTACCTCAGGGTTATCGCCGGTGACGCAAATGACAATGCCAGATAATTCCGGCACACCGTTCACTGGTACCGGTGATTGCATGAAATGTGCCGCCGCAATGATCGGTACGGGAAGGGGTCTCCGGAAGTCACTAGGTGTCGCTACCTACAACGGAGTTCCTCTGACTCTGAGGCTCGCCGTTGGTCCCTCTCCGGTTATGCAAAAGCTCGGCTGGCTAGTTCAAAGTCAGTGGCGGAAGGCCGGAGTGGGCGTCTATGTGGCGCGCTACCCCACGGATCTCGCAGCGGCAAATGCCGTTGCCTTTGGCGCCTCAGATGCCGCTCTAATCGAACAATCAGTTGGACCGGTTTCGAAGTCTGCTACTTCGTGGTACGGACCGCGCCGCTCAAATCAACTTGACGCTGGATGGCGCTCTGAGGCAGGGAATGGTGCAGCGATACAGGCCTTGTCAACGTTTAATCCAATAAACGCCATGAGTTCCTGGCGAGCGCTTGATGCAGAGATTGCTCGTAATTTTTGGGCGCGCCCACTGTTCTCGCTTCCTTACTACCTCCGTTGGAGTTCCTCAATCTCAGCCGTAATTTCTAGTAACAGCCTGGATGGCTTGATCTGCCAGGTCACGCTCTGGAATGCCCCCTGAAGTTCCTAACGTCGACTTGAGATAAACTAGACACCCACGTCGAAGTGGTGAAATGGCAGACACGCTAGCTTGAGGGGCTAGTGCTCGAAAGGGCGTGCGGGTTCAAGTCCCGCCTTCGACACCAAACCACCCCTCAGGGGAGCCCTGCAGTTCCTTGTGGGCAGCCGGCGGTACCATTCCAGATGGAGGTGCGCATGTCACAGGTCTTACTGGTTGCCTACGAATCGCGCCCTGACGCCGTTGAACTAGCTCACGTAACTAAGCAGCGACTTGACGCGGTGGGTATTGCGACGGAAATTGCCGTTGTTGGTACGGCTCATCTCGCGCCACGGTTGAACGCTGAATCCATCGTTGTGTCACTAGGTGGTGATGGGACGTTTCTTAGAGCAGCTCGCTTCGCTCATGGTTCATCCGCGACAGTTATGGGTGTGAACCTTGGAAGGGTTGGGTTTTTGGTGCCAGCACAGCCCTCAGAGATCGTCTCGCAGGTGACTTCATACTTGGCAGGCAACGCAGTGGTAGAGGACCGCATTGTTCTAGATGTTCGGCTTTCTGATGGAACCCACGACATCGCAATCAATGAAGTAGTCGTCGAACGCTCGCAAGCAGGCCATATGGTCCGACTGAAGACGTTCATTGGAGGCGACGAGTTTCTGACGTACTCCGCTGATGGTGTATTGGTCTCGACACCCACAGGAAGCACGGGCTACAACTTCTCGGCGGGTGGACCAGTGATGGCTACCAATTTGGCCAATATGGTCATGACGCCGATAGCCCCTCATTTCACGGTCGATCGCTCAATTGTCGTATCTGGTGCCACTGAAATCTCCATGGCGGTACTTGATCGTCCGGGAATCGTGGTTGCTGACGGCATGCGGCTTGGAAGCATTGAGCCAGGTGAGAGCCTCACAATTTGCTCCCACGCCACGCCAATTCGCGTCGCTCTTTCCCCGGATTCAAAGTTTGGAGCCAGGCTTCGTCATAGTTTGCGAGAAGGGCATGCCTAGGCCCCAGTTGGTATCGCTTTCGGTGCGCGGCCTTGGTGTCATCGAAGACTCCACGTTGGACTTCTCTGATGGTTTTACCGTTATTACAGGTGAAACGGGAGCGGGGAAGACCTTGCTCGTTGACGCACTGACACTTTGTCTCGGTGGCGATGCGCGCTCACCAAGGCGCGGAAGTGAGATGGTCACGTCGGCCGTATTTCTAGACACAACAGGTGCTGAGGTCTCCCTACAGCGCTCGCTAACAGCGGGCTCTCGCCTCAAGTCAGTATTGAATGGAGTGCCGACCAGCAGCGAGGCCCTTCGTTCAACCGGTGAGCAGTTGTTGGCGCTACACGGACAACATGACTCACTACAGCTCAAGAGCCGATCCGATGTCCTCTCGCTAGTGGATTCGTTCGGATCGATTGATACATCCGTACTGACTGGCTTAAGACATGAACTGTCAGCGCTCCGTGCAGAACAGGCTCGGTTGGGCGGCAACGACGATGTCCGAACTAAGGAGTTGGAATTCATCGAATTTCAAATTCGAGAGATTGAGCAGGCGAGGATTCTTTCAATCGATGAGTTGGAGGATGCTGTCGACGAGCTCATTTCGTTGACATCAGTACGTGACCAGCAAGGAGCTATTGCGTCGTTGCTCGAACTAGCTGACGGCGACGAAAGCTCCCTCCTTGACCGTTTAGGTAGCGGCGTTGCATCGCTCGGTAACGTTGGCGCAGTGGGCGAGGCGAAGTCTTCGCTAACGGAGGCTATTTCTCAGTTTCGAACTATTTTGAGAGAACTTCGCGACGTTGCCGAAAATCTCGACGCTGATGGAGAACGCATTGATTACCTCAATGCCCGCGTTGAACTCATTCGCTCTCTCAACCGTAAGTATGGGGGGTCATTGAGTTCGGTCCTGCAGGAACTGATGGCACTATCAGAACGAAAGAATTTTCTTGAATCAGCAACCATCCGCAGTGGAAGCATCGAGGCGGAGATTGATGCCATTTCATACCAGTTGGTTCGTGAATCAGCTCGTATTCGATCGCTGCGGACCACGACAGCGAACCGATTAACGCATCTGGTTCAAGAGCAATTGGTTCGCGTGGCGCTTCCTAATGCTCAGATGAGCATCGAGATTGATGGCGAGGACGGGTCGGAAATTGACATCTCATTCCGTCCCAACCCAGGCTCAAGCGCCGGTTCGCTGCAAACAATTGCGTCCGGAGGCGAGTTGTCCCGCATTCTTCTCGCGATCTCTCTGGTGACAGCATCAGATGGGCTGGTTACCGTCTTTGACGAGATTGACAGCGGTGTAGGGGGCAACGTTGCCCAATCCATAGGGGAGTGCCTGGCCGACCTAGGACGGAATCGCCAGGTGATAGCCGTAACGCATTTGGCTACAGTGGCAGCAAGGGCTCAACATCATTTTGTGGTTGAAAAGACCGTCTCGAACGGACAGACAACCACCTGCGTGAGGCGCCTGTCAGCTGACGAGCGCCCAGCTGAAGTAGCCAGAATGCTTGCGGGAGACGGCGCGGCATCGGAAGCGCTTGCCCTCGCCAGACAGTTGCTCTCAGGCCCATCCTAAATCTTCCGATTTCCGGCATTACACTGATACTCCGTGACGAGTGCGAAGCGTGAAACGAAGTACGTATTTGTAACTGGGGGCGTTTCAAGCTCGCTAGGCAAAGGGCTTACCGCGGCATCTCTCGGTCGACTGCTTAAGTTGCGTGGCCTCAACGTCACCATGGGGAAACTCGACCCGTATTTGAATGTTGATCCAGGCACGATGAATCCGGGCGAACACGGCGAGGTGTTCGTTACTGACGACGGCGGCGAAACGGATCTCGACCTCGGTCACTACGAACGTTTCATCGACGAGCCTTTAACCAAGTTGTCAAATACAACTACAGGCGCTGTTTATTCGTCCGTAATCGCCAAAGAGCGGAAGGGCGAATACTTGGGGAAGACCGTGCAGGTAATCCCGCACATCACAAATGAGATTAAGGATCGGATCTCTCGGCTGGGCGCCCAGGGTGCCGACGTGGTCATCATCGAAATTGGTGGGACCGTCGGTGACATCGAGATCATCCCGTTCATCGAATCAATTCGGCAATTTCGGCATCAAGTCGGAAAAGAGAATGTGTGTTACATGCATTTGACGCTGGTGCCGTTCCTTGGCGGCTCTAAGGAGCATAAAAGCAAGCCAACGCAGCACTCTGTGGCAGAGTTGCGATCGATGGGTATCCAGCCTGATGTGATCGTGTGTCGTAGCGACCAGGCAGTGTCTCACGACATGAAAAATAAGATTTCAATGTTTTGCGACGTAGCGACCAGCGCTGTAATCAGCGCTATCGATGCCGGCAGTCTCTACGACATCCCGCTTCTTCTCCACGATGAGGGACTTGACGCCATCGTCTGTGAAACCCTTGGTATCGATCTCGATGAGTATCCAATCAATCTCGCACTCTGGGAAAGGGTTTCTCAGCAAGCTCACTCGGCCACCAAGCCAATACGGATCGGCCTGGTTGGAAAATATGTAACGATGCCCGATGCCTACCTTTCGGTGTACGAGTCCATACTGCACGCAGGCTTCGGTTCAGGCTGTCGCATCGAAGTGCAGCAGGTCGACGCTGAGTTCGTTCCATCCACATACTCGGCTGAATTCCTAGACCAATTGGACGGCATCATCATTCCCGGAGGGTTTGGTGAGCGCGGAGTCGAGGGCATGATTGAAACAGCGAAGATTGCGCGCGAACGAGGCATACCCACCTTGGGCATCTGCCTCGGCATGCAGGTCATGGTGATTGAGACCGCACGCCATCAGCTGGGAATGTCTGGCGCCAATTCAACTGAATTCAACTCCACTACGGAATTCCCTGTGATCGATCTCATGTCAGAGCAAGTGAACGTCACCGATAAGGGCGGAACTATGCGACTCGGCGCATATCCAGCCATGCTGGCTGAAGGTTCCGTTGTGGCCAATCTCTATGAGGCACCCGTTGTATCTGAACGACACCGTCACCGTTATGAATTCAACGCGCGGTTCAAAGAACAGTTCGAGCAGGCTGGGATGAAGTGTTCTGGCCTCTCTCCTGATGGTCGCCTGGTTGAGTTCGTAGAACTCACCAATCATCCCTATTTCGTAGGCACGCAAGCTCATCCAGAATTTAAGTCGCGTCCCGATCGTCCTCACCCACTCTTTGTGGGGCTCATCGAGGCGGCAGTGAATCGCAGTGATGGACGTGAGAATCGCATCTTCAATATCGACACCCTCCAGGCAGGTTCGTGACTAGGTTTTCGATAGTTGCCAAGTCCTTAATTCACAGGTCTTTTGTTTTTGATGTTGAACGTAGAACCGTCGAAACAGAACGTGAGACTTTCACCAGAGAGGTCGTCATTCACCCAGGTGCCGTGGCAATTGTTGCAATCAATATTGAGGGCAAAGTAGCCCTTTTGAGGCAGTACCGGGCAACATTGGATACTGAGAATCTCGAGATTCCAGCGGGAACCTGTGACATCGCTGGTGAGGACCCTTTAGCCACAGCCAAGCGTGAGCTACATGAAGAGATCGGCGCAACATCTCATCATTGGTCGTTTCTAACGAGCTTTTACAACTCTCCAGGATGGACGAACCAGGAGACAATGGTCTATCTAGCTGAGAAGGTCACCCTAGGAGAGTCCTCGCCAGAGGGCCCTGAAGAGGTGGCGCTCACCGTTCAATGGAAGACCGTTGATGAGGTCAGAGCCCTCCTTGAAGGCCCCTCCACAGTGGATGGCACGGCAGCGATTGGGTTGTACGCGTGGCTGACTCGCAGGCCCTAAAAGCCGAAACGGTTGAGCAATATCTCTTGATGCTGACGGTGGTTGACGGTCGTAGCCCGCTGACCATCGCCGGTTATGAATCAGATCTCGGGTCGCTACTGGAATCTCTCGGCAGCGAAGAGGCTTTGCTGATGGCATCAGGGGCCACGCTCGATACCTATTTTGCACAGATGCGGACATTGGGGAGAAAGCCATCGACCGTTGCGAGGGCAATGAGCGCCTGTCGAGGTTTCTATCGCTTCTTGGTAGACGAAGGTCTTCTTGAGGTCGACCCATCTTCTCGACTGCCAGTCCCCGGTCGCGCACAGTCCCTTCCTAGGGCACTTCCTGAAGACCTCATCAACGATCTAATTGGAGGGATATCAGGGAGTTCGCCCCTAGATATTCGCGATCGACTCATTATTGAATTTCTCTACGGGACTGGTGCACGGGTGACCGAAATGTTGGATGCAGAAGTCCAAGACGTCGATCTTGATGAAATGTTGATACGACTTATGGGAAAGGGATCGAAGCAGCGCATAGTTCCCATCGGCAGAAAGCTGAGCGAGTCGTTGCGAGAGTATCTGGGTCCCAGCGGCCGTCAGCTACTTGTTTCTGGCAATTCGAAGTCCCGTCTTCTTCTTAACCATCGAGGGGGCCATCTCTCTCGACATGGTGTTAATGAGATGCTGCTGAGGAGGGCCAGAATCAGCGGTTTGCCGACAGCCGGACTGCACGCGCACGCCTTCAGACATAGTTGCGCCACGCACATGATCGCGCACGGTGCTGATATTCGGGTCGTTCAGGAGCTGCTTGGGCATAGTTCAATAGCGACGACACAGCGCTACACGGCCGTAGCTCTAACGACACTCCGCACGGCCTACGAGATGGCCCACCCGAGAGCCTCCCACTTGTCGTAAGTTGTAAAGATGAGCGAGACGGTCATTATCTACATCATCAGTGCGGTGATTGCGGTGTGCTTTCATGAGGCCGCCCACGGTTACGTTGCCAACTTCTTCGGCGATCCAACCGCTAAAAACGCCGGAAGATTGACGTTGAACCCGGTACGCCACATCGACCCCTTCGGAACCGTCCTGTTACCGCTGATACTCATTATCGCGGGATTACCCGTTTTTGGCTATGCCAAGCCGGTGCCGGTCAACGTCAATCGATTGCGGAGTCCGCGGAACCAAGCAGTTTTGGTATCTCTCGCGGGGCCCGGACTTAATTTGGCCTTTGCGGTACTTGCAATCGTGGTCTGTCGACTAAGTGGTGCCACATTCGATACATTCTCGGGAACGATTGTTGCCGACAGCTCACTTTCGCTAGACATTGCGCAGACGTTTGGACTCTTCGGTCTGGTGAACGTACTCTTGGCGGCCTTCAATCTCTTGCCAATTCCCCCATTGGACGGCAGTGCACTCGTAGAGCGACTGGTTCCTCAGCGGTACATTGGCAGTTATTACGCATTACGACAATCGGCCATGCCATTTCTGTTTGGCTTTCTACTCCTAAACGGCCTCTTCTTTCATCTGGGTAGCGGAATGCTCGACTCCCTGCTTGACGCGTTCTCACGCCTGGCGTTTAAGAGTTAGGAAAGTAGGCCCATAGCGGCGGCTGCCTTGTGATAGGTCTTAGCCGCTAATGGTTCTGCCTTTTCCGCGCCGACCTTTGCCAGCCTTGAAAGTTCAGCCGGGTCGCGCAATAAATCTTCGTAACGAGCCTTAATAGGGGCGAGCGTCGCCACTAAAGCCTCCGACAGATCACTCTTGAGGTCCCCATAACGCTCGTAGTTCTCTGCGATGTCAGATGGCGTGCGATTCGTGATCGCGCCAAAGATGTCCAAGAGATTTGAAAGACCAGGCTTGGTTGCCCAATCGTAACGAACCTCGTTGTCAGTATCGGTCACAGCGCGTTTGATCTTCTTGGAAATTTCCGTTTCAGTATCAAAGAGATCAATAGATCCCTGCGGACTACTGATCGATTTCGACATCTTTCGGCTTGGCTCCTGAAGATCCATCACTCGCGCTCCGTATTGCGGAACCATACCCTCGGGCACCACAAAGGTCTCCCCGTAACGGTGGTTGAAGCGCTCAGCAATCTCACGAGCCAGTTCGAGGTGCTGTCGTTGATCGTCGCCCACGGGGACGTGCGTTGTTTGGTACAAGAGAATGTCAGCGGCCATCAGCACGGGGTATGTAAGAAGACCGACTCGGTAGGCACCTTGCCGCTCGGCTTTCTCTTTGAATTGCGTCATTCGCTTGAGTTCTCCGTATGACGCGACGCATTCAAGGAGCCAATTCAACTGGGAGTGCCAAGGAACTTGGCTCTGAACAAATAATGTGCACTTCTCCTGATCAATGCCACAGGCCAACAGAGCGGCAAAGAGCTGCCGGGTATTGGCATTGAGGGTGGCGGGGTCAATCTCACCAGTAAGCGAATGAAGGTCGACCACGCAGTAAAGGGAGTCGTCGTTCTGATTTGCTACCCAGTTCCGGATTGCGCCCAAATAGTTGCCGAGATGTGGGGTGCCGGTTGGCTGAATCCCAGACAGAATGCGCATAGGTCAATCGTACTAATGCCATGGGTGCACACAGCGCAAGGACCTGAGAAATTGAGTAATCTTGCCTCGTGACTTTCGTCGTGACGACGCCGTCATTTACCGGCCCAATCGAACTCCTTCTCCAGCTCATCAGCACAAGAGAGAAGGACATTCTCGACGTGCCCCTCGGTCCAATTGTCGATGAGTTCGTGCTCGCATTGCGCGACGCTGCCCGTTCTATCGATGTCGAGGAACTCTCGGAGTTCCTTCTGGTGGCTGCAATCTTGCTTGAGATGAAGAGTCACGCCCTCCTTCCCGGAAAAGCGGAGTCCGATCCTGACGAGGAGTTCATTGGTTGGGAGGAACGAGACGTGCTGCTGGCACGGCTGCTCGAACTAAGAACGTACTCGGGCGCCTCTGACTCATTTGTCGCTCTCTTTGAGCGTGCAGCACGCAGTTACCCGCGTCTCGCAGGTTTGAACGAGGGCTTTGACGTTACGCCTCCAGATCTTCTTCAGGGTGTTACGCCCGAATCTCTGGCGATTGCCTACCTCAAGGGCATCGAAGAAAAGCCGGTGCCTGTAGTCCGGCTCCATCACGTCACCGTCGACGCAGTGACCGTTGCCGAGACTGTGGCCTCGCTCGCACAGCGCTTGCCGTCGCTAGGGCGAATCACTTTTCGAGATCTCGTTATTGGGCTCGATGCCCGCATCGAGATCATTGTCCATTTTCTCGCACTCTTAGAGCTTTGCAAACTGGGTCGAATTGAGCTAGGTCAGGGTGAAACCTTTGGTGAGGTAGAGATCGAATGGGTGGGCGACGATAGTCGACTGGAAATTGGGATGGTGGATACCTATGAGGGATAGTGGATCACTCGAGCAACAGCTAGAGGCAATGCTCACGGTTGCTCTAGAACCGATTACCGCAGCAGAGCTTGCTGACGTTCTTGCCGTCGAAACTGAAACCGTGACGACCACACTCAGGAAGTTGCAATCTGAGTTCGCGGATCAAAAGCGAGGATTCAGCTTCGTGGAGTTGGCCAGCGGCTGGACAATGCAGAGTTCCTCCGAAGTTGCCGACGCCGTAGCTCGCTTTGCCAACCGTGACGTCTCGCACCGTCTAAGTGCCGCTGCGCTTGAGACGCTGGCAATCATTGCCTACCGACAACCAATCTCCAGAGTGCAGATCTCGGCACTTCGAGGGGTCAATGTCGATGGCGTTTCACGACTACTAGAGCAACGTGGTTACATCGAAGTGGTTGGTAAGGCCGACGGCCCCGGACAGCCGGTCCTGTATGGCACAACGGAGACATTTTTGGATCGGATGGGATTGGCTTCCATCGATATGCTTCCGCCGATCGAGAACTTCCTACCACCGGTGAGTTTGGCCCACGAATTTGCCGAAGAGATGAACCCCACTGTTCAGATTGAAGAAGGTAGTTCCGAGTGACCGAAGGGGAGCGACTGCAAAAGGCTCTTGCCCGCGCAGGACTCGGTTCGAGGCGGATGGCGGAAATCCTCATAGAAGCTGGTCGCGTAACGATTGACGGGCGTGTAGCCGAGCTCGGTAATCGTGTCGATGCGGACACGCAAGAGATTCGCGTAGATGGGAAATTGGTGCCCGCTGCGCCCAGTGCGGTCTATTTTCTCTTGAATAAGCCAATCGGCGTCATCACAACAGCAGATGATCCGCATGGGCGTCCAACGGTTGTTGAAATGATTAATACTGAAGTGCGCATCTTCCCGGTTGGTCGCCTCGATATGACCACTGAGGGCCTTCTAATTCTGACTAATGACGGAAGACTTGCCCATCTCTTGACACACCCCTCGGTTGGCATCGAAAAGGAGTATCTGGTGCGAGTCGAAGGCGATCCATCACCTTCCGCTATACGGCGCCTTCGAGAGGGTATCGACCTTGAGGACGGGCGAACAGCTCCCGCACAAGTAAGTCGCGTGAGCGACGGCGTGCTGCGAATTGTCATTCACGAGGGTAAGAATCGTCAGGTACGGCGTATGTGTGAAGCGATCGGACATGATGTCATTCGTCTCGTTCGAACGCGAATTGGGCCGATTCACGACGCCAAGTTGACTCCTGGCGCTTCACGTACCCTTTCGGTGGGTGAGGTTCGAAAATTGATGGATGCTGTCGGGGTTGCATCACCCTCAGAAAGTACGATTGACTCATGAGCATGCGTGTTGTTGCCCTTAGAGGTGCCACGACGGTGGAGACCGACACCGAATCGGCGATTTTCCCACGAGTCCAAGAGATGCTTACGGTACTTATGGAGCGAAACCAGTTGGCCCACGACGACATTATTAGTGCGTTTTTTACAGCCACCCCTGACCTCACTTCGGTATTTCCTGCGACTGCTTCGAGAGCAATCGGCTTTGGGGATATTCCTCTTATCTGTGCATCTGAAATCGCAGTCGAGGGGGCCACGGCAAAGTGTGTCCGTGTGATGCTGCATGCCTATTCACCACTTGGCAAGAATGAGATTCGGCACGTCTACCTCCATGGTGCCCAAGGGCTTCGTGATGACCTCCCAGGCTGATCGACACGCTCACATAGTTGGCTTGGGTCTTATCGGCGGCTCAGCGGCTCTAGCCCTGCAGAGTCAGGGCTGGTTGACGACGGGCAGTGACATAAATCCCGAGACGGAGCTGCGAGCCCTGGAACTCGGTGTAATAAGTGGAACCACCGCTAGCCCCGCAACATCTTTGATATTTATCTGCACGCCGGCCGGTCACGTGGTGAAGGTTGCCCAAGAATTGCTCTCGCAGTTCAACTCATCTGACCTCGTCGTCACCGATGTCGCGGGGGTTAAAGGCTCGATCTCAACTCAGATCATTGATCCGCGTTTCATTGGTGGACACCCCATGGCCGGGTCGGAGATGCGTGGTGTCGAAGGTTCTCGCGCGAATCTCTTCACGGGCTGCACATGGGTCCTGACGCCTTCGGCCACAACCTCTCCCGATAACTACGCGAAGCTTCACGGAGTACTCAGGGGAATGGGAGCATCCGTAATGGCCCTCGAGGCCAATGACCATGATCGCATGGTGGCCATGGCGAGCCACGTACCCCACCTTGTAGCTGGGGCGCTCATGAATGAGGCGAGTCAAATGGCTCAGTCTGACGGCGCGCTTCTCCGCTTGGCCGCTGGTGGCTTTAGGGATATGACGAGAATTAGCGCCGGTGATCCTGTCATATGGCCCGACATTCTCTTCGAGAACGAAACGGCCGTGCTGGCCGGACTAAATCGACTTCAGAGCCGTATCGCCGACATTACCAACCTGGTGCGTGAAAAGAATAGAGAGGCCCTGCTCGCAAGCTTGAGCTCGGCTGCCGAGGCTCGCCGGAGGCTCCCAGGCAGCGCCACTCTTTCAGAGAACTTGGTCGAGATTCGGATTCCCGTGCCTGACCGACCAGGCGTTCTTGCCGAGATTACGACTTTGGCGAGCGAGTTGCAGATCAATATTTTCGATATTGAGATTGCACACAGCGTCGAAGGTTCACCTGGTGTTCTACTGCTTTCACTAGAGGGAAAGCAAGCATCGGTCCTACTGGAGGCTCTTGGTTTGCGCGGATTTTCGGCTGGGGTTGGCGCACTGTGACGTCCCGCAAGGTTCCTGCTTCTGATTCGTTTACGCGCGTTATCACCACGCCTGGCGATAAGAGTATTTCTCACCGCGCCTTGATGTTGGCAGCAATGGCTGAAGGCACTTCCACAATTCGAGGACTGTCGAACGGAGAGGATGTAGCGCGAACTGCGACAATCATGAGGCAGCTCGGGGCGGTTATCGAGTCTGGATCGAATGAAGTGAAGGTCACCGGACCGACAGCGGGTTTGCGCGCTACGGACGAGGTGCTCTACTGCGGGAATTCGGGCACAACCATCCGACTACTCCTAGGGATCTTGAGTGGGATCGAAGGGAATCACAAGATTTCAGGCGATGCTTCCCTCTCACGCCGACCTATGGATCGGGTGATTAGGCCACTCGGTTTGATGGGAGTGAGTATCTTCGGACAAGGGGTTACGTCGACGCCACCGCTTGAGATGGTTGGCGTTACGACAACGACAGCAATTTCCTACTCCATGCCCAAGGCGAGTGCTCAGGTTAAATCCGCCCTGCTCCTAGCGGGCCTCTACGGCGATGGCGCAACCACCGTTTGCGAGGACATCCGCACAAGAGCAAATACCGAGGAGATGCTCGAGTACGCCGGAGTGGCGGTATTGACAATCGATGACGGTGCTGGGCGTCGTGTTACCGTTACGCCCGGACGCCCTCAAGCGCGTCAATGGATTATTCCAGGAGACCCCTCACAGGCGGCATTCTTTGTTGTGGCGGGTCTAATTCATAGTCGTGGTGACGTGCGAATCAACGATATTTACGACGGCGACGAACGACTTGGCTACCTGAACGTTTTAACTCGCATGGGCGCCACCATCGTAAAGACGCAGACCGATGTTGGTTTGCAACTTGCAGTACGCCACAGCCACCTACGCGGTACCACCATTCAAAGCAGCGAGATTCCCTCGGTTGACGAGGTACCCGCACTAGTGGTTGCGGCTTGCGCCGCCGAGGGTGCTACTCGTTTTGTTGATATGTCCGAGCTCCGCATCAAAGAGTCAGACCGTTTTACGGAGTCCGTCCGTCTAGCGGAGTCACTTGGCGCAAGCGTGGTCGTCGATGGAGACAGCTTCACGGTCACGGGCATGGGAGCTGCTTCAGCATTCAATACTTTTGAATTTGATGCACCGGATGACCATCGGATGGCGATGGCCTCTTCCGTGGCGGCTTATTGCGGCCAAGGCGCCGTGATCCACGGGGCTGAGTCCGTCGAGACTTCGTTTCCTGGATTTTTCGACATTCTGATGGGGCTGCAATGACATTCACTCGTGTTGTAGCTATCGACGGTCCGGCGGGCTCTGGTAAGTCGACAATCGCCAAAATGCTCGCCGAGAGACTGGCTTGGTCATTTCTTGACACTGGCGCTATGTACCGTGCGGTTACCGCCCTTGCTCTGCGAAAGAGCATAGATCCCCACGACTCGACGACCATCGCTGCGCTTGCCTCTGAGGCTGTTATTGAAACGATTCCATCAGTGCTTATAAATGGTCTCGACGTTAGCGTTGAGATTCGTGAGCCTGAAGTTAATCACGCCGTGTCAATAGTGGCCGCTAATCCTGAGGTGCGCGCCGCCATGGTTTCTCGACAACGTGAATGGTCGAGTCGACAGCCGTCCGGAACCGTAGTCGAAGGTCGCGATATTGGCACTGTTGTGTTTCCCGATGCCATGCTGAAGGTATTTCTCACCGCCTCACCAGAAGAGCGAGCTCGACGTCGAGGTGACGAGAGCGCACAGTCGATTCAGCGCCGAGACGAAATTGATTCCACGCGGGACCATTCACCCCTGCGACCCGACGACTCGGCCGTAGTCATCGACACCACGAACAAAGATATTGATTCCGTCATCGAGGAGATAGTTGCATGTCTGAATCTTCATTGAACCTGCAGGTCAAAAAGACTATTGGTTATCGTGTCGTAAGGCTCATTGTTGTGTCGGTCTGGTGGGCAATGTTCCGGCCGCGGGTGGTGGGAGCTGAGAATATTCCGGCCAGCGGACCCGTGGTTCTCGCGCCGATACACCGATCAAACATTGATTTTGCGTTTCTAGTATTTGCTACCGACCGCAAGACGTTTTTCATGGGCAAAGACTCACTCTGGAAGATTCGGCCGATCGGAAGGCTCATCTCACTAATGGGTGCATTCCCAGTAAAGAGGGGGACTGCAGATCGCGAGTCCCTGAAGCATGCTCAGGAAGTGCTCAATGAGGGCCAAGCCCTCGTCTTGTTCCCCGAGGGAACCCGTCAAGAGGGCGACGAAGTTGGTCCGCTCTTCGAGGGTGCGATGTTTATTGCCAGTCGAGCTGGCGCTCCAGTTATTCCCGTCGGACTCGGAAATACCGAAAGGGCGATGCGCAAGGGTGCCAAATTCCCTCGCCCGGTTCGGACCACTGTCGTTATCGGAACACCCATCCTCGCTCCAACGAGCGAGTCTCGCGTTACTCGTTCTGAGTTAACCGCCGCCACAGAGATGCTGCGTAATGGTCTGCAGGAGTCCTACGACCGCGCGAGAGCACTACTGAATTAGCGTTCGCGCCACCACGTCTTGAACACAACGCGAGCGTAACGAAAGCCAAACAACCAGTTACTGCCCTTTTTGGTGGTGCCGGATTGACGGGGATGCCAGACAGTCGGTACTTCGGTAACTCGCCAACCTCGTTTGAGGGAAGTAATTAGGAGCTCTGACGTTTGGTACTGCTCTTGCTCTAACCGATCAATGACATCAGCCAGCATTGATACACGTAGGCCACGGTATCCAGTTGACGTATCTGTGAGACGCTGGCGGGTCATTACGTTGACAATGAAACTGAAGACTCGCACGCCGACAGCACGGAAGTGATTTTCAGTCGTATCGACACCGAGACGACGTGACGCAAGCACAAAATCGCTGCGATCTTCGACGATATCTCGGATCAACTCCGGAAGCTCTACCGGATCGTTCTGGCCGTCTGCGTCCAGGGTGACGATGTACTTCGCGCCTCTTTCGATACAGAATCGATAGCCCACCTGAAGAGCAACACCGTGGCCCAGATTCACCGGAAACTCAATCACGATGACATCAGGGAAACTGCGACAAATCTCTGCTGTCCGGTCATCACCACCATCGACAACGACAATCGTGGTGTACGGTTCGCCCAACACGGTTGAAGGCATCTTTTCCAGAACAGGGCCGATGTTGCCTTCCTCTTCATAGGCCGCGATTAGAGCCACGAAGGGGAGTGGGCGAAATCCTGGGTGATCCGCCTCAAGTCGGTCAAGAGCTTGACTGACCGCGTACTGCTTCATCAAGTTGTAACGACGCTTCTCAAGATCTATCAACTTCGACGCCACAATATTCCTTTAAATGCTTCGGGGCTTACTGAAAACACGACGAACCATCGGTTCAAAGTGCTCGAGTGGCCGGGAGATGAATTCTGGGTCAAAACTCGTCTGATCCCAATCGTCAGCAAACTTTTGCGCCAACTCGTACCACGACTTGCCGACGTGATTGCGACGCAGGTCAGGATCCATACCAAGGTGGGAGTAGTAGTGCTTGCCCTGGAAATCTTGATGTGCGCAAATCATCCAGTACACGTCTTCGCGGACGTACGGGCGCAAAATCTCGGCGGCAATCTTTGGATGGTTGGCTACGGAGATAATCTTCCCGATGTCGTGACAGAGCGATGCCACGATTACCTCTTCGTCCATCCCGGCGTCCTCTGCACGAGTGGCCGTCTGGACGGCGTGTTCGAGCTGATTTACGGCAAAGCCGTCAGTGACTGTGGCGAGGTCCGCGAGCATCGACAAGACCCGCTCGGCCACTCGAGGTTGAGCCGCAACTGTCACTTCAGCGATGTGCATCCACTGTTCGCGTGTTGATTCATCCATCCGGGCGAAAGTTGTCATCGGGATATTGTGGCACCTGTCAGGCTCCCAAGAGAACCTATGAACCCAGTTATCGTGCCAGTACGGTTGCGGCTGAGAACTCCCTGTCGCGACTCGCAACGTCATCTTGCGGTAGGGAGCCCTTAAAACTAAGGGAAATCAAAGACTCGAGTGAACGAAGGAGTTCTCGGAGCTCTGGTGGTGGGGGGAAGTACTCATCTTCAATCGTAACGGGATTGACATAAACACCCTCGCGGGCGTTCAGTCTTTCCAGTACCTCATTCACCAAAGACTCAGGCGCTGAAGCACCGGCCGTTACACCGACCACACCAACTAGGTCATCAGGAAGTTCTGTTGCAGCGTTGACTCTAAAGACATTCTCGCAGCCAACCGTTGTCGCCACCTTGGTTAGGGCCACCGTGTTCGATGAATTCGCAGAACCAATAACCACCACTGCATCGGCAGTCGCTGCAATCTCCCGGAGGGCCGCCTGACGATTCGTGGTTGCAAAACAGAGATCTGAGCGATTTGGAAGCCAAAGGTCAGGAATCTGCGCAATTGCGTAGTCGCGGAGGTCCTGCCATTCGTCCAAAGACAACGTTGTCTGGCTTAGGAGAGCGAACGGGCCTTCCATCTGTGCAACCGCATCAATATCCGCCTCATTTTGAATGAGATGGACAGACTCGGGGGCAACCGCCATCGTGCCAACGGCCTCTTCGTGGCCTTCATGGCCCACATAAAGGACGGTGTAGCCCTTCCTGGAGCGAACCTTTAGCTCATGGTGAACCTTCGTTACGAGAGGGCAAACGGCGTCAATCACAGTGCCGCCATTGGCCTGGGCACTCGCAATCACCGACGGCGGGGAGCCGTGTGCACTCAACATCAGTGGTGCTCCATTCGGAACCTCCGCCACGTCGTCGACGAAGACAACTCCCAGGCTCTTGAAGTGGTCCACGACGTATTGGTTGTGCACAATCTCGTGGTAGCAGTAGACGGGAGGCATGAATACTTTGGTCATCCAGTCCAACGCCTTGATCGCCTTCTCAACGCCAGCACAGAAGCCCCGAGGGGAAGCAAGGAGGACCTTGTCGACGTTCATGAATCCAGCCTAACGAGATAGGGCCGTCCATCGGGACCTAGAGTTTGAGGGTGTCGGGCGCCGTAGTTTCCTCTGTTTCTCCCACGTCGCCTGCGGCGGCGGTGGGATTACTCGTTGGCGACACAATCACATCCATCAACGGTGTTCCTCCGACAGACGTAATTGAATACCAGCGCTTAACGGATGGTGACAATGTTGTGCTTCTCGTCCAGCGCGAGGGGGAGGAGATCCTCCGACGATTGACGGTTATCAAAGATACCGGCCAGCCTCTCGGAATCACCGTTGAGAGCGCAGTCTTTGATCGCATTCGTACCTGTGACAACCATTGCAGCTTCTGCTTCATTTATCAGCTGCCAAACGGCATGAGGCGGAGTCTGTACATCAAAGATGATGACTACCGCCTCTCCTTCCTCTACGGCAACTACACGACAATGACACGGTTCACCGAGTTCGATTTGGAGCGAGTGGTCGACGAGGGACTGTCACCGCTCTACGTTTCAATTCACACAACAAATCCCGAGTTGCGTGCCGACATGCTCCGGAATCCTCGCGGTGCGACCTCGCTTCGCTGGCTGGGAGCATTGTTGGATCTCGGCATTGCGGTGCATGGTCAAGTGGTGCTTTGTCCTGACGTCAATGACGGCGAACACCTCGAAGAGACACTTGCTGATGTTCTTACCAAATACGCCAACCTAAGAACGCTCAGCGTTGTACCGGTGGGAGTCTCAATATTTTCAACTGAAGAATCAATGCGGCCAATGACTCGCGATGAAGCGTTACGGACTATCAAGACAGTCGAACGATGGGCCAATGTTGCTATCGCCGTGGTTGGTCGTCCACTTTTCTACGCAAGTGACGAGCTGTATTTGATCGCAGGGTTATCGGCACCCTCGGTGAATGATGAGGACATTGTGGACCTAATCGAAAACGGAGTCGGCCTATCGGCAACGTTTACCGATAGTTTCGCCAACCGCACACCGATGAACTCATTAGGGACCGGCTTTTTCCAGAGCGTCGACGGTGCGCCGGCGCTCGGATATCGCGCGCCACGTATCAAAGGAGATTTGCCTTCAAACGGAACCTCTCAAGAGCAACTGTGCATCCTCACCGGCGAGTACGGCGCACAAGTGCTTGCTTCAGTGATCTCGGACAACGACATCGAAATTCGCGCAGTCCGTAATGACTACTTTGGCGGAAACATCAAGGTTGCGGGCCTAATGACTGGTGCTGACATTTCGCGCACGATGCTCGAGAGCAGCCTCTCCGGAGTTCGTTTCGTGTTACCGGACGTGTGCTTATCTGAGGGACGATTCTTGGATGGGATGACGCCCGCCGAATTGCCCGCTTTCGTCGATATAGTCCCAACGAGTGGGGTCGCACTTCGCGAGTATCTTGATACGTGGCGATCTGACAGGAGCAAGCGTCCATGAAGCCACAGGTAGTTATTGTGGGGCGCCCCAATGTCGGGAAGTCCTCACTCGTTAATCGCCTCGCCGGTCGGCGGGTTGCTGTCGTTGAGGAGCATCGTGGCGTAACGCGCGATCGCAAGACCTTTGAGGTGGAATGGACTGGCTCGAAATTCGACGTTGTTGACACCGGTGGGTGGCTCCAATCAGGCGACGAGTTGGAGGCGAAGGTCTCGCAGCAGGCAGTGGCCGCTCTGGACCAGGCTGCTCTAATTTTGTTAGTTGTGGACGCCGCGGTTGGGATGACCGACGAGGATCAATCCGCGGCTAGATGGGTCTTGCGAACCGGACGTCCAGCAATGCTCATTGCCAACAAGGTCGACGACAACTCCCAAGAGGCGTTGATTTGGGAATTCATTGGCCTGGGCATGGGAGAGCCGTTCCCCGTCAGTGCGCTCCATGGACGTGGCTCTGGGGATCTGCTCGACCGACTCGTAGAGCATCTCAATCAGTACGAATCCGAAGCGAAAATGGTCGACGTTGATGACGAGCCAATCGATGAGGAGTCTCTGCGGGTTGCCATAGTTGGTCGCCCGAATGTTGGAAAATCAACACTGTTTAACCGTCTTATCGGCGAAGAGCGTTCTGTGGTTCACGACATGCCGGGAACGACCAGGGACGCTGTCGACACCGTGGTCGATACGCCACATGGTCGAATCCGCTACATCGATACGGCTGGAATGCGGAAGAAAGCCCGCACTGAAGCTGGACTGGAAACCTACGCAGTCCTCCGAAGCCTTGAGGCACTAGACCGCGCCGATATTGCGGTGCTGGTTATCGACGCCACACAAGGCGCCACTGGGCAGGACCAACGTTTGGCTGAGCGAATCTCTGCTGCGGGATGTCCGGCTGTAGTTGTCCTAAATAAGTGGGAACTCCTTGACGCCGAACAGCGCCTTGAGTGTGTGGCCACCGTGGCGGACAAACTCGCGTTCCTCGGTGATGCTCCAGTCCTTAAGGCCTCCGCACTAACCGGCAAGGGCGTACATAAGCTCCTTCCCGCGTTGACTGATAGCGCTGCCTCGTATGAGAAGCGGGTACCAACTGGAGCCTTGAACCGCGCGATCCGAGATATTCAGATGAAGCAACATGCACCATCTGGTCGGATCCGGTATGCAGTGCAAGGTGCAGTGGAGCCACCGACCTTTACGCTCTTCTGCTCGGGACGCCTACCGCAAACGTATTTGCGTTACGTTGAGCGCTCGCTTCGAGAGCGTTTCGAATTCGGTAGCACACCTCTGCGCATTCGAGTACGAGTTGACTAATCGTGAATTGGTGCGAGGCCTGCGAAAGACCTGAAGAATCAGAATCGTGCACCCAGTGCGGTCGCAACGTTGCTCCTGCTGAGCGCGCTCCGATACCGTGGCGCTGGAGACTGTTCCTTGTGGCTACCGTGGTCTATGTAATTTGGCGAATCTACCAATTGGTAAATTGGCTGATCTGAGGAGTGACTATGGCTATTTACGCGCTCGGTGA
>Ga0114975_10001032_pt1 | contig 20253 bp, 12 predicted proteins | sample S_130626_EF_Meta_FD_87031 | JGI IMG/M metagenome (GOLD analysis project Ga0114975, IMG submission 87031) | Freshwater microbial communities from Lake Simoncouche, Canada to study carbon cycling - S_130626_EF_MetaG | ecosystem: Environmental > Aquatic > Freshwater > Lake | place: Lake...
TGGTGTAATTGTATTAGTAGGTGTTATGGTTTGAGTTGGCGTTTCTGATGGTGTAATTGTATTAGTAGGTGTTATGGTGTTAGTAGGTGTTATAGTTTGAGTTGGTGTTTCTGATGGTGTAATGGTATTGGTAGGCGTAATTGTGTTAGTTGGAGTTATCGTTTGAGTTGGAGTTATTGTATTGGTTGGAGTTTCTGATGGTGTGATTGTGTTAGTTGGAGTTATTGTATTGGTAGGTGTTTTTGTTGGTGTAATTGTGTTAGTTGGAGTTATTGTGTTAGTAGGTGTTATAGTAGGTATAACGTCTATTGTTTTCGTAATTGAAGATGTAACTGTATTTGTTGGGGTTATTGTTGCACTTGGAGTTGGTGATGCGTTTACATCTGTTATAGATGATGATGGTGTTGGTGAAGATACTAATCCCAAAGAATTACCTTTAAAATAAATATTATTATTATTTAACAACCTAAAATTAGTATTGTTAAATGTTGTGTATACCTTGTAAGTACCTTGTGGAATTGTTGACCCCGTGTATTGAACACTCATATTGCTATACACAGAATTAATTCCAACTGGTGTTAGTGAATTAGAATCACCATAATCATTAACGCCAATATTAGTAATAACCTCATTATTTGTCGCTGTTGTAGAAATGACCCAAGTAAACCAAGAATAACCACTAACCAAATCTGCTGGAACTTCATGTGTCTTAAACAAATATGCTTGAATTAAATTACCATAAGAATCAACGCCACCACTTGTTCTACTTATGGTTGAACTTCTTACTGATGGTGCATTACCACCCCAACCAGAGAATGATAGATATGAATTTAACTGATTTGAGAAGACATTTTGGTTTATTGATGGCGCAATACCATTTGCAAAACCTCTAAATGCAGAACTCCTTGATTGCATCCAGCCATTGAATTGTATATTTAAATTGATTGGTTCAATAAATAAATAAGCAGATAATATAGGTAATGATGGCGTTATAGATGGTGTATTGGTTGGTGTTTTTGTTGGCGTAACGGTTCTTGTTATTGATATGGTTGGTGTTTTTGTTGGTGTAACGGTTCTTGTTAATGATATGGTTGGTGTTATTGATGGTGTTATAGATGTTGTTGCTGTTTTTGTTGGTGTCGGTGTTGGTGGTAAGCCTGATGTCAATGTAGGTGTTGGCGTTATTGTTGGTGTTCTTGTAACACATGGTGTAGATGGTATTGTTGCTGATGGCGTTGGACAATCCAAACTATATTGAACCCCAGCTGATAATTGATTTCTAGTTATATTTGTATATATTGGTGTTGAATTAATTGTACCAATATAAATATTGAATGGCCCCTCTGATGTTGATAAATTATTTAATCTTAATAGGAAAGTTGTACAACCACTTGTATTAATAGTCTGCCCATATGATGAGCCACATACTGGATCCTGATTAGATATTATAAACTTATATGTACCCATAAACTCAACAACTAATTATCTTGAAAGTGTCATTACCATATATATCTTGAATTGTAATAATTAGAGTTGATTCACCATTAAAAATGCTTGGAATTTCTATAGCCAATGAATAACAGAATTGATATATTGTTGTGATATATGTTTTATTATTACCATTTCCATCTGAAATGTAAATATATAAAGGAAAAGGACCAACCAAATCAGTTATTGTTACTATATTCATGTTACAATTGATATATCAACAATCAAATCACAATTAAAATTGCAATTTAATTTTCTCTCAATAGCCTCATTTAATGAATCTATTATTTTTATGGTTACTTGTGGCGCAGTTGCAAAAACCAAAGGAAGATTATATTCAGTTGTTCCACTTAAATATGAATTTACTTGACCCAGATACGTTTCATTACCCCCATATACATCAGATATGTAAATCTTCAAAGGGTACGACCCAACCAAATTTGATAAAACAATTTTTGTCATGATGTGCAAATAATATCATATGTTATTTTTAATCTTATTGTTAAAACTTGTGATAATATTTGTTGATTATTAGGTTCAGCTATAATTTTAACTTTATTTGTGAACAAGTCATATTCAACACTTTCAACACCAGGCACATCGCTAATAATTGATTTTAATACATCAGCATATTCAGAATCTAATGGAACTTTTGTCCTCGTATCACCAGTAAAGAACACCGTACTAGCACTATACATCATAGGATTCAAATCAATTATCAATTCATATATGGCAGTATTTAAGTAGCAAGATGTATTTCCCAAAGTTAAGTCGTTAAATCCATCATTTAAAATATCAAGTAATGAATTACTACTCATAGGTTGTACAACAAATTGTTCAGTATCAATTGTATAAGTCTGAGTGCTAGTGTATGCTTTAAAACATGAAACATTTGTTTGTTTTGTTAAACTACAACCATCTGAATCAACCAAGTTTAAACTATATGTCCCCCCACTTAAATTATAAACACTAATGGATTGTGGGTTATTAGGGATATTATTACTCCAGTTAAATGTAAATGGAGGGTTACCTTTTGATATGAAGGCGTTAATAGACCCATCATTACCACTTTCACAAGATATTGGATATAAATTAAATTCTATACCACTACTCTGGCTAATAGAAACTTGTTTTACTTGTTCGCAACCCAAGCTATCCACTACCCTTAATGAGTATTGCCCTACCGAAACATTATTAAATGTATATGCGGTTAAAATGGTGTCTATTATTGATAAATCATTTCCCAGATAAAAATCATACGGTGGTGTACCACCTGACGTTATAAGTGTTGATACTGATCCGTTTGAATCCCCGCAAGTTGTATTGGTAGTTGTATAACTTAAAGTAAATTTATTTTCTGTTATAATAGTTATTTCTTCAGTATAATTGCAACCTGTAGAATCAGAAACATAAGCAGTATATGTCCCCCCACTTAAACTTGAAAATGTGAAACTACTAGATGAAGATGTATTTGTAATTGTGTTCCCACTTGGCGTTATTAACCCAAATGTAAATGGACCAACACCACCATTAGTATTTATTGTAATATTACCCCCAGTATTTGAACAAGATGAATTAACTCCTATAATATCAACCGATGACATACCATTAACAGATGTCAACGTTATTAAACTCTCTACCTCACATAAGGCAGCATCGGTTATTTTTAATGTATACCCCCCAGATGTTAATCCAGTTGCAACAAATGTATTTTCGTATGAAATATCAGCAAAGCCACTATCTAATAAATAATAAAATGGCGCAGTACCCCCAGATATGGTAACACTAATACCCCCATTTGCATTAAAACAACTTGGTGGGGTATTAACTACTGAAACAATACCCATTTCACTAGCATCAAGAATTTCGATAGTTTTTGATTTTGAACAATTGTTACCATCAACAACCTCAACGGAATATAAACCAGAGGTTAGACCACTTACCGTATTCCCAGTTTGTGGAATACTCCAATAGTAACTATATGGTGGCGTTCCTGTTTCCCCTGTTATATATATCTTACCCGTTTCACCAGAAAAACAAGGTGAACTCTTAACAGCAAAGTAACCAAAATCAAAATCAATAGATTCTTTAATTATAAATGATTCAGTTTTTGCGGTACAACCCCCAATATCTTCAATATAAATATAGTATGTACCACCACTTAAATTATCGTAAATAATATTATTATTTGTAGCACCTTTGCTATACACCAATACCTTATTTTGTCTATATAAATAAGTATAAACAGATGAATTATAAGATGTTGTTGTTGCAGTAACAGATCCATTAGGTGTTCCACAAGTTGTATTTCTAACATTTACAATATTTCCACAAGATCCGCTTGATATTGGAATATTAATATAATATTCTGTATTAATAGGTAATGAAGAATCATTTATCCTTGCAGAATATGTGCTAGCACTTAGACTATTTACAATTATAGGTGAGGTTGTTAATGAAGCATTATAGGATCCTAATGGTGCGGAAAATTGAATAGAGTATGGTGGCGTTCCCCCAGATAAAGCCAAAGAAAATGCCCCAATATTAGTATTACCACAATCCCCCGTTAAACTTAAATTATAAGTAAATGCTGCCATTATTCACAAATTAATGTTACATCAACACTAATATTAAGTGTCATCTTTTTATTATCCGTATTTATTGTTGTACAAAATAAATCCGTTAAAGTTACTTGATTGTTTGTCGGAACTTGGTAATTAATATTATTACTAATTAATTCTGGTAAGATGTTCGTTAATGCACTATTCCAAATAGTTTCGGTTGGGGCATCAGTATTACCAAGACCACTATAAAAACTACTTCTGATTAATGTATTAGCCCCTAGTTTAAACTCTAAGAACCAAGTTGTTAATACTTTGTTATCATCACAAGTACCTAATGCCGTTTCTTTTGCATTCATTATATTAGTTCTTAATATATCAACAAACTTCTCATTAGGTATTGAAATTATTTCTGTTAAATTCTTTTGGCAAATACCATTAAAAATATCACTATTTATAATATCCTCTTTTGGTAATGCTAAATTTAATCCTCTAAAATTATTTACCACTGTTTTACTTTGAACGCAGTTTTGTAGGTTAAACCCAATGCCATTTAATGCAGATACAATTAGATTGCTATAATATATAGGCGTACCTTTTTCTTCAACATCTAATAAATAACTAAATTGACTCTTATCTGATAAACCCATAACCCCATTATACTTCCCAGAACCATCTCTAACAGCAATTAGTAAATTTTTAAAATCAGTAGATTTTTTTGTTTTAGTATCAATTCTAAAAATAATACTTGTATAATATGATTTACTAAGCGAAGCAACTTTAGACCTTAATTCAATAATGTCATTAGTATATACCGCATTTGGGGTATTATTTATATTAAATTGATTACTAACATATAAACTTGATTCATCTTGGAAAACAAGATTAATTACACTTTTAATTTCATTTGACGACCCTAATGTATCTAAAACATTAAATGTTCTGCCTCTAATTGTAGGTGAAGAAAAATCCCTTAATTTTACATTTTTTTCATATAGAGATAAATCATTATTATAATACTTTAAAAAACATTCTTTTAACGTTGTGTTTTTTAAATCAATAATTGATTGATAAGTATCATCCATATCGCCATATGATGTATACCAAATATTTATTTCAGTATATTGATTCAATACTTTCTTATTAGGTATTTCACCAACAACGCAACCCAATCTTCTTTTATACACATATTTCTGACGATGAAAAGGGGTATTCTCATACCTACCGCCTGTATTCCATATAGTTGTAGCTGGAATCATTTGTTCAACAATTTTAACCCAATACGGATTTATATTGTTAACATATTCAATTAAATTATTATAGGTATATTTGTTCGTTGCACCAGAAATTTGTTGCGCTTCAAGGTATTTCCAAAATATATATTGCAAAACAGGGTATCCCCCAGTCTTACCATCTGTAATATATAAGCGGTTTCTAACATTAATCATGTTCGATGAAAATGTTTGTAGAAACTCAAAAAACGTCTTTGTCTTAGGACTAGGAATTATTTTTGTACTATCTTTATTATCCCCACTAGGGTCATTTGGTGACCCAGCATTAGATAAATTTAACCCCTCTTGTGGTATAGGATAGTTGTTTTCAACAGACTTCAACCAAATATCATAAGAAATTGCTTGTGAGGGATTTATATATAAATCAATGTTTTTAACATTTAATAATAATCTTTCAGTATTTAAGAAATAATATGCGTTATAATCACCATCTAATGATTTTCTAGTTAACACATCAAGAACGTTCCAAGATTTCTTATTATCAATTGTCTTGGTTAAGCCAAAACCATCATCCATGTATGGAAACCTTCTGAATAAATCTAAATATTTTTGCCCATACGTGAAACCTTCAAATTCTGAACTATACGTTACAGTATCTCCGCTAACTACTCTCTTTGGTATTTCTAAACTCCTATGAGATGGGGTCAGTTCATACCAGCCTGCACCTTTTTGGAAATAAAAATCTGGATTGCTAACCTTTTTGGGGTAGCCAGTAGCAGTATCAACAGGATAATCATTTATATTATAATTAACTACAACAGAATCATTATTTGACGTAAAACCAGTAAATAATATACCCTCAATCGTATATGTTTGATTGGTGAAAATAGGATCAGAATCAATATAAAAACCCCCATCCAATTTTTCTATCGCATTATTAAATTTATTTAAATCTATTGGACCATCTGCCAAGTATATATGTTCATTAAATTGAATCATAGCATCTGGAATGCCAAATAACTTCATTAAAAATTCAATAGGTCTTCTTGTCCCCTTTGATTTAAATAAATAAAATGAATTTATTACTAAATTTCTATAAAAAGCATAATTCAATTCTAATGGTGTTTGAGTTCTACTATAAGCAGAATATACACCACTTTCATTCGTACCAAAAATTGAGTCAATTAATGACTTATCATATAAGAAATCAAAGTTATCCCCCCAGCCTAATGTTTTACTTAAATCAGACAATAATTGTGAAGGAATATCGTTTTTAGGTACATAGTTAATGGAGTTCATATAACCTAATGAATCAATAAATTTCTTTACCTCATCAAAACTACGACCATATATTTGTAAAACACTTTCAACTCTACGGTCATTCGTATCAAATTCTTTTAAAGAATCAGCAACAAAAAATCTCGATATTAAGTTGGTTTTAACCCCATCAAAATATTCAGAAATCTCTTGTAATTTATTTAAATAAGTATCAAAACTCTCGGATGATATATCTAAATTCCACCTGCCATCTAGTGGCCAATTTAAACTATAATTAACAATAACAAAACTACCATCGTCTTTCTCCTCTGGAACTTGTAAGTTCATAGTATAGACTGGATTTGTTAATGTATTTAACATGTATTGTTCAACCTCGTCAAAATCACTCTTCAGAACTAAGTTATATAAAAAATTGCTTGGTCTAATTACAAAAGGTGTTGTTGATTGGGCTACCTGAAAAATAAGAATATTAAATGGATCGCCAGATACCGTAATATTCAATACCCCACTCGTTAAACTATTCGTAGGATTTAATATAATTATTGGATATTGTTTGCCTTCAATATCTAAAACATAATCTTTATAGTATGTTGTTAAATCCCTAAACTTGCTAACACTAATTTCATTTGAAGTAATATTAATTGCAGCATTTTTTGTAAAATCCACACCAAATGGATTCTTTACTTTTAACACATCAATATCAAATGTTGTACTATCTAATTCATAAGAAATATTTGTCGCAGTATAACCAGTAACTAAATTATCATTATATAAATTAACATCAATTGATGCTGGAAAATAATTTATAATTTTAGTTATTGAAACTGAAAATCTTTTTGATAATGAACCGTATAATGAAAAATTAAAAACTTGTGATATATCATAATTTGGCACAACATTTAATTCATTAGCTATGCTTTCTCTTACATTTGATATATCACTAATACCTAAGTCCAAAAGATTTATTGGCTTATCAAATAAATTTGTATAAAAACTTGGCGATGTTTTTTCCGTTATACTTGGGGTAAACTGGAAATTCCCATAGGTTAACCCCCCACCTTGCACAAGCTGGTATCCAACTAAATTATCAAATACTCCAATTCCACTACCTGGACTTTTCTTAATATAAATTATTGGCATTATTCTATTATATTATCAAAGTTTTTACTTATATCAATATCACTACCTCGGTCTTCTCTAACCTCGTAAAGTAATTCATTAAATTGATTTCTAACTTCAAATAAATTATATTGTTTATATATGTTATTTTCACTATCATATATAGTGTATATTCCATCCTCAACAGATTTAGTCTGATTGCCAAATATCCCAACAGCTAATGTAGATATATCATGTTCAGCAATCTCAACCTCTAATGTAGTAGGATTAAAATATGTATTAGAAATAATAATGCTTTGCCCAGGCTGACCAATAAATGGTACTGCATTTGTCTTGTTAGATGGTGAGTTGCTTGGGGATAAAGTCAAAAATACTAAATTTGTATTATTCTCCACATATCTATATCTTATTGTTTTTTGCGATGTATTTGTTTCATTCGTAACAATAGGCTCACAAAAAAAAGATGATGTTACTATTCTAAAAAAATTAGGGACTTTTTGTCCATTATTTAAATACTCCACCCTATAACCAACTAATTCTTGGGCTTTCTCAAACTTATTTCTAAAATCATCTGGCACTTCATCTAAGTTAATAACTATACCTTTAACATTTGGTAATGCACTTAAAATTCCACAATCGCTTATTTTAGTTCTTATTTGCGCAGGTCTTAAATACAATGTATAAAACCCAATTGAAGTAAATTCGGCTGCTGGTAATGTTAAGTTATATAAACCCCCCAATAACTCTTGAGTGTTAACATCATCAAAATATGGTTTTAGTAACGTTGTTGCTGATAATTTTTTTTGAACAATAGTTTCCGTTTGGTCTCTTGATGGCGAATATATCATAATAATTTCAACATCCTCTGGACTAACATCACTAGGTCTAACTGTACCATATACTCCAATTGCCATAATATTATTTTTATTTTATAAATAGTTTATTTCTTTATTTATTTTCCAATTTGAAGAAGCCATATCCATAATTTTCTAAATCTTCTATTGTTTTTACCTCCCCAAGTCTAAGAACCTTCTCATACCCGGAAACTTTACCTCTCTCAATAAAAACATTAGAAAATATTTGTGGACTCGAAACTGATTTTAATAAAACCTCATCTTTTGTAATGCCACTCAAAGTAGTTGTACTTGTTGTTAAGCCACTAGTTTCAACATTAAATATTGTTAAACCATTAGGATAATCAACATAACTAATATTTTGTATGGTATATGCACTATATTCTGTTGACATACTATCAATTTGCCCTAATAATATATTGTCAATATATATTGGTTTTCCTACTGGGTAAGTATCTGTACCGTAGGATGCTAAATCCTTAATCTTTGAATAGGTATATCCACTTATTTGTGTTGGGGTAGTATTAACATAATCCTCTAAACTACCACTATCCCCGCTAAAAATATAATCATAACTTAATGGTGTACCCTTCCAAGGACCACCGCTGGGGATAAATTCAGCCGTACCATTCGGATTATCACTAACCTTTGTGGTGTCAAATGGTGCTATTACATTCTTTTTAATAATATTAGTTCCAAAATTATTTGTTTGGGTAATTACTATTGTATAGTATTCAACGCCCCCAGTTGAATAGGTATGATATATAGGATTCGTTGTCAAATTTTCAATCGTTCCATCGCCCCAATCTATAACATAATTAGCGTCTTTTGTGAAATTATTTAAATTGTTTGATGTATTCAATACAAGATATTCATATTCAGTTATTGCGCTAAACACAAAATTTAATACAGTTTCTTTTTGTAAAATAGCACCATCAAATTCTGAATAATATCCAAAATCAACGTAATTTTGTTTTAATAAAATAGGAATGTTAAATGATGAAATAATTGGTTGGTTATTAGTAGTCCCAGTTAAAACCTCGCTTACTGTTCTATACACACCAACTTCTTTACCATTATAATCAACATATTTGATTATTTGCGAAAAAGACTCTGGGGTTATTTTTATTTTATATAACATTATATTGAAACATATTCATACCATTTTATTGGGTTATTAACTAACCCCGCAACTAAATCTTCAACCTTCATATCAAAATATTCATATTTCTTAGCATCATAATCTAATTCTAATTTGTAATAAAAATCAAAAATAGAATTTAAATTATATTTATCTGCATCTAAACCCCCTTGGCAAACATTTGCCATTCTGGTGAAATTACCATCAGAACTATTAAAATAAGTCGCTGAAACATAAAAAGTATCAATATTTAAATAATTCTTATCTTTTAACCAATAGATAAAATAATTCTCACTATTAGATGTATAATCTAATGTATAGATTGGTGTCTTAACACTATTATTATTTTTATTACCATTCTCAAATGGAAAAATGGTTGACAAATATATTTTTTGCCCCTTCGCTATTGGTGAGTCATAAAAATCTAATTTAAAAAAAGAGTTTTTAAACTTGTTAGTATTAAAAATAATATCCTTCTCGAAAAAATCCCCATTTAGAAAACTAGGAATCCACTGCGAATTATCAGTAATTGTTGTTCCTGTGAAAAAATAAAACTCAAAATTTAATTGGTTACATTTTTCAATAGGTACACCAGAACCTTCCCTACATTTTTTGGGGGAAAATCTAGTCAATTCATAATCAATTTTATCTTTTGTAATAGTATCAATAATTGTTTCTTCGTATGAATCTATGCTATCTTGATGCCCAAGATAATCCCAATTAATCTCTATTGGTAGATTTATTAACAAGTCATTAACATTTGGTTTAATTAATTTATATTTATTCACACTCATCTATTATTGGTTTTTCATTTTCAGTTGATCCGCTAATTTTATTAGCGTAAGAATACCCCTCTTGGACTAATCTAAATATAAAATAATTAAAAGGATAATGTGTATTATTTATAAATGGGTAATTAATACCTTTTGTATTTTCATCAAAATACCCAATATCATATAAATCTCTCCATACAAATTCATTTGTTTGTTTTGAGAAAAAAGCATAACTTGGAATGTTATCTACCTCATCGACCGAACCCCTTTCTATATAATCAGAAAAAACCTTTACAACAATTTTATTATGGGGTTTATAATAATATCCATTTTTTTGATTGCCTATTTTAAATATACTAGGATTATGTGTTATTTTATGATGATATTCTGAAATAACTCTTTCCGTTTGTTCAAAACTATTCCATTCACAAAAATCACCATTCAATAAATCCCCATTTTTATAATTATTATTATAATAGAAATCAAGATTTTCTTTTGTATATGTTGACGTTGGTATATTGGTATTTGCCCCAGCGCCATCCCACCATCTATTAGGTGTCTTTGTTATGTTAAATTCCCAGCCTTCTTTTAACCCCGTATTATTATTTGGATTATTAAAGAATCCACTAATCCCTTTATTAACAATAGTGAAAAATAATTCAGTTATTGGTCTATTTTTATTATCGACCAAATTACCTAACTCAATGTCATCATCAATAGTAAAATTATATGAAGTATTTGAATTTCTCCTACCCAACTTTGTTTCTTCATCATAGAAAACCAAACTATAAGGCGAATCATAAATATTTTTTTCATACCCAGATTTAACAGCATTTATTTGGTCAACATTTTTTATTACTTTATGTCTCCTAATATAATATTTTGATTTGGTTTCTTCTAAATTATTTGGATTAATAACTCTTTTAAATGTACCAATGTAATCCTCTGGTATAATTGGGTTCAAAACATCAACAACCTCAATATTCAATATGTAAAATTCTGATTGAAACTTTTCATCACCTAATGAAGATATTTTTATAATATTCTCATCTCCATTTATTGTTAAACTTATATATTCAAATGCCGATAAGCCATGTTTAACTCCACACTTTAAGCGTATAAAATCCTTACCATTAGCCCTTATATATTTTGAAACAAAAGGTATTCCATCCGAAGAACTCCATGTCAAACTCTTATCATACAAATCTATTGATAATTCTTTATCTACCTCATCAAATGGATATGTATAATAATAAGACCAATTATACTTGTAAGCTATCGAAGTGTCATATATATCATACTCAACATTAGTAGGGGGTCTAAAGAAGTCAAAATCATAACTATTTAAATAGCCATATTTATTACTTATATCTAAATTACTAGTATATTCATAAAATAATGTATACCCTGAATAAGATGTTGTCCCAGTATATGAATTGTTATATATGAAATTTATTTTAACTGTTGGTCTATATCTGAAAGATTCATTCTTTTCCTTATTCCCCAAGTCAGCTAAATCAATATTTGTGTTCTTATCAAATTCAATAAGTTCTTTTCTATCAGTAGATAAATCTATATTAATAAAACTATCTAATTCCTCTGCGGTCTTAAATTTAAATGAATTTGGAACTATTTTATACTTACTCATGATGGATATCTATTTTTAAATAAATTCATAGCCGAACCCCCCTTTACTAAACCAAAATAAAAATAATATGGTGCACCAACTAAAAACTTCAAGCTAGAATTATTGTCAATTAATGAAATTACCCCTTGTGAATCTACAGCATATATATAACCACGACTATAAATATCGTCAGATAAATTACCTGCCAAGGTTCTTGAATTAGCAAAATAGTTATTCTCTGCTTTATTTGGTTCAAGCCTATCTAATTCTTGGTAATATCTACTTGTTAATGTTAATTTATTATTATCTACTTTCCAATTATTTTTATCATTACCAAAAATATTAGTATTATCGGCTTTACTCCAAATTAACATTGGAACTTTTTGTGATTTTATTTTTATTGGTATTTTTCTACTTAATAAATCGTCAGCATCTCTTACATTTATTCTGCCTGGGGTCAGATAATCCCTTATTTGCAAGTCTTCAACTGATGAATTAAAAAATACAGCAATATAAACTTTACTATTAATTTTATAAATTTGAACTGGGTTTGGCGTATCTTCATAGTTCTCAGAAGAAAATTCTAATACCCCCAACTGTGAATTTATACTAAATAATTGAGCTAAATCCCCATCTATCATTTTCATAGTACCAAGTCTTCTTGTGAAGAATTTATCAATAACATTTGACCCAACCAAACTTTTTAAGAATGTTGAATTTATTAACCTTGATATTACATAAAAATTAATTAACGAATCGTTTTCTTGGTATGAAGTATTAGATAGTTTATTCATAATATATCTGAAATCTTGTATATCAGTTATATGTTTTATATATGTAAATGTTTTTTTCCCCAAATCCATAATTGTTGTAGGTCTAGGAATTATACCATAATTTGCAAAAGATATAAAACTACCATTATAATATGGGGATGACCTATAATATAAATTATTTGTTTTGTCATCAAAATAAGCACTTTGTTTACAATATTTGGCAGTTACTATTTTATTCCTCTTACCTATTTTGAAATTAGTTTTTAATGCTGGGGCAAATAAAGTACCATTAACCCAATTATTTAAAAATGATTCTGATATTATGCCAGAACATAATGAACGAATAACAGAGTTTCTAAGATTCCATTCTAAAACATTCTCTATATCAACAAAAATATCAATAATTTTATTCTTCAACAATACATAACATCCATTATCAACTCTACCTTTGTCCTTGCACTTATCATCTATCCCAAAATCCTCACCTTCACCTTTATAACAATCCAAATCAACCATATCTGAACAAGTGTCAAAACTAGATATTAAATCACTACCTGGTAATCCTTCATTATCAATATCACCAAATGAATCATCCGTACCAACACTATCTATAACCAAATCACCCCCACTTGACAATGTGAATATGTATGCCCCAAACACCAAATTTTGCTGCAATAACGATACATCAAAATTCCAATTTTCATCTGGTCTATCTAACTGATCCGATGATGGCAATCTATCTGTACGCATAATATTATTCTGCTTATTATTTAATCTAACAAATGGCGAAACATGAAATGAACCATATAAAGATGGTGACAAATAATCCATCCTATTTGTCACATTATTGTTATTAGTGTTATTAAAGAAAAAACTACCCCCAGATAAATCATCAAAAGATAAATAAGAACCATTTTGAACAAAAATATTATTAATATATTTTGGTGTTATAGTTGTGGTGACATCTAATTCACTTAAAATTTGATTTGAATTAATATTATTATTTATATATTTTTTATCAAATGCCGAATAATAACCCCCATTCTGGAATGTTATGGAAACGAAATCACTACCTGGTGTGAAAAAATAAGATGGATAAAAAACCTCATTTTGATTATAATGACTCTGTATTGATTCAGTATTATTAGCTATTTTCTGAATAGGGACATTTAATCTAGTTTCTCCCGTTATCTTTATAGCCAATTCATCTTTGAATCCAAAAATTCTACCTAAACTATATTCATTTATGAATAAAGGGGAATACGGATCAACCCCCCTTTGCATTATCACAACATATTGCTCTTCAATATTTTCATAATAATCCAAAGTTTTCTTGTTTGTTTGACCTTCAATATTAATATTATTTTTAATACTATACCTAGTGTCTCCTGAACCAGCTAATATTGTTGGGAATGACCTAGGGAAACTACTTGTATTAGATATTTTTATAAATTGACTATAAGTTATGGCAGTAATTACTTGATAATACTCAATATCCATAGGGAAAATTTGGGTTTTAACCAAACTATCTGATTTAGGAATTGTGTATACTACTGATTTATCAGATTTACCAGGGTCAATATAATTAACTGTAATGTCAAAATTAACATCCCCAACTGTTGTACCAGTAATATTGTTTTTATTATTTTCATCAAAAGTTATTTTGGGATCAACAAAACTCAATAATGTACCTGAATCATAGAACTTTGGTGTTAAAACAGTTAATGTATTATCGTAATGCGATTTTCCAAGATTGTTTTTAACTGAAAAGGTAACTTTAATTAAATTTGTATAAGAAAAATATTGCCCTCTGGTATTAAATAAATTAATTCTTTCTGGGATATTCAAAGTTAATTGGTACGTGAAGAATTTGTTTGAATTTAAGAATTCAAATTCATCAGATATGGTTTCTTTATAATCATTTATATTCTCAAATATGGTTAATTTACCCCCTAGCGCTTGACTGACTGCCTCCGCAAAGTATTGTCTATCTTCTTTACCTTCGTTTGTCTGGGGGTCGTATCTTTGGCTAAATATGGTTATACCGTATTGATTATAAAATTTATTGAATTGTCCATCTAACAACAATAATGAATCCAAATATTTCTTATAATAATTAGCTGGGTTACTAACTGGCGTTAAAAATCCAGAATCCAAAAGTGGAACTGGTTCATCACTAATGACAGTAGCATCGCACTCACAAGTAGTGCAAGATGGATATGATATTATAGGTAGTTTTATAGTCTTTATTTTTAAGTTAGTTAAATCAATAAATTTAACCGACTTAAATCCAAGTAATCTTGCTAAAAAATTCATAATTTTACCGACAATAGTAACGATGTCGAGAATTAAATTAATGATTCCTGATACTATATGTAAAATGAAAACTAACGGAACAATTAAGTTTACCGTAATAATTGAAATTAAAGAATTAAAGAAATTAATAATACTACCCAAGAACGTGGGGTGTTTAATACCATCATTCGTTGGAAACTTATTGACCCTAGCATCGCATAAATCATCTGATATTCCTTTTATTGGGTCATTATATATTAAATTACTTACAGTATAAACCCTATTATAATTGAATTCATAGAATGTATCCTCACAAGATATAGCATCAACTGAATTAGTGTAGCCAGACCAAGCAAGGCCAAAATAATAAGAACCCCTAAGTTGCTCTTTAACATTTGCGACATTTGAGTTTATTGGGTCAACTGTTGGATCCAAACTATCCCACCCATACTCCTTAATATTAGGCAATAAATATGTGGCTCTTTTTGTTGATTTATTTAACTCATCCGATTGCTCCCACTTAACCTTAAATCTATATTTACCCTTTGTTGGAATACCCCTTGTCTTATCTGTTGTTATTATTTTCTCTCCATTCTCATCTGTAATAACATAATCCAAATTCATCGGAACATCTACAATCCAAGCACCATTATCATCAATAACATACCCCCCACCTTCTATCTCGTATTGTTCTAAAATTGGCTTATCTAAATTATCTACATCAATTGTTTGCCTGATTGCTAATATTTGCCCAGTATTTGCAATTAAATTACATAATTCACCTTGTTTGTTTGGTTTGTTGCAACTTATTTTTGTTGCTAACTTATCTGTTGTTGATATTATTGAACCAATAAAAACAGATGTTGGTTGTATGTCAATATTCGCGTCATCCCTTAAATCAAAATCAACCCTATTAATTGCTGGCTGGCATATTTCATCATCCCCCCATAATGGTGACACATCAACTGGTTTTGTTAATGACACAATTTGCGGCAATATTTGCAAGTCAGTTGAAGCCTTAAACTTTCCATCCTTTAATTGGTCTCTGGTCGCCAACCCCATTCTAATTATATCTTCTGGGGTTAATGAAAACTCACCCATGTCAGATAAATCAAGATCCATAAAAACAACTTGACCGCCAACAGGGACACCAAATATCATATAATCGCCACTTGAATTTGTCTTGACCGTATATTTGTAATACTTGTCAAATACTTCAATGGCAACGGTATTTAATAAAACATCATCTAGTGAGGGGAATGTACCCGTTGGAACATGTCCAAAATAAGATTCTTCATAAGGTAATAGATTATATCTATACCCATCTTCATTTGTATCTTTTATATTTCTATAAGGATAAATTGCATTAATAACTTCATTATTAACATCCTCATCGCTTATTGGTATGAAAATTGAAACTTTTGCATTTGGTAGTCCAAAGCCTGTATTTGCTGTAACCCTTCCTGTTACAACACCATAATTAGCACAATTTAATGAGAAAACATCTGATTGTCTAACTTTAAAGGATAGTATTTCTAAAAATTCAAAGTCCTGATTTAACTCAAAATTTACTACTTTGTCTTTACCTATTTCTGTTCTTATTCTAAAAGAGTTGTCCATTTAAACCGTTTGATTATATAAATATTTTAGTTATTGATTATTTATTATATAATAACTTTGTTTGGCTTAAAATAAACAAATTACCCAATAGTCATTCCAGTTGCTAATTTTGCTTTTACTCTAATATCTTTTTCAGGATAACGAATATGGTAAATTTCTGATGGTTGAGAATAAATTGTATCATCTACTGGTTGAATTATTTTATTCTCCTTATCCGAATATGACATTGAGGTTTCCCCACCAGAATAATCCCCCCCAACTTCATTCTTAATTACCATTTCACTTATTGTAACAACACCAATTAATGTTTGTATGCTACTCTTCAATTCAGATAAATTAACATTTGTCCCCAATTGCATAGATTGTGGTGAAAAATAAGTATTAATAACAGTTATGATATTATTAATAACATCTTTTGACGCAAATCCAGCTGATAACACCACACTAATATCAATGCTTATATCAATCACTTTTGCTGATGTTACAACAACATAATCATTTAACATCCTATAATTGGATAAATAATTGGCAATATTATCCGCCAAATACTTAGAATTATCACTTACTAATTTACCGTTAATATCATAAGAAAGTAGCAAAACTTCTACTTTGTTATCTTTCTCTTGAATGGATACCTTGGCAGGTGCTCCAAACTCTGGGGGCATATTCCTAATGATTGACTCGTAATCCCTAATCGTAACAGCCCTCTTTTGTGCTGCAAAATTATATGAAACAAAATTTCTAACTTCTTCAACACTAGGTAATCCAGCACCCCCTATCGCTGGGAATAAGTTATTAACCCTAAGTGAATTAATAACCGCAGACTCTTGTGCAGAATTTCCAGCATTAATAATAAAATTATTAACACCTAATTGCGTTAATGTGTTCGGTCCTAAATTTGTATTAACCCCACCGCCAACTCTATATTGTATAAATAATGTAGTATTTGGGCGTAATGTTCTACCTAATGAAAAGTTATTTAATATGTTTTCTAACGTTGGGGATTGCCCATTTAATGTGAAATTATTTAATTGTTCCATAGCAGTATTAACACCACTACCGAAAGTAATCTTCTTAAATCCTTCTGGCGTATACTCACTAATAAATCTATTTTCTGTTTGAATGTATTTACCAACTTTTATACCAGCATTACTTGTATCTTTTGTTGTATCAATAATAAAAACACGATCCTCAGCCAAAGAATCAACCTCATACCATCTATCATTTTCACTTAAAAAATCAGCGTTTGGAGGTATGGTTCCAATTTGTCCATTCTTTAATAACACACTTGTTATGCCCAAAACATTTTTTTCAGGTAAGAATAATTCAAAAAATGGTCTAATGTCAGAAGGGGTAATTACTCTCTTGAAAACCTTTGTCGTACCATTAATTACTGGTTCTCTTTTTGTTAATGTATAGTTAATGATTATATTGTTTAACCTATTTGGTACAACTGTTCTATTTTTATTTCCTTGGGTATCATAATCAGATGAGAAATCAATATCATTTAATGATTCAAATAATATCCCATTGCCAGTAACTTGCGCACCTCTTTGTAATAAGCCAGCGTATCTAACATCTGGTTTGTCACCAAATACAGGAACCGTTATTGAAAAATCACATAATGTTACAGATGGTCTTTGTCCTGGTATTTTTAAACCGTATGTTTTTGCAATATTATATATTGATGATTTTTGCTGCGCATATTGTAAAACTGTTTCTTGCAAACTTCTATCAATATGATAGTGTAAATTATCAGCAACAGCAGCATTTAAATCTAAAAATACTGAGAATATTGACGCATCATTAAAATCGTTTATTAAATCAGGATAATATGTTTTAACGTAATTTATTAATTCGCTCCTTATCCCTTGGAAATCCCTTACACCATAAGATATTTTCTTGTCTGTCATATTATATGTTTATAATTACAAAATCGCTACCACTAAAAGTGTTATTTGTTGTTGTATATTCTATTTTTATTTTCGCTGTATTCTCATAAGTTCCCTTTCCTGGCGACCTATAAATCTTATCAACAGAACTTGACCCCATTTCATCTAAATTTAATTTGGTTGTTTTAACCTCTTCACTTTCTAAAATAGGTTCAATTGTTATTTTATTCAAAACTAAATTAGGTATATATTTATTAACAGCACTTCTAATGTCATCTTCAATAATATCAAAAGATACAACATCCAAAGGATCAAATAAAAATTCATAAAGTCTAGTGCCGAAATCAGGTAGATAATACCTACTACCTTTTCTGGTTAAAAGTAAATGCAACAAAGACGCTCTTACCTCCTCTGACACATATTCAGTCATCTTTAACGAATCCCCTTTTGGAGAAGTATCAAAAGGAAAATCAACCCCATATGTAAAACCTTCAGCCATTATACTTTGTTTGTATATAAATATGTCTTTTTTTATAAATTTGTAAACTAATTTAATTTATTGTATATTTATATAAAAAAAATTATGAGAACAATAAGATTAACAGAAGCTGGTTTAAATAAACTAGTTAAAAGAATTGTTGAACAAGGATTAACAGACAGCGACAGAGAAAGACATGAAAAGTATGCTAATATGTCTCCAGAAGAAATACGCAATCTATCTCGTCCAGGTTCAGTAAATTATGAAATGACCCCAGAACAATTACGCCAACGTAAGGGTGGTTTATTTGGTGGTGGTGTAGATGGTCCAAACCCAGAGAAATTGGCAGCAACCCTAAAAGTTGAAGATATTGACTTCCAAGAACTATTTATTGGGTTAGCCCGTTTAGCAAAAAACGACTTATCAACCCACCTTAAATACTTTAGAGGCGTTGTTGAAAGATGGGATGGGCCAAAAGAGATTATGCAACGTAATAATATAATTCCTAGAAATTCAAGCCCTGAAGCATTGGCAGATACTCTATCAGTTGATGATATTAATTTTAAAAAATTGTTCATTGGTTTAGCATATTTATCACAACGTGATAGACAAGCCTATGCTAACTATTTTAGATATGCTGTACCTAAATGGGAAGGGAAAAATATTAGGTAATTTATTTTATATAAAAATAAAAAACCCCCAAATCTAAATTAATAGACTAGGGGTTTTTTATTTAACAAATTGTATCAAATCTACGATTCACAACTCACACACTCATTAATATTCCTTGCAAATGATTGTGCTGAACTCTGGCTAAACTGATAGTAAAGCGTCTTAACCCCCTCTTCATGCGCATATAGATATAATTGATTTATATCCTTTGCTGGGACTGATGGGTGTATCATCAAATTTAATGACTGTGATTGGTCAATGAATTTTTGTCTCTGCGATGCTTGTAATATCAATTCTTTTGGTGATATTTCAATAAATGATTTAAATACCTCTTTTGTGGGGAAATCCAAATGCTGAACCGATCCATCTTTCTTCAAAATACTTTCCCAGGTTTCTGGTGTATTTAAGCCATACTTTTCCAATTCAATATCCAAAAATGGATTCTTATAA
>Ga0114975_10001033_pt1 | contig 20250 bp, 21 predicted proteins | sample S_130626_EF_Meta_FD_87031 | JGI IMG/M metagenome (GOLD analysis project Ga0114975, IMG submission 87031) | Freshwater microbial communities from Lake Simoncouche, Canada to study carbon cycling - S_130626_EF_MetaG | ecosystem: Environmental > Aquatic > Freshwater > Lake | place: Lake...
CCGGTAAGCGGGCCGATGGGCTGGGTGCTGCTCGCCAAGGGAGAACCAGTCGCCTACTGCCAAGCGGGGCCACTCTCCGCGTTCCCGCGCGCGCAACGATTGCGCGATCGCTACCCCGACCTTCCTGACAGCCCACCACCCGCGATCATCACCTGCATCTCCGTAGTGCCCGCGGCGCGCGGGAGTGCGCTTGGCAGCGCACTGGTGGCCGGCGTGCTCGCTCGGCTCGGCACCGCCGGGTTCGCCGCAGCTGAGGCGTACCCAGAAGAGCCAGAGGACGTCGCCGACCCAGAGCACACCTCTGCCGCCACGCAACGCTTCTGGGAGCGGCTCGGCTTCGCTGTTGCAGCGACGGGCCCCGATGGGCGCTGGCCCGTGATGCGCCGTACGCTCGACTAATGACAACACCCACCGCCAACTTCGAGATCGTCGCGAACATCAGTGAGGGGCGCGACCCTAAAATCTTGCAGCAGGCAGCCGCGGAAATTCGCGCGGTTTCCGGCGTAACGCTGCGAGACGTTCACACCGATGCCGATCACGATCGCAGCGTCTTCACCTATGTCGCAGCTGGCGGCGTTGAACTTGTAGCGGCAACCCTTGCGCTCGCGCGCATCGCCGTTGCATCTATTGACCTCTCGAGCCCAGAAAAATCAGGCGAAGGTCGCGGTGTGCACCCACGCATCGGCGCACTCGATGTGGTGCCGGTGGTGCCAATCTCGCCAAGGGCAACGCTCGAGCAGGCTGCGGAGATTGCGCGCATCGCGGCCGCTGCGCTCGCCACTACGCTGAGCCTCCCTGTGCATCTCTATGGTGCAGCAGCGCGCAATGAAGAGCGACGCTCACTCCCAACGCTGCGACGCGGTGGCTTTGAGCAGCTCGCGGCGCACCAGGCAGTCGACGGCGGCGAGCCAGACTTCGGTCCACGCGAGCCGCACCCAACGGCAGGGGCAACCGCTGTTGGGGCGCGCACCCTGATGGCGGCGTGGAACGTCGCGCTTGCTGGCTCCGACGCCGAAAAACTTCTAGCAGTTTCTAAAGAAATCGCACGAGAGATCCGTGGTGCAACTCCTGGTGGGGTGCGCGGGTTGCAGGCGCTCGGCTTCCCGCTCGCAAGCAAGGGAGTCGCACAGGTTTCGATGAACCTGCATGACCTTCTTGAGGCCACCGATCGTGGCGATACGTTGCATGCGATTCGTGAGCGTATCCGCGCGGCAGCGAGTAGCCGCGGCGTTGAGATTGGTGAAACAGAGGTCGTCGGGCTACTCCCTGAACGTGCGCTGGTTGCCGGTGGCGACCCAGCGGCGCTGCAGGTCAGCGGCGGCTGGGAGCGCGTCGTACTAGATCGCTAGGAGCACAAGAGCGAAGATCGCAATCGCTACCGCTGGAAGCAGACAGCCAGATTTCTTCGCTGGCCCACCACCTGATGATCGCTTTGCGCGATCACCGTCGGTAATTGCTGCAAAGAGGATGAACTCGTCAGCTGAGGTGCCGTTGTTGTTGAGATCGAACGCGCCGCCGTCACTGCCACCGTCGTCTCCGCCGCCACCATCGCCGCCGAAATCGCCATCACTCATTCTTGTCACCTCCAAACGGATTTCCCATCACTTGATAAAAGAGCATTGCCCGCTGCTTACTCTCGTTCTCTTTCTGCTGCTGGCACTGCTCAGAGCAGGCTACGCCGTTAGGCGGCTGCGGATCAAGAGAGGTTCGAATTTCGTACACCAGCTCATCGGGGCCAATGTCGCGCTGGCAGTTGATGCAGCGAAGGTCACTCATAGAGGGAGTAGAGCAGTTGGCTGTGCCAACAGTCTGTCGCGGGGATCAGCCGAGGCCGAGCGTTCCACTCGCCGCTGCCTCAGTGCCGCCGAGCCCTTCAACGCGCGCCTCGATGATGACGGTCGTCGTCTCTTCTGGGAGTGCCGAGATGGTGATGGCGAGCTTCTGCTGCGCAGGTGGTGGCGTTGCGAGGCCCTGCTCCTTGCAGAACGCCTTGATCGCCGCGGCGGCCTTGCCCGCGTCATCGACCATGGACATTGGGATGACGATCTTCGGCTCCATCTGGCTGATGAGGCGCGATGCGGCTTGCGGGGAGAGTTCGCCACCCACGGGGACGAGGACAATGTCGCAACCTGGCAGCTCGCCGATCTGCTCAGCGGTGAGGCCGTCGGCGTAATCACCGAGGTGCACGACGTGGATACCGTCGAGTTCGGCGGCGAAGACGGTGTTGTGACGTGCGGCGGGGCCACGGTGCTCGTCGCGATAGCTGCGAATGCCGGTGATGAGCACCGACTTCACCTCGTACTCGCCCGGCCCCTCAAGGACTACGGCGCTGTCGAGGCTCGTAGCGATGGGGGTGCGGTTGTCGCGCGGGGCGAGGCGCCCCTTTACGCGCGAAAGGGGGGCGTCATCAGGGTGGCTCAAGGTGACGATGTCGGCACTCATGCCGCGCCCGGTGGGCCCCACGATCGAGGTGTACGGGTCGTAGGCGATGGTCGCCTCCCGGCTGCGGATGCGGACACAGGTGCGACCGTAATAGGTGAGTTCCATGCCCCTATTCTCCCACGCGCCGCGGCACGCCGTCGCATCGTGAGGGTTGGAGGGGGAGGTATGCCAGGAGGGTCGATGCCCGTCGGCCCTCCTGGCTTGGAGGTCGGATCACGGGAGGGAGGTCCAGTGAGCCGAAACTCATCATCCGCCCGCTAGGTGAATCTGCAAGGTGGGATCGGGTAAAGAGTTCGCAATGAATCCCCGCGGGCGCAGCCGCTGGCCAGGGCTCGGCTACATCTCCTCGGGGGTGGAGATGCCAAGGAGGCGAAGCGAGGCGGAGAGGCTTGCCGCCGCCGCCGCCACGAGTCGTAGTCGCCCGGCTGAGCGCTCAGGCGCCGCCGTGTCGACCACCTTTGCGTCGCGGTAGAAGGCGGAGAAGGCGGTCGCCAGCTCCGTCGCATAGGTCGTCACCCCTTGTGTCTCGTGGTGCGTGGCGGAATCCTCAACTACCTCGGGGAGGCGCACGATCGCGCGCGCCAGCTTTGCCTCTGGAGAGGTGTGGTCATCAAGCAGGCCCCCAATCGCATCAGCGGGCGTGAGTGACTCAGCTTCTGCCTTGCGCAGGATTGAACGCATGCGGGCATGCGCGTACTGCGCGTAGTAGACGGGGTTGTCGCTGCTCTTCGCCTTCGCCGCCTCGATATCAAAGTCAATTGCTGTCGTCGCGCTGCGCGATGCGAAGTACCAACGCGCTGCATCAACACCGATCTCTTCAAGCAACTCATCTAACGTAATGAATGTTCCGGCGCGCTTTGACATGCTCATCTCGACGCCATCGCGTACGAATCGCACCCACGCAACAAGAAGCATCTCAACGGACTCTTTATTGAAGCCGAGCGCCTCGCCAGCGTTACGCAGTCGCGCGACGGTGCCGTGGTGATCCTGCCCCCACACGTAGATCAACCGATCATGTCCGCGCGAGAACTTCTCCACGATGTAGCCAAGGTCGGAACCGAAATACGTGTATGCGCCACTCGACTTACGAATCACGCGATCCTTGTCGTCACCAAATGCGGTGCTCTTAAACCAGAGTGCGCCTTCGCGCTCCTCGAGCCAGTTTCCTTCACGCAACTTGCCGATCGCACGATCAACAAAGCCTTCGGTGTAGAGCGAACCCTCTGAGCGCCACACATCAAACTCAACACCGAGCACCGCTAGTGACGATTCAATGCCAGCGCGAATACGCTCAGAGGCCCATCGACCGATCACTGCAATCTCGTCATCAGCAACCGTGCCGTCATACCCCTCTGCATCAATCTCACCGCTGCGCTTCGGCGCAGCAGCAGCGCGCGTCGCAATGTCGGATGGAATAGCTGCTGCGAGTTCTGCAACGTAGTCACCCTTGTAGCCGTTCTCAGCGACGGCAACACCGTCGCGCAACGCAATGACGCTCTCACCGAGTCGGCGAACCTGCTCGCCGAAGTCATTGAAGTAGTACTCGCGAGTCACGTCTTGGCCTGCTGCCTCAAGAACGCGTGAAAGTAAATCACCAACAAACGCGCCGCGCGCATTACCAATAGTCAGCGGACCAGTTGGATTCGCGGAGACAAACTCAACGTTGACACGATGCGCCGGCGCACCCGCCGCAACGGCAAGGTGCCCCCACGCGAGCGGTGCGCGAACAATAGCGTCGAGATGATCGGCGAGAAGGCCGGCGCGGAGTCGTAGGTTCAAGAATCCTGGCCCCGCAACTTCGGCGTGCGCGATCGGTCCAAGTGCACCGCTACTGCCATGCATGCGTTCCGACGCTTCGGCGGTGAGCTCTGCAGCAATCGCCGCGGCAATCTGCGCTGGAGCGCGCTTGAGTACCTTGCTCCCCTTCATCGCGATGTTGGAGGCGTAGTCGCCGTGATCGCGATTCCCAGGGATCTCGACCTCGATGCCGGCAACGAGTGCGTCGAGTGCGGCGGCGTCGTCAGGGGCGGGAAGGGCGCCGCTCGCTACGGCGCGTCGGAGGGCGCGTGCCACTGCATCGCGCACGGTATGGCGGAGCGGGAGCCCGAGCAGGGGGTCGCGCGGCAGCGCAGCGGAACGAGAGGCTGGTGCAGACGGAGTGCTCATGGCTGAATCGTAGCCGCGAACTCTGGCACGATGGCGCCATGACATCTGAGACGGCTCCAGCAGGCACCCCACCATCACGCCCTCCTGAGGGGGCGGTACTCGCGGCACCAGTCACCCGTGGGCAGATCGCGCGGGTCGGACTCCTCCTCGTCGTTACCTTCTTGGTGGGCGCACTGTTGTTGCGCATGCAGGCGGACCGTATTCGACCGCTTGACCTACCACTTCCGGCCGGCTGGTCGGCGGTGAGCGCCGACACCGTGTTGGCAGGGATCTCGCCGCAGAGTGCCGTTCGCGCAGCTCGTTCGGCCGATGCGCCCGTTGGTGCAACGCCGCGAGTGCGCCTGATCACGCTGACCAGTGGCGGCACCGACGCGCCAGACCTGAAGGGAACGTTCTGGCTCATCGTCACCGACGACGTTCGCCCCTCGATGGAGATTCCGGCCGGAGATGCGATGGATGTGATTCGAGCGTACGTGCTAATTGATCAAGCTGGTCGTGTTGCGCTTGCGGTAGAGCGCGGGTTTGCCGATACCGATCCAACGCTGCCGCCAGACTGATCCGCGCGAACTAGATCTCGAAGCGATCCCCTTCGCGCACCGCAACGATCTCACCAGAGAACTCTGTCGCTGCCGCGCGCACGGCATCCGCTGGATCAACCTCTGCGCCGAAGTGTGTGAGCAACAGTTTTGCGGCACCTGCAGTTGCAGCCGCCTTTCCTGCGCCGTACGCGGTGACATGCGTGTCGCTCTCGCGCCACTGCGCCGAACCACCAGCCGCCTCACAAAGCAGTGTGTCACCAGACTGCACGATCGCCGCGAGGTCTTCCCAGTGCGAGACGTCGCCGGAGTAGGTCAACCCAGGTTGATCCCGCAAAGCAACGCGCATCGCATACGACTCACCCGTATGGCGAACGCGCGCGCTCTGCAACGAAAGATCTCCCACAAGTACAACGCGTCCACCACCAAGTGATGGCAGCGCCGCGTCACTACGCCATGTTGAGAATGAAAATGGCTGCGACGAGCCATGCGCGCCAGCAGCCTGCTCTTCTGGTGTTCGATCATCAAGCAGTGTTGCAAGTCGAGTAGCTAGGCCACCCGGGCTGATCACAGAAACGCTGCGTGCATCGCTTCCCATCTTGTTGCCGTGCACGAGTGCGTGTCGGAGTGCAGCTAGGTCAACCCAGTGATCGGGATGCAGATGTGAGATGGCTACCGCACTGATCTGCGGGAGTGCACTAATGCCGACGTGTGCAGCGAGTGGCGCGTACGTGCCGTGTCCAAGATCCAACACGATTGTTGTGACGCCATGCTGCACTAGGTATCCCGACGCGCGCGAGCCATCGTGGGTGCGATACGCGCCCGCCGAACCGAGAACGGTCAGCGTTAGCGAGTTGGAATCGGCCACTGCTCACCCGCGGACTTCCAGCGCTTCGTTGCGAGCTCTTCAAATCCTGCATCAAGCAACAGTTCACGTGCACGATTAAAATTCATGGCGAACCAATCTGGCTGATGCGCGTCAGAGCCGGTCACGATGTACTCACCACCAAGTTCTCGATACCGATGCACCGCCTGTGGCAGCGGATAGGGAATACCGGTGCGCTGTCGCCAGCCTGAGGTGTTGATCTCCAACGCAGTCCCGGTTTCAATGAGCGCCTTCAGTACCGGCTCATACAGATCGGGCGCCGCCTCAAAGGCAGGGGTGTCGATGAATGGATAGACATACTTCCGCACGTAGTCCATGTGGCCGACGATGTCGAAGAGGCCGCTCTCGATGCCCGCCTGCACCTCCGCGAAGTACGGGGCTGTGTCGTGCACGTCGTGCTCGGCCCAGTTCGCCGCGAGCGAGCGCTTGAAGGGCGAGTCAATCCCTGGGTGCACGCTACCGATGGTGAGGTCGTACTGGTTGGTGCGCAGGTGCTCGCGAATCTCCGCCTCGTACTGCCGCTCGTAGGAGATCTCCACGCCGAGGAGGATTTCAAGGCGATCGCCGAACTCCCGGCGCAGCGCCTCTACTGTCTCCACGCGCTGCTGATGGGGGGCCAGGGTCGCCCCCACCTCACGCGGGTCAAAGTCGAGGTGGTCCGTCAGGGCGATGCGGGGCATCCCCAGGGCGATCGCCAGGGCGGGGTAGACGTCGAGCGGCACCTCCGAGTCGGGGGAGAGGAGAGTGTGCAAGTGCACGTCGAGGGGGGAGTCGAAGGCCCCCGCCAAGGCCAGCTCTGGGCGGCGGTCGCGGTCGCCGATGCGACGAAGCGGAGCGGGACTCACTGTTCGTTCAGCCAGGCGCGGGCGGCGGCCCCCCGCAACCCACGGATCAGGAGGAGGGCCAGGGCGATGAGGGGGAGCCCGGGGAGCCAGTTCCCCAAGGTGAGGGCGATCAGGGGGCCGGCAGGGATCAGGATCGTGCTCAGACCGAGGGCAAAACCCCGCCCCGCCTCCTTCCGCTGCCAGACGAGGGTGATGGTGAAGATGCAGGCGGCGATCAGAGCCATCCAGACCACTCCCTGCAGGGTGACGGGGGCGGCGGTCGCCTGTTCCACGATTGGGCCGAGCGTGAGCCCTAGCCCCGCCAGCAGGAGGAGGGCGTAGGCGAGGAAGGCAACGATGGCAATCGGCATGCGCTCAGGATGCCACGGGCGCTGCATGTGTACCCGCCGCTCTGGGTGGAGCCTCCCTGGTGGCGCGGTCTGCGTGCAGGGGGTCGCGCGGTGGGGTGGTACCCCCGACGGGATTCGAACCCGTGATCTCCACCTTGAAAGGGTGGCGTCCTAGGCCTCTAGACGACAGGGGCGCGCGGATCGCAGCGTAGCACCGCTCCTGGGGCGCCGCCCCTAGGAGGCGAGCTTGCCGAGGATGTCTGAGGCGCCGAGGGCGATTCCTGCGGCAATCGCGAACCCGCCAGCCAGGAGGGCGGCGAGCATCGCTCGGCCGTCACGAGCGCTGCGAATCGCTCGGATCATGCTGATCGTGAGCATTACCGAGGCGAAGGCACAGGAGAGGCCAACCACGAAGGTGCCTACCGAAAGCTCGCCGATCTGGTCTGAATTCCGGATCGTGGCGACCCAGGCGAGGTAGAGGAACGAAACGCCGACTGCCACCACAACGGCAACGAAGGTGCCGAGCGATACGACGCCGCGCAAGCGACGACGCAGTCTGGTTGACACGCTCAGCATGCTCGGTTCCTCATGGGCGTAGGGTACGACCTTCTCAAGGATTGTGGAGCAATCCCGCAGGACTGCCCATGCTGCAGTGGCGGTGAAGCCGCCCACCTTTCCGTGCTCGGCGCCAAGGCGCGGCGGGCTCGGGTACGATCAGAGGCACTATGGAAGTGAACGGCATCCGCATCCCCACAATCATTGCTGAGAATAGTGCCGCGCGGTGCGACAGTTGCTCTGCGCAGATCCAGGGCACCCCGTTCCGTATCAGTGTGCTCGACACCACCGCAACCGAGGTAGCTCCCTCATTTGGTGAGGCATCACCGATCAACCCCGGGCCATTCCAGTTCTGCACCGACCCTGCCTGCCCGCCGCGCTGGATGGCGGATCGCGGCTGGCTCCGTTGCAGCCGCAGTGATGTACGCGAGATCATGCGTCCTATTCGGCTGCCAAGCGGCGCCGGCGCCGAGTTTGGGCTCTGCGATGGACTGCATCACGATGCTCACGAGTTTCTGCCGGCGTAAGCCGGAGCCGGCGTGACCACGCTGATCCCAGCGCTCACTGCACTCTTCGCCCTTCTCTTCGCCGCGCTGCTCTTTGATCAGTATCGAACGCGTCGCGGCGCGTATCAGTTGGCGTGGGGTGTTGGTGCACTCGCCTTCTCGATCGCAGCTGGCGCTGAGGCGCTTGCCGCTGCAATCGGCTGGAGTGAACCGATCTATCGCGTCTGGTATCTCTTCGGCGCGGTGTGGACGGCAGGGTGGCTCGGTGCAGGAACAATTCTCTTGTTGGCGAAGACACGGTTCGGATACTGGTATGCACTCTGCCTCGCACTCTCTGGCCTCTTCACGATTCTGGTCGCACGTCGGCTAGAGGATCCCTCCGCAGGGCCAACGGCGCTCGTCTATGCACTGACAGCATGGGGAGCCACTGTGGTGATTGGCTGGCTCTCGTACATGGGTGATGTGCGTTGGGCGCGATTCGCAGTCATGCTGACTGCAGGACTGAGCGTTATCGCTGTACCACTCGTGGTGATCGCCGAACTCCCTGCACCAGGCTGGGCAACAGACCCAGCAACCGGCGCACCGATTGCGCTCTTGCTTCCGCCAGAACTTCGCTTGCTGACACCAATCTTGAATGTGAGCGGCGGGCTAGCACTGCTGACGGGCGCGCTCTTCTCGATCTATGTCTTCATGCCAAAGCGCCGCGTGCTTCCGTATTCCAGTGATCCAGATCAGCGCGGTGATGAGCTGCTCTTCAATTTGGCGATCGCGCCCGTGGCGCTTACCGTGAACTTTGTGCGCAGCGTTCCCGATGCCTGGCGCGCCTGGCGCGCTGGCACCCTCAATCGTCGGGTTCCAGCGACGGCACTCATCGCTCTGGGCGCCTTCGTGCCAAGCCTCACCGATACGCTGAATCGAGCTGGCTCTACCGAGGGGTACCAGGTGGGGAAGCTGATTGGGGCGCTCCTCCTGCTCTGCGGCTTCTTGGCGAGCGTCGAAGCGGCGAGTGAGGTGCGCCTCCCGCTCTTCGGACGGCCAGTCCGAGCGCTCCTTCGGTGGGTTCGCCGCGGGGGGTGACTGGTATCCTGAGGCCCAGCACCGCACGGAGGCCCCAATGAAGATCCGCACCGCAGTTCTCCCCGTTGCCGGATGGGGCACCCGGTTCCTTCCCGCGACGAAGGCTGTCCCGAAGGAGTTGCTGCCGATCATCGATCGTCCCGCAATCCAGTACGCGATTGAGGAGGCGGTCGCTTCAGGGATCGAGCGGGTCATCCTCGTCACGAGTGAACATAAGCGCGCGATTGAGGATCACTTCGACATCTCATCGGACCTTGAGGCGATTCTGGAGCAGCGCGGTGATATTGAGCACCTTCGCGCCGTACGAGCGGTGGCCGACATGGTCCACCTTGTGACGATCCGTCAGAAAGAGCAGCTCGGGCTCGGCCACGCCGTGCTCATGGCGCAAGACGCCGTTGGCCATGAACCGTTTGCCGTGATGCTCCCCGACGACCTCATCTTCGGTGCCACACCAGCGCTCGCCGAACTTATGGAGGCGTATGTCGCAACCCAGGCGTCGGTGGTCGGCGTGATGCGTGTCGCCCCAACAGAGACGCATCGCTACGGCATTGTTGATCCCGACACCACCCTGCCAACGAGCGACGAGGGTCGAACGATTCCGCTTCGCGGCGTTGTCGAGAAGCCAGACGCCGCACATGCACCATCGGATCTCGCCGTAGTTGGTCGCTACATCCTCGGCCCGAAAATCTTTGAGCGCCTGGAGCAGACAACCCATGGGGTCAATGGTGAAATTCAACTCACTGACGCGATTCACACGCTGGCACAAGAGCAGCCTGTCGTCGCGCGGCACTTCTCTGGGACGCGATATGACGTCGGCTCTCCAGAGGGTTGGCTCCGTGCAAACCTCCACGTCGCGCTTGATCACCCGGTCTATGGATCAATTGTGCGAAGTGCAGTTATCGCAGATAAAGAGCGCCTCAAGTGACGCCATCAGATCATGACGAGCGAACGCTGAAGCCCGGCGACATCGTTGCCGGTCGCTACCGGCTGCAGGAGCTGATTGGGGAAGGGGCGGCGGCACTGGTCTTCCGTGCCACCGATGAGGCGCTCGGTCGCGACGTGGCCGTTAAGGTGCTCCGCGCGCCACTCGCAACATCTGCTGCAGCCGCTGACCGCTTCCGCGCCGAAGGTCGCGCCGCTGCCATCGTCGCGCACCCCAACGTTGCCGCTGTATTTGATGTGGCGCCAGACGGTGAATCACCAGCCATCGTGATGGAGTTTGTCGACGGAGAAGATCTCGCCTCCATGTTGCGGCGCGTTGGTCCACTCGTGCCACGCCGTGCTGCGGCAGTTGCTGCACAAGTTGCTCGTGGGCTCGCCGCTGCACATGTGCGCGGCATCATTCATCGCGACGTGTCGTCGCGGAACATTTTGATCAACCGCGAAGGTCGTGCACAGATCGCCGACTTTGGTATCGCGCAGGCGATGCATGAGGTCGACGGAAGTGAAGCCGCAGCGCGCAGTGGCCAGCGACCCGAAGGTTCTGTTGGCTATCTTGCGCCAGAGGTGTTGGCCGGGAGTCCGCAATCTGCAGCCTCAGATCTCTTCGGCCTCGGCGTGGTGCTCTTTGAACTACTGACGGGGCACCGTCCCTTCGATCGCTTGAGCGGCGCAGAACTGAAGGAGCGGCGTGGTCAATCGCCCGCGCCATCGCCTCGTGAACTGCGACCCGACATTTCACTAGAGCTTGACGCAATCACGATGCGGTTGCTGGCACCGAAGCCGAACGAACGATATGTGAACGCAACCACCGCCGCAGATGCGCTTGAGACCTATGTAGTGCAGGCGAATCGCACCGCCATCCCATCGCGTGCGGTTGGTCCGGCCGCTGGCGCACCGCGTGCGCTTGCGGGCACACGCGTCGCTCGAGTTGCAGCGGAGGCTGGTCCAGGCGAACCGGAGATGCTTCCAGATCCGAACGACGTCGGCGGCGAGGAGCCCGCTGATGCGGACGACACGATGTCAATGCGCACCATGCTCCTGGCGATCGGAGGGGTCGCCCTCACGGCGCTGCTTCTTGTCGGCGGTGTGATCTTGGCCCTGCGAATCTTCTCGGCAGGGACAGGCCCAGACAACAACGTGAAAGTGCCGAGCCTCACCACCCTGACCCTCGCCGAGGCCATTCCGATCGCTGAGGGCCTCGGCCTTCGCGTACAGGTTGTTGAGCGGGTGAGCTCGTCAGATCAGCCCGTTGACACGATCCTGTCGCAGTCGCCTGGGAGCGAGACGCTCGTGCCGCTCAACACCATCATCGAGGTTCGTGTTGTTGCCGGGAGCGGGTTCGTGGTGGTCCCTGATATTCGCGGAATGAGCGAGGCGGATGGGGTTGCAGCATTGGCTACGGCGAGGCTCATTCGAGGTACGAACTTCCCCGAATACTCCGACACGATTCCTGCCGGAGAAGTGATCGAGCAGAACCCACGCCCTGGTGTGCAGGTTGCGAGCGGCACGGCGGTTAATCTTGTGATCTCACGGGGACCAGAGCCTTCGCCGAGCCCGTCACCGAGCTCGATACAGGTACCAGACCTGCGCTGTATGAGCGCCGAAGAGGCGACTGCCACAGTGCTTGAGCTCGGCCTCACGCTCTACTTGCCGTCAACGCTGAATCTGACGGATCGCATTGACACGTTCTCGCCGATCGCAGGGGTATTGGTTGAGCCTGGGAGCGAGATTACGATTTTGACGAGTGCGCCAGCAGGGACGCCGATCGACGGCTGTTCCCCGTAGCGGGGCTAGGCCTCTAGCCCCTCCCAGAGGCCGCCACTTGCCCAGCTGAGTCGTGGGCGTTCGGGGAGCGTTCCATCAACACCACGCTCAAGTTGTGCTGCAGCCTGCAGCGGCACTGGCGCTGTCCAGCACTCTTTTACGTCACTCTCGGCGACGAGGCGGCGCTTCTTGTCGATGCCGCAATACGAGACCTTTCCAATGACGGAGCGGCGCATGTGCCGGCAACTTCCACACGAGGCGGTTGGCGTCTTGCACACCCAGCATTGGCCAGACTCTTCTTGAATTGCGCTACACGTTGGGCAGCGCCAAGTAAGGGCTGGGGCAGCACTCACGGCTTCACAAGGTAAACACGGAAACTCTGCGTGCCAGAGATCGGATCGCCGACGCTGAGCTCATAGGTCACGGTGACGAGGCCACGCCCCTCAGTGTTGAAGTTGTTTGGGAAGTTGTAGTCCCATGCGGCTCGGCCACTGACGTCAGAGGTCACGCATACCGGTTCGCTTGGTGTTGCGCCATCGGCCGTGACGTACATACACACCCGCACGTTTGCAGCGGGTGCACCTGTTGAGTCGGTTGCCGTTGCGGTGACGCGGAATGCGATCGGCTTCTTGCTCAGAATGATTGTTCCTGGGTTCAGGATGATCGAGATTCGACCGACGGATGCACTCGTAGAGATCTCAACGCTCTTTGATGTTTGGTTTCCAGCGCCATCTGTCGCAGTGATCGTCAACACATTCGTACCGTCGCGAAGCGTGATGCCAATCGAGAACGCACCCTTGGTTGTGGATCGCCCGCTCTCAATTGTCCCCGTCGTCTCGTTGCGCACCTGAATGTCAATATCTTTATCAGTCTTCCCTGTCACAGTGACGGAGTCGCCGTTCATGATCTCGCCTGGAGTTGGTGCTGAAATTGTGAGCGCTGGCGCGGTTGTATCGCGCACGACCGTGATTGGGGCAGAGCGCGTTCCTTCAGTGCCGTTCACCACAACGACCGCTTCGATTACGTTGCTACCAGCTGAGAGGGGAACCTTAGCGACGTCAAAGCCTGCGGTCTTCGGCATGGTGATCTCGGCACCGGTGATGACCGAGCCATCTTCACGCGTGATGATGATGCGAATGATTGCGTCACTCTTCTCGAGAAGATCCTGTGGAAGGGTGCCACTAACGGTAATCGTTGCGGCGGCGGTGATTGGCTCACTCGGCTCGCTGAGCGTTGGCCGCCCCGGTTCCACTGAAGCGGGAGGAGGCGTCGGCGATCCGTTTCCGCCGATTGAGGTGATGAACGGAAGTGCAACGGCCGCAAGGCCGATTGCTCCCGCAATCACGAACAGGGTGATGAACGTTGAGAAGGCGGTTGCAATCGTGCCGCCGACACTACGCGATGTGGCGTTTGATCGCCGGGATGCTGATTCAACCTGATAGGGAGGTGTGTACCCCTCGGATCGGCCGGGGAGGCCGCGCCGCGGTGGCTTCGAACTCGATCGACGGAAGAGTCCCATACGGCGATTCTCGCACGCAGCGCGCCGAGACCGCTACGCTCCAACGATGCCCGATCAACCGAGTGACCCGCAGCTGATCCTCGAGATGCGTGATCGCGTCGCGCGCGCTCGCGCTGAGGTCGTTCGTGCCGTTGGTGAAGGGCGTGGCCCCGAGGCATGGCGCGCTGCACTAGTGGCGCTGGAGTCGCGCGGGCGCTTCGGCATTCGCCTGGGGCTGGGGCGATCCAACGCCCTCCTCCGCGCTCTCGGTTCACCCGAGGCGGGGGTACGCGGTGCGCTCGTCGCCGGAACCAACGGGAAGGGGAGCGTCGTTGCCCTCGTCTCAGCAGCACTCCGTGCGGCGGGGATTCGCCACGCCACCACCCCGAAGCCACACCTGGTCAGCTACCGCGAGCGCGTGCAGATCGACGGGCAGCCGCTCGCCCCACTCCCATTCGCCCAGGCGGTGGCGCGTGCCCTTGATGCCGCCGACCAGATCGAAGAGCGCGTCGGCCCAGCCACCGAGTTTGAGATCCTCGTCGGCGCGATCTTCGAAGCACTGCGCCAGGAGGAGATCACCACGGCAATCGTCGAGGTTGGCCTTGGCGGACGACTCGATGCCACGCACGCCTGGGATGGGGGTGTTGCCGTGGTGACCAATGTTGGCCTAGATCATCAGCAGTACCTGGGCGACACGATTGAGGCAATCGCCAAAGAGAAGGCGGCGATCATCGTGCGTGGCGACCGTGCCGTGATTGGTGCAAGTGAACGGGGCGGCGCGCTCGATGTGATTCGCCATCGTGCCCAACGAGTTGGTGCACCATTCACGATCGCGCGAGCCGGCACCACCCGTTCACTCGGACGCGACGGTATCGAGGTAGAGCTCGAAGGTCGCGGTGCGGTACGTGTTGGCCTGCTCGGTCGACATCAGGGAGCAAACGCTGCGGTGGCAGCCGCAACACTCGACGCACTCCGCGATGCTGGCATCGCTTCCGTGAGCGACGAAGAGCTGCGCGCCGGATTCGCAGCGGCACGATGGCCTGGTCGCATGGAGCTGATTCCGAGCGCACTCGGTGGCGGAGATGAACGCGACCTACTTCTTGATGGCGCGCACAACGAAGATGGTGCTGCAGCGCTATCTGCAGCACTAGGCGATCTTGCCCCACATCTTCGCAGCGCGAACGGCGCACAGAGCGCACCACTTGTGCTGATCCTTGCCGTGATGGCTGACAAGTCAATTGCGGAGTTGAGCGCCGCCCTCGCGACATCGCCAGCACTGCGCGCCGCGCACGTGATCTGTACGACCGTGGGTGATGTGCGATCTCTTGCACCAGAGCAACTCGCCGCCGCGGTTCGCGGAGCCAAGCTTGGTGCGCAGGTGCAGATCGCGGCAAGCCCGAACGCGGCACTTCTTGCAGCTGCAGAGCATCACGGGCCAATCATTGCGGCAGGATCGCTTTACCTGGTCGGTGCGATCCGTGGCGAACTGATGCGCCGCGGCGTGCTTCCAGATGACGGGAGCCGTGATGACATGGCAGGATCTGCCACATGAGCAAGAGCCCAACGAACCGCGAAGCGATCAGCCACTCCTACGCGCCAATCCCACCGACGACGATTGGGCCACTGCGCGTTGTGTGGGGAAGCCGCACCTACGTCATGGCAGTGGCGAACCTTACCCCTGACAGCTTCTCGGGTGATGGCCTCATGGCGCCGAGTGACTCAGCAATCGATTTTCTGGATCGCTTGGAGCAGCTTGCACGCAACGCAGTGCGCGACGGCGCCGATCTGCTTGACCTTGGCGCCGAGTCAACCCGACCAGGGCACACAGAGATCTCAGCGGCAGACGAGATCGCCCGACTTGCTCCCGCCATTGAGCGGCTTCGACGCGTGCTGCCCACACTGGCGCTGAGCGCCGACACCCAGAAGGTTGAGGTGGCCGCCGCGGCGCTCGACGCAGGGGCGCACATGCTGAACGACATCTGGGGAACTCGTGCAGGTGATGAGATGCTGCAGCTCGCCGCTCAGCGTGGCGTGCCGATTGTCGTCATGCATAACCGCACTGCGGTCGCGACCGGCGAACAGGCTGAGAACTTCACTGAAGAGTTCCTAGGGGAGATGTCGGCGGTCGCGGCGCGTGGCCGCGCGCTTGGCATCCCGCCAGAGCAGTTGATCCTCGACCCTGGATTTGGCTTCGGGAAGGGTCCCGCCCAGAACCTGGTCACCCTGCGACTCCTCGGCGCCCTGCGTGATTTGGGTCACCCCGTGCTCCTAGGCACCAGCCGCAAGTCCACGCTCGGTCGCGTCATCGACGGGGCTCCAGCCGATCGCCTTGCGGCCACGGTGGCCACGAGCGCACTCGGAGCCCTTGCTGGAGTCGACATCGTGCGCGTGCACGACGTGCAGGAGAACCGGGACGCGGTGCGGGTAATTGACGCTGCCCTGCGTGCAGTGGGTGACGACCCCGACGACGCCATCGGCCCGAACCCGAACCGTGCTGGTCGCCCTCCACGGCCGAGCCAGCGTGACCGCATCACAGTGCGCAATGCGCGCTTTGATGCGGCGCATGGCGTCTACCCAGAGGAGCAGCAGAAGCCGCAGCCATTCTTCGTCGACGTTGAAGTGGACGCCGAACTTGCCCCAGCCGGTCGGGGTGACGCGCTCGCCGCCTCAGTCGATTACAGCGAACTCGTGCGCGTCGCAGTTGAGCGCGTCGGGGCTGGAGGCCACGCCGATCTCATTGAGGCGCTTGCAGAGCGCATCGCTGCCGCCGCGATGGAGGTTGTTGCCACGAGTGGAGCGACCGTGCACGAGGTGCGCGTTCGTGTACGCAAGCCTGAGGCTGCAGTAGCTGCGCCAATTGATTGGGCCGGCGTTGAGGTAGTACGCAAGCCCTAAGGCGAGCTGCGCGCCACTCTACTCTCTTGGACGGATCCCCAACTCCACCGTGATCGTGATAGATGACCCATCGCGAAGCACAGTCAAGGTAATCGTTGTGCCGGGCGAGTACTGCACCAAGAGATCCTGGAGCGGATGAGCCTCATCAATCGCCGTCTCATTTACCGCAGTGATGATGTCGCCACTCTTGAGCCCTGCCGCTTCAGCTGGGCTGCCAGCAATGATTGGTGATGTGGTTCCATCGGCGATGATCCATGCACCGGCGCTGACCGACAGGTTGTTCTCATTTGCAATGCGCAGATCAAGTGCCGTATAGCGCACGCCGATCCACGGTCGTGACAGCGGAATGCCCGCAAGCGCCTGCTCAAGGATTGGTCGAGCGATATCGATTGGAATCGCGAAGCCAATCCCAGCACCCTCTGTGGAGATTGCGGTATTGATCCCAATCACGGCGCCACTGGAGTCAACGAGCGCGCCACCAGAATTACCAGGGTTAATAGCGGCGTCGGTTTGAATGAGGCCGCTGATTGATCCGCTCTCTGTTGTGATATCGCGGCCGAGCGCAGAGACAATTCCAGCAGTAACGGAGTTGGTATACACGCCGAGTGGTGAGCCGATCGCGATCGCAGTCTGGCCCACCTTGATGCCACCAGAGCGCCCAAGGGTTGCCGTTGGTAGACCAGCTGCATCAATCTTTACAACCGCAAGATCAGTGAGTGTGTCAACGCCGTACACCGTGCCAACAAAGTCCCGACCATCTTTCAGGTGCACAACGATCGACGTTTCATCTTCGACAACATGCTTATTTGTCACGATCCATCCGTCAGCTGAGTAGATCACGCCGGATCCGATGCCATCACCATCAGCTGTCGTGACTTCGAGGGTGACGATTGCCGGAGAGACCCGCTCCGCAACAGCAACAATTGCCGACTGCTCGGAGACAAGGGTCTGCCGAATCTGCGTTGTGATTTCGCCACCAGTGAGGCCATCGAGTAGGAGAATCGTTGCTGCAGCACCGCCACCGGCGCCGAAGAGGAGCGAGAGGGCAAGCATGCCGGCGATTGCACCACGGCTGAGAGACCCGGTTCCGGCACGAAGTGAATTGCGTGCCGCCTGCAGTGGGCCACTTTCGCGTGTAATCCACGCCGCTGGTCCGGTGGCTGGCTCTGGCTCAAATCGAAGTGGCGAACGTCGCTTCACTGGACTCTTTGTGACCCGTTTGGGGGCGGCGGGGGTGCGCTTTGCTTTCTCAACCACGTGGCGTCTCCTTTGGGGCTTCGATGCCCTCGGGTGCCACGCTCAATGAGGCGGGCGTCTCACTCACCGTAGAGGATGGCGGATCAGCACGTAGAACACGGCGAAGGCGGAGTGAAGTTTTCGCAACCTCGCCGAGGAGGGCTGCGGCGCGCCGACCGAAGCTGACCAGGGTGGCTGGCCCCGTTTGGGCCGGGGCAGCCTCAGGGAGCTCGTCGTCCACCGCCTCGGGGTCGGCGGGGAAGGTGAGGGCGAAGCTCGTCCCCTCGCCTGGGAGGCTTTCCACCACGATCCGACCCGCATGCATGTCCACGATCGATTTCACGATCGCCAGGCCCAGGCCAGAGCCTGTTGCTCGGGCCGCTCGGTTCGCCGCTGCCAAGCCCTCAGTGCCGCGGTAGAAGCGATCGAAAATGCGTGGCAACTCGTCGGACAAGATCCCGACGCCCGTGTCGCGAACGGTAATCGTCGCGGCTCCAGTAGAGAGGAGTTGTACTGAGACAAGGACGCTGCCACCCCGCGCGGTGAACTTGAGCGCGTTGGCAACAAGGTTGGCCACCGCCTGCCCAACAAGCGCAGTGTCGTGGCGAACAAGCACCTTGCGTGTCGGCATGCGCTCGTCAAGCGCAACACCTGCACGGCGCGCACCTGCAGCCGCCTGCTCCACCGCTGCACGCACGCTTGAGCGCATGTCGCCAACCACGAAGACTGGGCGAGCGATTCCCGCATCAAATCGCGAAAGCTCAAGAATGTTGGAGGTGAGTGCGTCCATGCGCTCAAGCTGTCGACCGGCTTCAACGAAAAGCCTCTTCTTCGTTGCCTCATCAGTAGTGGGATCTTGAAGCAAATCAACGAATGCGCGCAGAGCGGCGAGTGGTGTGCGGAGCTCATGTGATACATCAGCGAGATGCTCTTGTCCACGGTCGCGCTCGCGGCGAAGCGCCTGCATCGATCCTTGCAGTCGATCAGCCATGAGATTGAACTGGTCAAGCAGCGCCACCATCTCGTCGTTTGCCGCAACTTCAATTCCGGTAGGCACACGAGCAGAGAGATTTCCATCACTAATCGCCGTCGCCGTTTCAGAAAGAAGTTGCACTGGTTTTGCAAACCGTGCCGCGGCAAAGGCAGAAATGATGATGGCGATGATCATCGCAAGGATTCCGACAAAGATAATCGTGCCGCTAATCCCGGCCACGCGCCAGGCACGCGTTGTGAGTGGCGAGATCAGCGTGACCTCAATACCAACGGATGATGGCGCGCCCCCAATGATGACGACATTCGGCTCCAACAGAATAGAGTCACGCGCCTCCCCAGGCTCGAGCACCGCTCCCTCGGAGCTAATGAGGAACTCCGATTCGGCCGCAGGAGAGAAACTCTCTCGATCTGGATCCCAGGTGCCAAATCGAACGCGGACATCTGCACGAGCGATGTCGAGCGCGAGCTGTTGCAACTCTGGGTCTTGCAATAGAAATCGCTCACGGACCTCTGCGTTGAGCACACCGTTGCTGTCAAGGATGCTCTTGGTCCCTACAACGCTCTGTGCAAGGCTGCGAACGGCGCTTGAAACGGCGGCGGTTCGAGCCGTCTGCGCCGCGCGCTCCTGCGTTTCAAACTCTTGCGATACGCGATCAACAACAAGGTAGCCAGAGAGCGCAAGAGAGAGCGCCACAATGCCAAGGAAGGCGATCGTGAGACGTGCGCGCAGCCCTCGGGGTGGTACGCCGTACAGGGAGTCGGTAAGCGGGCTCAGGCGCCGCTCCGTTCACCACGGTCGCTGCGGTCAGAGAAGCTGTACCCCACACCGCGCACGGTCAACACGAAGCGTGGCTTGTTTGGATCGGGCTCGACCTTGTCGCGCAAGTGGCTGACATGCACGTTGATCGTCTTCTCGTCTCCGGCAATCGCGGCGTCATAATCGCGAACACGTTCCAGAAGGTCACGGCGAGCAAAGACGCGCCCCGGCTTCTCGGCGAGGATGCGCAAGATTTCAAACTCGGTTGGAGTGAGGGTGATGCGGACCCCACCGCGAGTGACCTTACGTCGCTCCAGGTCAATCACGAGATCTTCGGCCCGAATGACACGCCCACCCATCGCGTCGGCGAGGTCGCCATAGGCACGTCGCAGATGCGACTTGACCCGAGTGAGCAGCTCGCGAACACGGAAGGGCTTCGTCATGTAGTCGTCGGCGCCAAGTTCGAGGCCGAGGATGGTGTCGACCTCCTCGTCACGGGCGGTGAGGATGATGACGGGGGCCTTGGAGCCGCCGGCGCGCAGGCGGCGGAGGAGCTCGAAGCCGTCGATTCCAGGGAGGCGTACGTCGAGGATGAGGAGGTCGGGGGCCTGCTTCATGCCCATCTCTAGGCCCTTGTCGCCGGTCGCGGCCATGAGCGGCAGGTAGCCCTCGCCCTTCAGCGCCACCTCAAGGGCGAGCGCGACGGCTGGATCGTCTTCAACTACAAGGATCGTGGCTGCCATGCTCCGATGCTACACCCCTGACGGGGCTATCCTTCGCCTCGTATGAGCACGCCAAGCGCCCCCCAGGTGATGAACGGCCA